>Ga0114998_10002501_pt1 | contig 13853 bp, 9 predicted proteins | sample ArcticOcean_MG_C_5_FD_87044 | JGI IMG/M metagenome (GOLD analysis project Ga0114998, IMG submission 87044) | Marine microbial communities from western Arctic Ocean - ArcticOcean_MG_CB4_138 | ecosystem: Environmental > Aquatic > Marine > Oceanic | place: Arctic Ocean: Canada Basin | collected...
AACGAATAACGGAAACAACACGCGAACGTACATGATGAATGTGGATGATCTAGATAATCCAGTCATTGTGGGGTTCTACGAAGCAGAGAACACCGCCATTGATCACAATCTATACACGCACAACGGACTTCTTTATGCCTCTAATTACAGAAGTGGACTCCGTGTATCTACAATTTTAGAGGATGGTTCTATCGAGCCACAGGGATACTTCGATACTTACCCAGCGGACGATTTAACAGGGTTTGATGGCACATGGTCGAATTACCCTTATTTCCCAAGTGGATCGATTGCAGTGAGTAATTTTGATGGACTCTTTATTCTGAGGGCGTCATCCATTCCTGAAAGTATAGAATCAACAGATTTGGAACTTCCAGCTTTCGGATTTACACCCAATCCCGCTTCTTCATCACTTCTTCTTTCGGGTTCATTTGTGAACTGTGACGTCGTCATTCACGATGTGAGTGGTCGTGAAGCATTGAGGGTGAATTCTATTCCAGCTGTGAGTGGACTTCACCTTGACATACATGCATTGACGGATGGTGTTTATATCGTCACCCTCATTGATTCTAAGTCAGGAGTCATCAATGCGACCGAAAAGCTAGTTGTAGCGCCACACTAGACTCTATTTTATTACGTCTTCCTCTTCCTCCTTAGGAGTGAACTCTTTTTCTAGGATCTCGTGGAGGTCTTGTTCTGCAATGCCACGATGCAGCTGTCCGTCCATTGCGATACTTATGAGGCCGGTTTCTTCACTGACAACAATGACAAGCGCATCTGTTTTTTCGGCAAGTCCCAGCGCAGCGCGATGTCGCATGCCCAGTTCTGGTGGAAGGTCGGTTCTTTGAGTCACAGGAAGTACACACCGGACAGCTCGAATGCGTCCAATTGCGATATACATGCCTCCATCATGCATTGAGTTGTCCTTATGGAAGGTGGCCTCAATTAACGGCGCAAAAATATCTGCGTTGAGTTTTGTAGATCCCTGAAGGTGGAGCGTAAGGTCGGACAGGCGTTGAAGGATGATGAGCGCTCCTTCTTTTCGAACAGAGAGTTTTTTGATGGCTTTCGTGATCTCATCTATACGGAGAGGAGAACGTTCTGTGTGTCGAAGATTGAGAAGCTTTTCTAGCCAGAGTTTGGGCTTGTCAATATTAGCTCTGTCACCGATTGAAAATAAGAATTGTCTGATTTCCTGCTGGAAGACGATGATGATCGCAATAATCCCGACCCCGATGAATTGACCAAGCAACTCGGCAAGTATCGGCATTCCAGCCCCTGAGACCACTTTCCAAATGAGGTATATCGCAAGAAGCCCCATGAAAACGGGGATTGCTGAAGTACCCTTTGTGAGTCTGTAAAGCCAAAGCACGATGATCCCCACCAGAAGGACATCTAGTATACGCGCTCCAAACTGTATGAGTGGAAATACAGCTTCCCAAGATTCGAGTAGAAAGTTCACTTTTGATTCATTTTGCTTTTGCAAAGATGGCGATGAAGTTCTACAACTTGACGCGCTTCCTTCACATCGTGACATCGAAGGAGGGAGGCTCCTCTTTCTAAGGCCCATGTATGTGTTACTGTTGTGCCGTTTAAAGCCTCCGAGGGTGCAACATTTAGAACGTTACAAATCATAGATTTACGGCTGGTCCCCACAAGGATAGGCATCCCAAACTCAGTGAATGCCTCAAGGTTCGCAAGCAGTGCATAATTGTCCGCGGTCTGTTTCCCAAACCCAAACCCAGGGTCCAGGATGATGTCTTTAATTCCCAGTCCGGAAAGTTCTTCCGTTTTTTTTAAAAAGAAATCAGAGACTTCACGAACGACGTCTTCGTATTCAGGGTTGTTTTGCATGTTTTCGGGTCGTCCACGCATATGCATGAGTACATAGGGAACATCCGCCTCAGCGACAACATGTAACAACTCTGGGTCCAATGATCCAGCAGAAATATCGTTAATCATTGAAGCTCCCGCATGGATTGCTTTGAAGGCGACTTCGGATCTGTATGTGTCAATGCTTATGAGCGCTGTGGGGTCTCTTTCAAGAATTCCTTCCAGGACGGGCTCAATTCTTGACCATTCTTCATTTGCGCCCACAGAAGAGGCCCCAGGCCGAGATGATTGACCTCCGAGATCTATTATTTCTGCACCTTCATTTTTCAACTCCAGTCCTTTTGCGATGGCTTTTTCAACGGAAAAGCTATTTCCTCCATCAAAAAACGAGTCTGGGGTCACGTTTAAGATGCCCAAAACACCAACATTTGCTTTGTTGTGAAAACTTTTCAATCGTTCACGTAATTTCAGTATGTTGGATCTTTGTCTCATTGTAACTTCGTGCAAGTTATTAACCTATGGACAAACTCGCACCCACTTCCGCACAATACGACAATGCACTTCATAAGTGTGAGTCTCTTTTCAAGAAGAAAACCTCAGATTATGGGACTGCTTGGAGGATTCTTCGCACATCTTCCCTGACTGACCAGATTTTCATCAAGGCAAATCGCATTCGAACTTTACAAGAAGTTAAAGTCGCGAAAGTAGATGAAGGTATCGTTCCCGAATTTATCGGAATCGTCAATTACAGTCTGATGGCGCTCGTTCAATTGGAAATCCCCGAGGGGTATCCGTTGGAGCTTTCTACAGAGGAGGCAAATGAGCGTTTTCATAAAGCCGCTCATGAAACGCGCGCATTGATGCTCAATAAAAACCATGATTATGGCGAAGCTTGGCGTGACATGCGTGTGAGTTCACTCACGGACTTAATTCTCATGAAAATCCTTAGGGTAAAGCAGATCGAAGACAACCACGGCAAGACGCTTGTCTCTGAGGGGGTAGACGCGAACTATATGGATATCGCAAACTATGCTCTTTTCGCACTTATCTTACTGGATGAGGAATCAAACGAAAACCGATAACAATGGATTCAAGCAGATTTTTTCACGGCATTACGCTCATCAGTCGCATGTTTGTCGGTGCACTTTTCGTTGTTTCAGGCTTAATTAAATCGAATGATGCACTGGGCTTTATGTACAAGCTCGAAGAATATTTCGAGCCTGGTGCACTGAATCTAGAGTCTTTTATTCCATATGCGCTAGAAATTGCTGTCTTTGTTTGTATCGCGGAAGTTCTCCTGGGAATCGCCTTGCTTGTCGGCGCTCTTCCCAAGCTCACCTCAATACTCACGTTGGGCATGATGGTTTTCTTCACTTGGCTTACGTGGTACACTGCGACTTGCGACCCTTTCGGGACGAAGATGATTTCCGACGCGTTGGGTGCAAATATTGAGATTGCCAATCAATGCGTACTTGAATGTGGTTGCTTTGGCAATGCGATTCCTCTGACGGCATACCAAAGCTTTCTGAAAGATCTGTTCCTCCTTCTTTTTGTAATCCCCATTACAATTGCTGCGTTCAGAAATAAAATAGAACTCAACGACAGTCGTACTTCACTCATCATTTATACAGGAGCGATTTTAATGACCTTCCTGTTCTGCTACTTCATGTTAGATTGGAATTTCCCCATTCTTTACCTCGTCTTTCTTCTGCTTGCAGCCAGTGCGGTACGACGCAGAATAAACCATCCCAAGGTGGAGTGGATGATGGCCATCGCAGTGATGATTGTCGCCGGACTTATACAATATAAAACACTGACGCATCTCCCGCTTAAAGATTACCGAGCGTATGCTGTCGGTGAAAACATTTCGACAAACAGGATGTCTGCGGATGAGTTGGGACTTGATGCTCCTGAATATGCGACGGAGTACACTTTTAAAATTCTTAAAACGGGTTTGGACACAGTAATCCTCAGTTCAGATTGGCTGGTGATGCAAAAGGCATCTTCCTTTAAGACGACGTATGAAGTTGTCAGTTACAAAGGGCCAGAGGTCAAAGTGTCAGATGGCTATGAGCCTCGTATTATGGATTTAATTATGGAAAATGCTGACGGAGATGACCTCACGGATGCGGTGCTTTCAAAGAAAGGGTATACGTTCTTTCACATTTCCAAAGATCTCGAAGCGGCAGTAGATGCTGGGGCTCCTGCTCAGGCGGCTTTCAACGCTCTCGCAAGTGAGGCCCTCAACGCAGGGTTTGATTTCTATGGTCTTACAAATGCAGGAACGGAATACAACACGGCATTCTCAGCGGACCATTCAATTCCCTACGGATTTCTATCTTGTGATCAAATCGAGCTCAAGATTATCATACGTTCAAATCCGGGGCTTGTTCTGATGAAAGATGGTGTTGTCGTCGAGAAATGGGCGTGGCGTGATATTCCCGCGTTCTCTGATCTAGATTTACAATAAGTGCGATTTCTGGCAAAGAGACTGGCTCAAGGACTCGGGGTGTTGATCGGCACGCTTACCCTTGTGTTCTTTATCTTTTCTTTTGTTCCAGACCCTGCGCGTGAGCTTGCAGGTCAAACCGAACGCGAGTCAGTCGTTCAGGCCTTCAGAGTCAAGCACGGACTGGATAAACCCACGCATATTCGTTATTTACACTTTATGTCGAATGTTGCTCGTGGCGACCTTGGCGTCAGTTACATTACCGACAGGCCTGTTGTGAAGGCTATAAAAGATGCGCTTCCTGCAACCTTGATTCTCGCTTTTGCGGCGATGTTTTTTGCGACTATTTTCGGGATTTCAATCGGGCTCACACTTGCAGTTTTCCCAAACGCTCGTTTCGGAGATCTCATTCTTTCCATTTGTGCTTTGGGAATGAGTGCGCCGAGTTTCGTGGTGGCAATTGTCGTTGCCTGGATCTTTGGATACCTACTTCATTCATATACCGGTCTTCCGATGACAGGAGGGATGATCACGGTCGACCCCTTCGAGGGGCCTCGCTTGGCTTGGGCGCATTTGATCCTTCCCGCCTTGACGTTGGGAATACGGCCACTTGCGGTCATTGTTCAGCTGTCGAGGAATTCGGCCCTTGAGGTTTTGGCCCAACCCTACATACGTACAGCACGCGCAAAGGGACTTTCTTCATCACGAATCCTGTTCAAACACGTCTTGCGCAACGCGCTCAATCCTGTTCTTACAGCGACGAGTGGTTGGTTTGCGTCGATGCTCGCTGGCGCAGTATTTGTAGAGTTTGTATTTGGCTGGAAAGGCATGGGCCTTTTGATGTTCAACGCCTTAGAGAGGGGTGATTTGCCCGTGGTGATGGGATGTACGCTCGTGATCGCGACCATTTTCGTTCTCGTCAATGTCGTGGTCGATTTGCTCTATGGTTATCTCGACCCGAGGGTTCTACAAAACTGAGTGTTCACTTATACTTGCGTTAAAGGCGTCAAGTAATTTATTTGCAGTCTTGTTGAAATAACGCTTCGTTCTGTAACTGGAAACCCACTTGATGCCCTGTACTGCATTTGTTAAAAACACTTCATCTGCCTTCAGAAGTTCTTGGGGAGTGAGATTGCATTCAAAGACTTTAATGCCCATGCTTATTGCGAGATTGATGATTGTCGCTCTCATCACCCCGCCTACAGGTCCAGAAGAGAGCTTGGGGGTATAGAGGTCGCCACCACTCACGAGAAATACATTTGAAGACGTCGCCTCGATAATGTTGTCGTCAGAATTTAAAATGAGTACGTCTCCGATGTTTTTCTCCTGAGCATAGATCGCTGCTTGGATGTAAATCTGAGCGTGAATGTTCTTGAACATGGAGAATTTACTGGGGTTTTTCTTCAGATCTTCAAAAATACTGATTGCAATCCCTTTTTCATTCAGCTTAAAACCTACGTGTTCATTCCTTTCGATGTGGGCCACCCAATCTGCTTCGTTTGACGCCGGCGTATATTTGCCACCCCCTTGGTTGCTTCTGAAAATCGTAAGCCTGATTCGGGCGCAGTTGCTTAAACCGGAACTGTTTGCCAGTGACAAAAGATGTTCTCGCAAGACTGAAGACGCAAGATTTTCTTTTGGCGTGATTTTATATGCGGACAAACTCGCTGAGATTCTTTCATAATGAAGATCAAAGAGCGGAATCGCATTGTTGACCACAAGCATGGACTCAAAAAACCCATCTGCATATAGAAACGCCCGGGAGTCAAATCCGTTGGGTATGCTACTCGGATCCGTTCGTTGTCCGTTGTAAAGATATTGATGCTTGTTCTGCATGTGAGTTATACGAGCGAGTGTATGTAATCAATTAACGCACCATTTGTAGGAATAAGTACCCCTTGAACACCTAAAACGGATGCGCAATCCAAATCCCGCTGTTTGTCACCGATCATCCACGATTCTGCGGGGTTGATATTGTAACGAGCGATGGCACGTTCCACCATCATCGATCCTGGCTTGCGACTTAGTGAAAGGCCAGTGATTTCGTGATGTGGGCTGTAGTAAATGTCGGTGAGGGGGGTGCCGTTTTCGTTGCAAAGATTCCGCAGATGATTGTGGATTTCATGGACGGCATCGTGAGAATAAATTCCTTTTGCAATCCCTCCTTGATTCGTGATGAGAATAAAGATATAGCCTTTTTCTGCGAGGATTCGAAGCGCTTCGAGCGCTGTAGGCAGTATTGAGAATTCCTCGATGCTCCTTGTGTAGTCCCCCGGATCGTGGTTAATTACCCCATCTCTGTCTAGGAAAATGGCCTTGCAGAGGTCGGGTTTTGGAGGTGAAGAGAAACGCATGTGACAAATCTAACCTTTAACCCACATTGCTTGTGTATTTTTGGGGTGTGAAAAAAGGAAAGGAAATAAACGATTTCGCGGAAACCACATTCAACATGTGGAAAGAAAAAGCGGAAGCATCGTTAAAGGGCTTGTCTTTAGATTCGATAGCAAGTGAAAGATTTGACGGAATGCCCTTGCCTTTCGTGGTAGATGATGCAATGAAGCAATCACCTATCGCCATTCCTTCAAGCCCCAGTTCTTTAAGAGATGATTTGGGGAATGCATGGGAAATTCAGCAAAGCTTTGCAGACAGAACACACCTTATGCAAGGACTTAGTCACGGTGTGGAGGCTGTCAGGACGGATGCTGATCTTGCAGATGGGGATGCCATGCGTGAAATTCTTGCAGGGGTAAGTCCTGAGATGGTTGCCCTGCATGTAGACGGTTATGAGACGGTGGGTGCTTTGAGGGCGGTGTCTTCTTGGGCAGGCAGTGTGGATGTAAGAGGGTCCTCGACGTGGGATGTCGGAAGAGGGGTTCCCTCAGACCCTGCATTCTTTTTGCGTCATGTAGAAGCATGGGGTGTGGCCTTTAAAAAGTTTTCGACCTGGGGCGTGGACGCGTCGGTTTGGCAGGACAGAGGGATGCTTCCAATAGACGCATTGGCGCTTTCCTTGTCTGCAGCGAAATGGGGGATAGAGACGATGGTGAAGCAGGGGTATCCTATAGAAGAAGCCGCGCGAAGATGTACGGTAAGAATCGCTTCTACCACCGATGTGATTTCTACAGTTGCGTCCATTCGCGGATTGCGTGTGGCGTGGGCAACAATGATCTCAGAGATGGGGGGCGTGGCAGAGTCTGCGCCCATCTGGATAGAATCCCGTACAACGTCAATTTTCGCTGTAAAGGACGTGCAGGAGGACAATTTATTGAGACATACGATGATGGCATATGGGGCTGTTGTAGGTGGCGCTGACGGAATTGAAGTTCGCGGACACGATATATTGTCGCCTTTAAAAGACGAGAAGTCGATCACGCAATCAAAAAGATGGGCGAGAAACATCCAACATATTTTACGTGAGGAGGCGCTTTTAGGCAGGACTGATGATCCGATGGGGGGAAGTCATCATTTGGACTTGGCCACCAAATGGGTTGCGTCTGAAGCTTTGAAACGCATGGATTCCTTGAAGACTTTGGAACAGTGGGAGGGGGCGACGTTAAAGGGTCGTGCCTTATGGCTTCAAGCACCTGTTTTCGTACCTGTGGGTTCTTCCCGAGGCAGTGAGCCACTCTCTTCAAATGCACATGACCCATTCTATCTGCTCAATCACCAACCTGTTGAGCTTGCCACAGAGAACACACAAACGAAGACAATTGAAAACATAGATACAGAGAGATTGTATCGCGCCACGCATGATGTCGGAAAGGTCGAGACTGTTGAAACAGCGGAGGGCATAGACGTTCCCGAATCATTTGGAATCCATACGCCCAAACGTGCCCACGAAAAATATTGTGCGGGGATCGCTCCCTTTTTGGGAGGCCCATATCCGACCATGTATGCCACTCGACCATGGACGATTCGTCAATACGCAGGGTTCTCTACTGCGGAGGCGTCAAACGCTTTTTATCGCAGGAATCTTTCTGCAGGCCAAAAAGGACTTTCAGTGGCATTCGATCTTGCCACTCACAGGGGATATGACAGTGACCATCCGCGTGTGACTGGAGATGTGGGCAATGCGGGTGTGGCGATTGATACGGTGGAGGACATGAAGCGTTTGTTCGAGGGGATTCCCTTAGATAAGATGTCCGTGAGTATGACGATGAATGGAGCGGTGCTTCCCATTCTCGCATTTTATATTGTCGCAGCAGAAGAGCAAGGCGTTGCGCCTGAAAAATTATCGGGAACGATTCAGAACGACATCCTCAAGGAGTTTATGGTTCGCAATACATTTATTTATCCTCCGTCGCACTCCATGAGAATTGTGTCGGATATTTTTAAATATACAGCCTCAAAGATGCCCAAGTACAACTCGATAAGCATTTCGGGATATCACATGCAGGAAGCAGGAGCCACCCCTGAACTTGAATTGGCGTACACTTTGGCCGATGGGATTGAGTATGTTAAAACGGGGATTGACGCAGGTCTTGCTGTGGACGATTTTGCGCCTCGCTTGAGCTTTTTCTGGGCAAACGGGATGCATCACACGATGGAAATAGCGAAAATGAGGGCTGCAAGGATGATTTGGGCTTCAGAAATGTCAGCCTTCCAACCTTCCAACCCGAAAAGCTTAATGCTACGTACCCATACACAAACTTCGGGATGGACACTGACTGCGCAAGACCCTTGGAACAACGTTGCCAGGACAGCAATTGAAGCGCTGTCCGCTACATTTGGCGGCACGCAATCGCTCCATACAAATTCGCTGGATGAAGCCATTGCACTCCCGACGGATTCCTCAGCTAGAATCGCGAGAAACACGCAATTGATCTTGCAAGTCGAAGCTGGATATACGACTTCTGTTGACCCTTGGGCTGGGAGCTATTTAATGGAGTTCTTGACAGAGTCTATTGCCTCTCGGGCTTCCGTTCTTATGAAAGAAATTGCCGAACTGGGAGGGATGTCAAAAGCGATTGAAGTCGGTCTGCCAAAACTCAGAATTGAAGAGGCTGCGGCCCGAAAGCAAGCCAGAATAGATCGAGGGTCTGACAGAATAGTCGGCGTAAATATTTTTCAGATTCATTCTGAAGCAAATGAATTGGAAGTATTGAATGTAGATACTTCGGCGGTTCGTGATCAGCAATCCGCGATGCTTTCAAAGATTAAATCTGCACGCGATCCTTTGGCGGTGTCGAATGCGCTCGAAGCGATTACTTCGGGTGCGGAGAATTCAGAGAATTTGCTCGGGTTGGCCATTGAAGCTGCGCGTTTACGTGCGACCCTTGGGGAGATCAGTATGGCATTGGAAAAAGTATTTGGCAGATATAAACCTACAGACAGGAGGGTTAGTGGCGTATTTTCGAAGGAGATGAACGACAGAGATGAATTTAAATCTACTTTAAAGCTATCTGATGCTTTTGCCGAGTCCGTAGGTCGTCGACCACGGATCTTGGTTGCGAAGATGGGGCAAGATGGGCATGACAGAGGGGCAAAAGTCATTGCGTCTTCTTTTGCAGATTTGGGTTTCGATGTCGATTTGGGCCCGCTTTTTTCTACGCCCCATGAAGTTGCACGTCAAGCCGTGGAGAACGATGTTCATGTCATTGGAATTTCTACGCTTGCTGCGGGTCATTTAACACTGATCCCCATTCTTGTCGAATCTTTGGTAGAATTAAACCGCTCGGATATCTTAATCGTTGTGGGAGGGGTAATTCCACCTGCTGACTATGAAAAGCTATATGAAATGGGCGTTGTAGGCGTTTTCGGTCCAGGAACTCCCATTACAGAGTCAGCTTCAGATATCCTCTCTATTCTGACTTCTGCATATAATTAATTTTTTTATGCAACCTTATTCACTATTTTACGTCTTCGAATAAGACAGGTCTCTATCTGTCCAAACCAAACGTAAATCAAATTTATATTAATAGCCTATTTTGATGAAATTTTCTCTCTCTCTCCTTTCTTTAGCACTTCTGGCTACAATGTCAGTATCTGCTCAAAAGTCACCTGCAACGGGAACCCCTGGTGACGTTGTTCCTGGTGAATTAATTGTGATGTTTCACAAACACGCTGATGCATCCTTTTTTGCAAAACAACACGCTTCAATTGATGGACTCAAATCGGGTCTTAAGCCAGTTGCAGAACTTTCAGCGCTGTCTCACATCTACCTTTTCAATTACAGTCAAGATATTTCTGATTCAGATCTCATCTTACGCGATTTGGCGCTTGATCCATCTGTTCGCGCAGTTCAGTTTAATCATTATGTTGAAAACAGAGCTACAACACCTAATGATCCTAGTTTTAATCAGCAATGGCATCACGTTGAAAGTGGTGATCATGATATAGACAGTGATGAGGCGTGGGATATTTCTACAGGTGGGTATACTGCCAATGGAGACAGAATTGTTGTATGTGTTATGGAAAGTGGTGATTATTCTCATCCAGACTTAATCGACAACCACTGGACTAATACTAATGAAATTGCAGGTAACGGTATTGATGATGATGGAAACGGATATGTTGACGATGTGGATGGATGGAACACGACATCTAACAGTGATGCCATTTCTGGAGCTTCTCACGGAACCGCTGTCAGCGGTATGATTGGCGCTACAGGAAACAACTCAAATGGTGGAGCAGGTGTTAACTGGAGCGTAGGTATTATGCATGTTGAATTTGGAGGATTAACGGATGCGGGTGTTGTGGAAGCATATAGCTATCCACATGCGATGCGTAACTTATACAACACGTCTAATGGTACTTTAGGTGCTTTCGTTGTTGCAACAAATGCATCTTGGGGAATTGATCAAGGGAATCCCGCTAACTACCCAGTATGGTGTGCTTACTACGACGATTTAGGTTCAGTTGGAATACTCAATTGTGGTGCAACAGCAAATGCTCAGTTTGACATTGATGCTGTTGGTGATATGCCTACAGCTTGTAGTTCAGATTATATGGTTGCTGTCACTGCGACAAACAATATGGATCAACGTACTTTCTCTGCTTACGGAGCGACGACGATTGACCTTGGTGCACCAGGAGAAAGCGTGTATCTTCCTTCACTTGGAGGAGGTTATGCAAATACGTCTGGAACTTCTTTTGCGAGTCCTTGTGTTGCAGGAGCTATCGCTCTTGTTTACAGTGCTCCTTGTGCCGACCTTGCATCAAACGCATTAACGTCACCTCAAGCTACTGCAGACTTAGTTCGTTCATTTATATTCGATGGTGTTGATCAAATTGCTCAGCTAGGTCCTGAGACTGTTACAGGTGGTCGTCTAAACGTCCATAACTCGATTGTTATGGCTATGGAAAACTGCAACCCTGATTTGGGATGTACAGACGCAACAGCTTGTAACTATAGCCCAGAGGCTATTACAGACAACGGAAACTGTCAATACAATGACCTATGTGGCGTTTGTGGAGGAGACGATTCATCTTGCACAGGATGTACAGATGATGCAGCATGCAATTACAGCGCAGGAAATACAATTGATGACGGAAGCTGTGTGTTTGGAAACGGTGTGAACATCACTGTGGGTGGTGGCACATGGGACGGAGAGATAACTTGGTCTGTCATACTCAACGGTGCATCTGTCGCATCTGGAGGAGCTGGAAGTCAAGATCTCTGTATCGGAGATGGATGTTACACCCTTTCTATGGCAGACAGCTACGGAGATGGTTGGAATGATGCCATCTATACTTTGACGGATGTTGCTACAGGCGCAGTGATTATTACAGGTTCGCTTGATACTGCTGCAAATGGTGATGGCTCGAGTGCTGGAGATGATTACTTTACAATAAACGCTGAGTGTGGTTTGGGATGTACAGATGCGACTGCATGTAACTATGACATGAATGCGACTCAGGACGATGGCTCTTGTAACTTCGATTGTGCCGGATGTACCGATGCAACAGCGTGTAACTATGACGCTACAGCAACCCAGGATGACGGTTCTTGTCAGGAAAATGACCTATGTGGCGTTTGTGGAGGAGACAATACAACATGTGGAGGCTGTACTGATGCTACAGCGTGTAACTATGATGCTGCAGCGACAATTGACAATGGTTCTTGTCAGGAAAATGATGTGTGTGGTGTGTGTGGCGGAGACGGAACAACTTGTTCCGGTTGTACAGACCCTGAAGCTTGTAATTACGATGCTGCCGCTACTCAAGATGATGGATCTTGTATTCTCGGTGGAACAGGCGTAATCATCAATATTTTGACAGACAACTACCCAGGTGAGACAACATGGTCTTTGACTGATGACGCAACTGGAGCGGCTGTTGCATCAGGGGGCCCATACACTACTGTTGCTACAGCAGTCCAAGAGGTCGTATGTGTAGGTGATGGTTGTTACACGTTTACAATCTTTGATGCCTTCGGCGATGGTGTTTGCTGTGCATATGGTGCAGGATCTTATGATTTAACAGTTGACGGCGCTGTGCTTACAACTGGAGGCGAATTCGCGGACTCTGAATCAACTCAATTCTGTATTGGAGAAGGCTTTGGATGTACTGATGCAACAGCTTGTAACTATGACCCAGCGGCCATCAATGACAATGGTTCATGTAATTTTGATTGTGCTGGTTGTATGGATGCTACGGCATGTAACTATGACGCTACCGCAACTCAAGATGATGGTTCTTGTATCGCACCTGATCCAATTTTCGGATGTGGTTGTGAAATCGTGACTTCAGTTGTGGCTTCCCTTGTGGGGCAGGCGAGTTCAGAGCCCTCTTCTACTTCTGGTGCAGGTACTCTGACAACAGTAACGATAGACCTAAGCTGGGCCAACCCTCTTGATAACGGAAGTTGGCCAGCGGATATGCTCGTTCAAATCGGTGCCCCTGATGGGTCTTGTATCGAGTTCGGAGGATATAATTATGCCAGTGGCGTATGTGCCAATCAAGGCGATTACTTAGTGGTTTACCCTGCGACATGGCAAGTTGCTGTATCAGGAGTATACACTGCGGTGGTAGATTTATCTTCAGCTGGAGTTTCAGGAGATGGCGTTTGGTCTGTAACCATTGTCAATGGATATGTTGCTGAGGCATCTACTGGAGCAGATTATGATGCAACATTTACGCTAGGGGGTATCTGCCCAGGTGAGTTTGTTGAAGTATTGGGATGTACAGACGCTGCGTCTTGTAACTATGACCCAGCTGCAAATACAGATGACGGAACGTGTGAATACACTTCTTGCTCAGGATGTACCGATGCTGCTGCTTGTAACTACGACGCTACAGCGACGATAGACGACGGGTCTTGTGAAAGTGCAAGTTGTTCTGGATGTACAGATGCTACAGCTTGTAACTACGATGCGGCATCAACGATTGACGATGGATCTTGTGAGTTCACTTCTTGTGATTGTCCAGAGGACATTAACGGTGATGGCGTGATCTCAGTTGCAGATATTTTAGAATTACTTGGTCAATTCGGATGTACATCTGGATGTTCTGTTGACCTCAACGATGACGATGCAACAAACGTACAGGATATCTTAATCTTACTTGCTGCCTTCGGGACAGAATGCTAAACGATACCTGTTTCGTTGAAACCATATAGCAATTGATCAAAGAT
>Ga0114998_10002516_pt1 | contig 13803 bp, 9 predicted proteins | sample ArcticOcean_MG_C_5_FD_87044 | JGI IMG/M metagenome (GOLD analysis project Ga0114998, IMG submission 87044) | Marine microbial communities from western Arctic Ocean - ArcticOcean_MG_CB4_138 | ecosystem: Environmental > Aquatic > Marine > Oceanic | place: Arctic Ocean: Canada Basin | collected...
GTCTCCTCGTCCCACGGACACTTGTGCGCATGTGCCCACATCAGTACATCGAGTTTGCCGTCTAATGCAGCCCAAGCGCAAGTCTTCTTGTCCCACGGGCAGCCGTTCGCGCGCAACCACCTCAGCACCCGCAGTTGCCCGCCCTGCGCCGCCGCCGCGCAAGTCTCCATGTCCCATGGTGCGCCGTTGGCGTGCGCCCACTGCAGCATATCGAAGTGTCCGTACTTCGCCGCCTCTTGGGACGTGGTCACATCCCATGGTGCGCCGTTGGCGCGAGCCCACTGCAGCACCTCAAGGTGCCCTCCGAAAGCCGCCCCAGAGCACGTCTCGCCAGGCATCTCGCCGTCCCACGGGCAGCCGTTCGCGCGCGCCCACTGCAGCACCTCAACGTGCCCGCCCTTCGCCGTGGTCAAGCACGTCTGGAAGTACCACGGGCAGCCGTTGGCACGAGCCCACAGCAGAATCTCGAGGTGTCCGCATAAAGCCGTTCCCCAGCAAGTGCATTCGTCCCAAGGTACGCCGTTCTCGCGCAACAGCTTCAGAATCTCTAAATCCGCTCGCCGCCGCAGCCTGGCAAAGGTATTCTCTACGAGGCAGCTGACCTCGCCGTTGCAGGCGCTCCAAAGCGCGTAAGCATCCGAGGTCAGCTGCGCGTTTAGCCCCCAGCTCCTGATTCGTACGCCCCGTCTCCGCCACCTCGTCGCGCATAGCGCGGCTCACCGCTCGAAGCATCGCGAGGTCAGCGGGATCTGGCAGTAAATCTTCGGACAGGATCGTGGCGATGAGATCTCGGGGAAGGTCAACGAAGGTCACTTGCGCGTCGGTATCGCCCGCGTTAGCATCGCGGCAACCACTCTGATTCTTGAACGTGCGAGTTATCACACCGCGCACAGCGTCGAAGAACATCGCGATGCGTGTGGGTGTCGCGTGCGCGTCGTTGTGCGTCGAGGCTTTCGAGAAAAAACGTTACACGAAGAGTCGGACGACGGAAAGTCGCGCACGATTTTACGTTGTCAAGCTCATGCTTTGCGAAGAAAACGCAGACGCTAAAAGATATCAGTCAGTAGGATGTTTACCTCACACAAATCCTCGCTATCACCACACTGATACCATCACCTTCAATAAATCCAACTCACCACACCGCGAAGAAACACACGAGTTCGTCCAAGCGCAGCAACGAGCTTTCCAGCGCGGTCGCGCTTCGCTTCACGCGCCTCAGGTTTTGCTTTTGCGTTTCGGTCAGGTTCAGGTTCGTGACGTCTTTTGTTTTGTCCGCCAGCACGGAGAGGGTTTCCCGTTCCGCGACGAGCTCGTGAATCAACCGCGCTCGCAGGTTGGAGGTGGCTCGGTACAGCTCACGGCCGACCTGCTCCACCACTCGCAACAAGTCAACTCTCCACAGGTAAAACGTCCGGCTCGGCGCGTGGTCCGACGTCCGCGCCACTTCCTGGATCATCACGTACTCCGCTTTTAAAAGTTTATACAAAAGCTCCCTCGTGTCTTTCACCGGGATCATGGCCATCTCCGCGATTTGCTTTTGTTCCAGGTTGCGTTTCATTATCAGCAACCGGAACACCCGGCATGCGGGGCCGCCGAAGCGCTCCCTCACCACCGCTTCAATCTCCTTCATGCGAATCAAGTCGATGATGCGGCGCATGTTGACGCAGTACTGCGTGCCGTTGCCCCCGCCAGCGTGGTCGTCGATTCGCGAAATCAGCTCGCTCGTGTCCGTGACCATCTTCTCGAGCGTGGTGTTGATCAGCTCGGGGGTGAACTTGAACACCCCGGGGTTCCTGCCGACGTGGATAACGATCTCGCGCTCGCCAACCGGCGTGGAGCGCTCTTCGTTTACAGACTGTTCGTGCGCCCGCGTCAGTTCCAGCATCACGAGAAGCAAATGACCTGCGGCGTCGTCTATTTTCTCCCTGACGAGCGCGGCGCACGCGACGTGTCGGAACCGTCGGTTGAACTCGTCCGAGTTCACCCTCCAAAGGTGTTCGTCGCCGAACAGGTTGTCCCGCGGGTTTGAGGAGGAGGTTTTATTTTGGTTCGAGTGACCGGCGGTGCGTCGCTCGTTTCCGTGGAACTCCAAATCCTGGTCCTCGCCGTTTTCCTGGAGAAGAAAATCATCCCCGACGTCCCATCCAAACGGCACCCTCTCTATGAACCGCCCGTCCACCAGGTCCTCGAACGCGTCTTCCAAAGCGTTGCGCTTTGGTTTTGTTTTCCGCGCCGTTGCGGTTTGGGAAATTTGAGATGACTCAAACAACTCGCTCGCCCGCGCCCGGCCTCGCTCTAGTAAGCCCTCCAGCAAAGACTCGTGTACCGGGCCCATGCACTCCTTCGTGTGCAACAGGAACCGCGGGTACCGCAGCCGGTGCAGAATCTGGTCCACGTCGATTTTGTACGAAACGACGTGACTCGCGTCGTGTTGAGGGAGTTCGCATTGCACGGGGACGACGCAGTTTTGGGAAATCAAAACAACGAGGACCTGGGCGATGCGGGATGGTTTTAGCCCCTGTGAAGTGATGACGAATGGGAGGTGGGTGTGGTTTGGAAAGGTCAGTGGGTGTGTGTCATGTGGAGACACTTAGTGACACGTTGGGTGTCGTCGTGCGACACTTTGTGACACAAGAATCGCGCGACACTTCGAGACCCATACCGTGTCTCGGCAAAGCTCGCGCGCGGTTCGGTTGCCGCGTTGCAACAGAAACGACGCGACCAACCCTGAATCCCGGCCGAACGAGTCGATCACGACATCGCAGGCCAGGTGCGTCGCCTCAGGGACGCGCTCCTGGTTGCGTTGTGGTGCCTGTGGGGGCACCGCGGCCATCGTCGTGTGTCACGCCTAGCGCTCCCCTCCGCCCGGCGCGCCAATCTCTGGCGCCGCCTGTTGACGAATTTCTCGCAACGCACTTTCCGAGAATCGTCCGTCCCGAAACGCGAGCGGCGGTAAAACGAAAAAGCAGCCGCCGCCGCCACCGGTGTCAGAGTTCACGTCCACTGCCGGTAGCTCGTCGGACCTCATGTCGTCCCGGCGAGGTGCGTCAAAGGGCGAGGAGAGGGCGCTCGCGTCGAAGCTTTTCGGAAACCTCGGGACGGTTTCGCTGGTGGCGGACGGCGCTGTCGATGACGGCGGGTTGTTTGGCAAAGCCTCCGTTTCCGCCGCAATGCGCGGTGGCGCGGAACCCACATCAACCATCGGTGGTGCCGGTGGTACCGACGACACCCAGCCCAGCGGGGTTTGGGAGGACCCTGACGACTTGACCACCACCGTGAACGTGACGCGCGTGGCGCGTTTGCGCAAGCTACGGACCGGGGAGGCGGATGTCAACTTGGACGGGAACGTGTACCAGGCGCGGGTGCGGAAGCAACACAAAAGGATACATCAGCGAACGGATTGGGCGACGGTTGGCGAGGACCAAAAGGGTGACGGGAAAGAAACAACTGCGTTGACCCACCTGCTGAAAGAAGGCGGCGCGCTCGTGGACGAGGACGGGGGCTTGGCGAGCGAAGGCCGGACGTTGCCTCAAGGCAGCCTTGAAGCGACTCGGGTGAGGGACGCGAACGCGGCGGAGCCTTCAAACGCGGTGCTGCGGTCGGTGGAGTTCCACGCCAACGGCGCGTTGTTCCTCACGGCTGGTCTTGATAAAACCCTAAGGCTGTTCGACATCGACGGCACGAACAACCCCAAGACGAGCTCGGTGTTCTTCGACGACCTGCCGATTCACAAAGCCACGTTTAGTAACAACGGAATGCGGGACGCCACGGTTTTGCTCAGCGGGCGGCGAAAGTATTTCTACGTCTACGACTTGCACAAGGGCGCCGTGGAGCGCGTGGCGCCTTTGATCGGCCGGGGCGAGAAATCGCTTGAGAGTTTCGTGTGCCAGCGCCAGGGCGCAGTGCACAACGACCCAATCGTCGCATTTCTCGGCGCGGACGGACACGTCCCGCTCGTTTCCTTGCGAAGCAAGTCCTGCGTGGGGAGCGTGAAGATGAACGGAACGTGCCGCAGCGCGAGCTTTTCGGGCGACGGTAACTACCTGTTAACCGCGGGCGGCGACGGGGGAACGTATTTGTGGGACTTGCGGAACCAAAACCGGTGCGTGGAGCGAGTTGTGGATGATGGCGCGCTCACGGTGACCGCCCTGGCGAACTCGCCGTCGGGGGCGCACTGCGCCATGGGCAGCGACGCCGGCGTGGTGAACGTGTACAAAGGCGACGCGTTTAAAACATTCAGGAAGGATAACGCCGACGTGAACAAAAATATCGACCAGAACACCATGCAGCGAAGCACCAGGATCACCCCCGAGAAAGCCCTGATGAGCCTCACCACGTCCGTGGACAACCTGTCCTTCAACGGAGACGGCCAGATGCTCGCCATGTCGTCCAGGCTGAAGCGAGACGCGCTGCGAATAGTGCACCTGCCGTCGTGCACCGTGTTTTCCAACTGGCCGTCCTCGAAAACGCCCCTGCACTACGTGTGGTGCACCGCGTTCTCGCCGACCGGGGGGTACCTCGCGGTGGGGAACGCGCGTGGGAGGGCGCTTTTGTACCGCATCCACGCCTACGGAACGGGGGGGAAGGAGGAGGAGTAGAGGGAGACAAAGCGGATTTGAGGTTGTAACTTGAGAATTTGGCTGCAACTTTTCCAAAATCATCCACTTCAAGTCACCTTCCCAGAATTCTAAATCCGGCCCATTTGCGTCAACGCTCGCGGTGTCCGCGAGGTTCACGGGTGGACGCGAGTTACGCGTACGGCGCGCGTTGGCTGTTCCGTAGGGCCAACCCGAAACCCGGAACCCGGAACCCTTGGTCACGATGGCCGGGTCTTTGGACAGCGACGTTTTCCAGGACGTACAGATCTTCGACGAAAACGGCGTGAACGTGACGCCAAAGTCGCTGGCGCATCTCTCGGTGTCATCCGGTGTGCCTGCAGTGGTGCTTGACAGCGCGTACTTGAATCCCGGTCGCACGGTCTCTGGTGTGTCCTCTGCTTCCTGGAAACCAGAATCCGGGCCGCTCCGAACTGCAGGGTCGGATGCGAACACCACGGGGGACGTGGTGCTCGATCCCGAACTCGTTGATTCGGATGACGATGAGGAAACCGTAATCCAAGAAAAGGGTCAAGCCGGTGTCGACGACAAAACGATTCAGCTCATGTTGAGTGAATCCGACACCTTCGTGCTTCTTTCCTTGCCCGGGCGGTGCGTGGGGCATGACACGACAGAGTCGGTGGGTGTTACCAAACGAAACGAAACGTACGCCGCGTTGCTCCAGACGAAAATAGGATCGGAAGCGTTTATCGACGCGCAGACGCAAACGATCGACGCTGTGACCAAGGAGAAGGAAAACCAGAGCTTCCTTTACACGCAGTCCACGCAGTCCACGCAGAGCAGCGGGTGGGACATCTCCGACGCCTCTTTCGGGGGCGACCGCGATGCGCTCGCGCGCACGATGAGCCGGACGGGCGTGGGGACGGTGGACGCGCCGGCTGCGTCTGCGATTGATACGCGCGACGTTTTCACAAAAGATACCTACCGCTCCCTCGCAACGGGCGCGCAACAAGTGGAGAAGGCGCTTTTGCAGAACCTGTACCAGGACAAAATGCTGCTTTACCGCAACTACTCTTTGGGTGATGTTAGGGGGGGTGCCGGTGAGGCGGTGAGGGATGGAGGGATTGGTGACAAAACAAGTCGGACAGATTCCAACCGGACGTCGTCGAGCGTCGGGAAAGCAATCGTGCACCTGTGGGACTTCGTTTGCCCCGAAACCAAAGGCCGGACGGTGTCGTGCGTTTCGTGGAACAAAAGCGCGCCCGATTTGCTAGCGGTGGGGTATGGGAGCCTGGACTTCTTGGCTGGCAGCACTTCCTTTCCGGGTGCTTTAGGTGGCACTACTGCCGCCCAGGACGCGTCCGTTGCTTCGGATGACGGGAAGTCCAACGACGCGTTCGCCGAAACCGTCGACGCGTCCAAAAACAAAAACGCAAAAGGCCTCGTCGCGTTTTCGAGTTTGAAGAACCCGCTGGTCCCTGAGTGGGTTTTCGAAACCGACCACGGCGTGACCGCCATTGATTTCTCGCCTACCGAGTTCAACTTACTAGCCGTGGGGACACGAGACGGCACCGTGAGCGTGTACGACGCGAGGCTGAAAAACGGTACCGGGGCAAACAGCCAGGACGCTTCGGGCGAAACTTCTTCAAAAAAATGTGACCCCGTTTTGAAAGCGGGCGACGGCGTTCCCGGAAAGCACGCCGACCCGGTTTGGGGTTTGCGCTGGGTCCGGGTCGGGGTTGGGGTTGGGGACGAGGTGCTGGTGAGCATTTCGTCCGACGGAAGAGTCACGCAGTGGAGGTTGAAAAAAGGACTCGAGTTTCAAGACCTGATGCGTTTGACGCGCGTCGCGAAGCGGGTGACGGTTGGCGACACTTCCGGTGACGGTTCAAAGAAATCGTCCACAAAAACTGCCACTTCGAAGAAAACAACCTCGGAGGCGTACATCAGCCGCGCCGGGTCGGGTTTGTGTTTCGACTTCAACCCAAACGACTGCACCAAGTACATCGCAGGCACCGAGGACGGCACCATCCACGGGTGCGCCACCGCGTACTCCGAGACGTACCTACGCGACTACCACGGCCACGCCGGGCCGGTCCAGCGCGTTGCGTGGAGTCCGTTTGTGTCGGAGGTTTTCATAAGCGCCAGGTACGTATTTTCCTTTCCATTTGCCACGTTCCGCCTCCCTGATTACACTGTTTGCTCATACAAGTTACGAACATTACGAGAGACTGACACTTTCTTTTTTATCTCGCCAGCGACGACTGGAGTCTGAAGCTGTGGGTTGAGTCCGACCCCGATTCGGTGTTGACGCTTCAGTCGCGGTCCGCGGGTGTGTCCGACGTGGCGTGGTGCCCACGCAACGCAACCGTGCTGGCATCAGGGTCACACGACGGGAGTGTTGATTTGTGGGACCTTTCCGTGTCCACGCTGAAGCCGGTGGCGTCCGCTTGCACCACGGGCGCCGGGAAAGTATCGTGTGTTTCCTTCTCCGAGGTATCGCCCGTGCTCGTTTCCGGAAACGCGGGCGGGTACGTCGGGGTGTACCGGCTGGTAGGGGTGACGGACGGGCCTGGGGCTGACGAAGTCAAGCGCCTGCAAGCGGTGATGGGAGGGTCGTCGGCGAGCTAGCTGTTTAATGAAGTTAAGTCGCGTCGTCTCATCACCGTTTCTATAGTTACGAGAACGTTTCCAACCCTAAAGTGCTATTACCGAAAATGTCGCTACCTTTCCCCGTGTGTTCCTTCCGAGTTCGTGTGGCATCCCCCCACGCCCATCCACTACACCACTACATCACCCACTGTTTCCCAGGAACAACAGGCTCATCTGCTCCAGCTTTTTCAAATCCGACGCCTCGCTCGACGCGAAGGACACGCACTGCACATCGGTCGTGACTTTAAACACCACCACGCCGTCGCAGTGGCGGTACTTCACCACGTACCGAGCTCGTGCCGGGTCCGTGCGGAACAAAACCGAGGCGCGCTGGTAAAAATCGTCGAAGTCCGCGATGAGAACCATTTAAGAACCGTCGACCGCCGGTCCCCAGGTCACCGCGAAGGGCGAAGCGCGAAGCCCTTTGACGAGGGATGCCGATGCTGATATTTTTCGCGGAGAGAGACCGAAGATGACACAAGAGGTAAATGTAGAGTTTAGGGTTCCCTGGGCACAGAGCAGCCACGCGCGTTCCGTGTTTGGGACGCTCGCTTTGCAAATGACCACCTTGGAAGACGTGGTCGAAGGGAAGGATTACAACTTCCCCACCGAGGTACGTTTTGTGTTTCAGGTCATGTGCCGCTTTGCCTCGTCGTGCGGACGCCGGAAGGGCATCATCCTTCGCAGCCGCCGATCTATCGCACATCAAACCTTTGCCTGACCTCTGCCCCCCCCACGCACAGGAGCAAGCCACGCTTGAGTACTGGAAGACCACGGATGCGTTCAAGGAGCAGCTTCGGCGAAGCGAGGGCCGTCCCGAGTACGTTTTCTACGACGGCCCGCCCTTCGCCACCGGGCTTCCCCACTACGGCCACATCTTAGCGGGGACTATCAAGGATGTGGTCACACGGTTCGCGTGCAGCACGGGGCATCACGTGACGCGGCGGTTCGGGTGGGACTGTCACGGCTTACCCGTGGAGTACGAAATCGACAAGAAGCTTGAGATCAAAGGCAAGGAGGACGTGCTGCGGATGGGCATTGATAAGTACAACGAAGAGTGCCGGGCGATTGTGATGCGGTACTCGAAGGAGAGGGAGAAAACGGTGACGCGCACCGGCCGGTGGATCGATTTCGAAAACGATTACAAAACCTTGGACCCGTCGTACATGGAGTCCGTGTGGTGGGTGTTCAAGACCCTTTACGAAAAAGGCCTGGTGTACAAAGGGTTCAAGGTGATGCCGTACAGCACCGCGTGTAACACCCCGCTGTCAAACTTCGAAGCCGGGTTGGACTACAGGGACGTTTCGGACCCGGCGGTGATGGTTGCGTTTCCCGTGATCGGATGCGCGTTGCAATCGTCGCTCGTCGCGTGGACCACCACGCCTTGGACGTTGCCTTCGAACTTGGCGCTTTGTGTCAACCCTACGTTCAAATACGTCTACGTAAAGAACCCGGACGGGAAGGTGTTTATCGTGGCCGAGGTCCGCGTTGCCTCGTTGCCGGGCGCCACGAAGAAAGCCAAAGGCGACAAGGCCGCGCCTCTTTCCGACGGGTGGTCCATCGTCAAAACCGTTTCGGGCGCCGAGCTGAAAGACCTACGGTACGAACCGATTTTTCCCTTCTTCCAGGAGGAGATGCAACACACCGCTTTCCGCGTCTGCGTGGATTCCTACGTCACGGACGACAGCGGCACGGGCGTGGTGCACCAGGCACCCGCGTACGGCGAGGACGATTACCGCGTGTGCGTGGCGCACGGGATCGTGGAGAAAGGCGGGGTGTTGCCTGACCCGGTTGACGTGAACGGGTTGTTCATCGCCCCGGTGCCTGCGCCGTTCGCGGGGCAGCACGTCAAGGCCGCGGATAAGGACCTGATTCAGGCTATCAAAGATTCTGGAAGGTTGGTGGACAACCGATCCATCGTGCACAGTTATCCGTTTTGCTGGCGGTCGCACACGCCGCTGATTTACAAAGCCGTGGGGAGTTTTTTCGTGAAGGTTGAGGAAATCAAAGACAAGATTCTGGCGAACAACAAAAAGACGCGTTGGGTCCCTTCCTATGTGCAGGAAAAGCGGTTCCACAACTGGCTCGAAAACGCGCACGACTGGAGCATTTCGCGTAACCGGTACTGGGGAACGCCCATTCCGGTTTGGCAATCGGAGGATGGCGAAGAAACGCGCGTGATCGGGTCGATCGCGGAACTCGAAGAAGCCACCGGCACGAAAATTACCGACATACACAGACACTTCATCGACCACCTGGAGATACCTTCCTCACGAGGACCGCAGTTCCCTCCCCTGAAACGCGTGGAGGATGTTTTCGACTGCTGGTTTGAATCCGGGTCGATGCCGTACGCGCAGCAGCACTACCCGTTCGAAAACAAGGAGCGGTTCGAGAAGGTACGTATTGTATTTCCCAAATCCAACGACTGTTTGCCATACAAGACTGACACTTTCTTTTATTTATCTCAGTCAATCTTCCCCGCGAACTTCATCGCGGAAGGCTTGGACCAAACAAGGGGGTGGTTCTACACCCTCATGGTTTTGTCAACCGCGCTTTTCGACAAGCCCGCGTTCCAGAACCTGGTGTGCAACGGCTTGGTGTTGGCCGGGGACGGGAAGAAGGCACGTGGTGTTGGGGCTTTCACCAAATCCAGGCACACTGTTTTATCTCTCAGCTGGTGACTGTTCAGACCGATTATTCTGACTGTTTGTCCATACATCGTCCAATACACGCGATATACAAGACTGACACTTTCTTTTATTGGTATCAGATGTCAAAATCCTTAAAAAACTACCCCGACCCGAACGAGATTTTGAACAAGTACGGCGCGGACGCGTTGCGTTTGTATTTAATAAACTCCCCGGTGGTTCGCGCTGAGCCGTTACGGTTCAAGGAAGACGGAGTGTTCCAGGTGCTGAAGGAACTGTTCCTTCCGTGGTACAACGCGTACCGGTTTCTGGTGCAGAACGTGAAACGGGTGGAGGTACGGGCCTTTCCCAACCCGAATTAATAGACTGTCTGTTTGCCCATACTCGTACCAGAAGGGACTATTACGACCAGAAGGGATTATTCCCTCGGACTGTTACCCTGAATGTTTACTCATACCAATCCCTCATACACATGGCCGAGAGACTGACACTTTCTTTTCTTTATCGAAGGAGGAAACCGGCAAAAAGTTCAACCCGTTAGCGCCAGGACAGGAACCGGTCAACGTGTTGGACCGGTGGATCGCGAGCGCAACGTCGTCGTTGGTGACGTTCGTGAAAACGGAAATGGAGCACTACCGTCTGTACACCGTGGTGCCCAAGCTCGTGAACTTCATCGGGCAGCTGACGAACGTGTACGTGCGGTACAACCGCTCGCGGCTGAAGGGCAAAAACGGCGACGACGACACCAACCGAGCGCTGACGTCTCTGTTCAACGTTTTGCTGGTGCTGTGCAAAACCATGGCCCCGTTCACGCCGTTTTTCACAGAGAACATGTACCAGAACCTGAAACTTTGTTTGCCCGACGCTGGTGCCAGCGAGCCTTCCGTGCACTTCTGTTTGTTCCCCGAAGCGAACGCGGACTCGGTGGACGCGCGCGTGGAAGCGTCCGTCGCGCGCATGCAGAGCGTGATCGAGGTCGGCCGGCAAATTCGAGAGCGGCACAACAAACCCCTGAAAACGCCGTTGAAGCGCATGATCGTGAGCTGCGAAGACGGCGAGTTCCTCCAAGATCTGCAAGGCGAGCTAAGGGCGTACGTGGTGGAGGAACTGAACGTGCGCGAGCTGGAGTGCGAACTCGACCCGCTGAAGTTCGCCACGATCAAAGCGGAGCCCAACTTCGCGGTGCTCGGCAAACGGCTAGGGAAAGCCATGGGCGCGGTCGGTAAAGCGGTGAAAGAAATGAGCGTTGCTGATATCCTGGCTTTCCAGAAAAGTGGCGAGTTTGTGGTTGGGGACACGACCTTGGGTTTGGAGGACATCGTGGTCAAAAAAGAGTTTTCTCTCCCCGAAGGGTTCACCGCGGAAACCATGGACGCGGCGACGGGCGAGGGCGACGTGATGGTCGTCATGGAGCTGGAGATTACCCAGTCGCTTCTTGACTCAGGCGCGGCGCGAGAGTTCGTGAACCGTTTGCAGAAGCTGCGCAAGAGCGCTGGGTTACAGGCTTCGGACACCGTGAGTGTGTTTTTCGAGCCCGCGCCCGGGAACGCGGAGGACGCCACGCAAGCGATGCTCCGCATGCTGAAAACAGAGCAGGCGTATCTTTTAGAAAGCCTGGGGAGCGTCCCGCAGGCAATCGCGGCGAAGCCGGCGGACTTAAACGTCGTGGCCACCGGGGAGTGCTCCCTGAGCACGGGCGCGGAGTTCATCGCCACGCTGGCCGCGATGAAGATATAGGTTTTAACAAGTAGTGCTACATATGGTAGGACAGCACGTCTCGTCGTCGCCCCCCCCTGTCAGCCCGTCATCTCTTTTTCGCGAAAATAATACCAATTCCGCATCTCACGATCTTTCTTCCCAGCCCCGTCGTCACAGTGTCACGCGCGATGGCAACTTCTCTGCGCGCGCTTCCTCGCGGGGACGGCGCCGCGCGCGTGGTGTGCGCGCGGCGCGGGCGTCGCGTCGTGGGTAACGGTCGCACCAGCTTGCGTTCGCGCGGATTCGCGGGCTCCGGAACCGCGGTGCTGGGGCGCGGCAACGGCGCACGAGTATTCTGCGCGGGCTGGGTTGATAACAAAGCCAGCGTGGTTGTCCACGGGGTCCCCCTGGCCGTGGTGTGGGAGCTTTGGCAGGACAAAAGCAGGATACCGAACTGGATGCCCTGGATCGACAGCGTGGTTCCGGATGACAAGGACGCGCAGTGTTCGCGTTGGATTTTGCGCACGACCCAGTTTGGGCAGGTAAGTATTTCCCATTTCCACATTCCGAAGACTGATTGCCCATACAAAACTGACATTTCTTTTTTTACAATCAGGATTTCGAGTTTTCCTGGGTCGCCCGGGATCTGCCCCCGGTTCGGCGCGAGCAAATCGCGTGGGAATCCACGGAGGGCTTACAGAACAAAGGCCGGGTGACCTTTGCGGAGGCCGACAGCGCGAACCCAGGCAACAACACAAAGCTCGCGATTGAAATCTCGTACCAGGTTCCCGACGCGCTGATTCCGTTCGGCGCCGCGGTTTCGCCGATCGTGGAGCAGGTCCTGAAAACCGATTTGGAGCGCTTCGCCGTTTTCGCAAGCAAAGTCGTGTCGGCGCTCGGGAAACGGGCAGGGAAGGGCTAGGGCGGCTAGGTACCGGGTTGGGGTTGGGGGTTTAGGGTTTAGGTTTAGGGTTTAGGGTTCGCGTACGCACCAACGAGTCTACCTATGGTGTATTAGACCAGCGAAGCGATGTAACACAAGGCGAGAAACAAATGTTGTTTTTTTGTTTGCCAACGAAACAAAACGAGTTTCGCTTTCGACGACACAAACAACTCACATTTACGGCATTACGCAAACAATTTTTTACATCACCACGCGATCTAAAAGTTCCCAATCTCCGCGTCGAAGTCGTCTTCGTGTTGGTTCCCCCCGGGTTCCCCTTCCCCCGGCACAAACATCTCCCCCAAACCGAACTCCTTCGCTTCGTCCGAGAACCAGTAATCGGGATCGCAGCTTGGGGGAAGCACCCTTGTTACGCCAGGCGTGCCGTTTTGCGTGGTACCTCCCGGAGTTCCCCCCCGGTTCGGGGTCTGTCGGCCACCCACCAATACTCCAGAGCGGTCCGGTTCGTCCCACTCGCCTTTCACTGTCGATCGCGCGTTGGGATCGATCCCACGTTCGGGTTTCGCCTGAACGGATTCGTGTGGCACGCGCCTCGCCGCCTCATCGCCGCCCCCTCGGTTCGGCCGTGTCTCCAGGTCGTCGTTCAGGGACACCAGAAACACCTCCACCGGCCCGCTCGCTGATTTCAAAAAGATCTGGTACCGCGCGCCCCCAGTTTCGGTTCCCCCTGACTCGGTTCCGTTTCCCTCGTTCGGATCGGGCACTTCCAGCGTCGTGCCCCTCGGCGCGCGCACCGCGACCAGCGTTTCATTCGCGAACCGCGGAATCGCCTTGATGTCGTCCTCCGCGATGTAAAGGTTTCCCTTGTGCGCAGGGTCCTCTATCAGCACCTGCATGCTCTTCCGCATGTTCGTGATGTGCTGGTCCAAGTTGCGCTCCTCGTCGTGCATCACGCGGAGGTCCTCCTGGGTCGGTTTGAGGGAGTGATGGATGATTGACGAGAATGAGAGTAAGTCGGGATGAGAAGAGAGAATGAGGTCGGTTAGGCGCGTGGTCAGTCCGGCGAATATCAGAGACACTGGGAAACAAAAAAAGACGTGGTAGTTTCCCCAAAGTTCTGCCAAAACACGTACCCTCAGCCCGTTGACATCCGCGTTCGCGTCGTCGCCGATTGAGGATCCCGAAAGCGCTTTCCACTGGATGTTGTTTTTCGACTTTTTCTCGATCAACCCGATGCCCTCCAACACGTTGGTGATGTCGTATATCCGCCGTTTCTGCACCTGCAGCGACTCCGCGGCGCGGTTCAAATCAATCGTGCCTTGATCCGCTTGTTCGATCAACGTAA
>Ga0114998_10002522_pt1 | contig 13791 bp, 9 predicted proteins | sample ArcticOcean_MG_C_5_FD_87044 | JGI IMG/M metagenome (GOLD analysis project Ga0114998, IMG submission 87044) | Marine microbial communities from western Arctic Ocean - ArcticOcean_MG_CB4_138 | ecosystem: Environmental > Aquatic > Marine > Oceanic | place: Arctic Ocean: Canada Basin | collected...
AGTTTGAGCGAAAGCTATTCCTCGACCGATTTGAAGGACTGCTTAGAGAGGGAAAAGATCATGGCATTACCTGAAAATGCGTTAATATTAGGCATCGAGACGTCCTGCGACGACACTGGATGCGCGATAGTAACGAAATCAGGAAAAGTTATATCACAATCGTTAAAGTCGCAAGTGTCAATACATGAGAAGTGGGGCGGCGTCGTGCCTACGTTGGCGCAAGAGGCGCATAAGAATGCGATTGATGATTGCGTGAAAGAGGCTTTGGATTTAGCGCGTTGTAAGATTGAGGATTTGAGCGCGGTTGCGGTAACGGTTGGACCAGGGTTGGCGATGTGTTTGAGAGTTGGGGTAAGGAAAGCGCAGAAGATAAGTGCAATGGCTGGGATTCCGATCGTGCCAGTGCATCACATGGAAGCGCATTGTTTAGTCGCGAGAGTAAAAGACGATGAGAAAGAGAACGAAGGGGGGTCAGCTAGGGCTGAAGAGGTCGCAAAGTTTCCATTCGTCGCCTTACTCGTAAGTGGTGGGCATAACGTTCTATTAAAAGTAGAAGGCGTTGGAAAGTATACCATTTTAGGGCAAACGCTCGATGATGCAATTGGTGAGGCGTACGATAAGACGGCGAGGATTCTTGGCTTACCAGTCGGCGGCGGCGGCGGACCTGCTTTAGAAGCGCTCGCGAAAGAGTACGAAATCGATGTGTTAGAAAAGCTGCGCGAAAAAGCTAGAGCAGAAATAGAAAGAGATGATGATGTGACCGATGAGATCTTCGAGAAAATCGTACAGAAAAAAGTAAAGAACCCTATTAAGTTCACAGTACCTTTAAAACAACGAAAAACGTGCGATTTTAGCTTTGCCGGCTTGAAAACAAACGTTCGAATGGCTATTGAAAAAAATCTCGGCACAATCGATGAACAAACGAAACAATTCGTTTTACCATCAGAGGACTGGGACGGTATAGAGAATAGAGAAATGCGCGCATCCATAGCGCACGCGTTCCAAGACGCCGCCGTGAAACATTTAGAAGACCGCGTCGACAGAGCCATACGTTGGGTAAAAGATGACGGCTTGGAGCCGACGTGTTTAGTCGTCGCTGGAGGTGTCGCGGCGAACCAAAAAATCCGAAAAAGCCTTTCACGGATCGCCGAATCGCACTCCATTATCACAGTTTTCCCAAAGCCGGCGTGGTGCACTGATAACGGTGTCATGGTCGCCTGGGCCGGCGTCGAACGCTTGAACTTAGGCCTATGCGAGAAACCCGTATCGAAGTCATCCGACGCTTGGATTAAATCCGAGCACGATCGCGATTGCGACGTTCACCTTAAACCGCGTTGGCCTTTAGGCGATTTAGACGTCAGAGCTACTTCGGACGTTCGTAGCATGAAAGTAGCTAAAATTTCCCTTCCGTTATCTAATTAATTAACACCTTAAAATCGATACAAAAAGTTTCGAGTTCCTTCTGTCAGTGCTCTCACTTTCTTAGCGAGAGAGCTAAAACGCGAATAAAAATAAGTTTCACGATTACGACGACGCGGCAGTTACTGGCCTGGAAAATTTACTCGCGCGCGACTCGCGCCTTGGTCACTTTTCCTCTCTCGAACCGTTCAGCTTCTTCTTCTTCTTCTTCTTCTTCGTATTATCATCACAATCGGTCGACAGTGCAATTGTCACAGAGTTCGGATTTAGCGAAGAAGAAGAAGAAAGGGAACGGTGTGAATACTATTCGTCGGTTATCTTTGCGTTCGCAACGATCCGAGAGTGCATCTGTAGCATCGGTTTATAGCAGTAGGATCGATAGGAGTGATAGTGATCGAGTGCGAACGAGAAAGAGAGCGATGGGGAAGAAGGGCAACGTAAGATCGCGTCTTGGAGAAGGGAACGACGGGATATTTTGTGCGAATGAAGACGATGAAGGGGAAGATGTAGTTACAGTAGGACCAATCGATCGGACGCGTGAGCGAGAGAACGAGGGAGTAGAACGAGAACGGGGAAAGCATGATTTCAGGAAACCTGAACGAGTTGAAATCGAACGAGGGATGTTTGAGAGCGCGATCGAGTGCGTCGGGATTTTATGCGATCGTAGGGACGTGAGTAAGTTGACGAAGATTTTAAAAGGGTATACAATGGATGCGCGTGGGATTCAGGACGTCGTTGCTGATTCGGATGGAGACGATTTGAAGCGAATGGTTTTATTGAGGAAAGAGGCTATCGGGTACGAGAGTTTACCGAGCGAGGTCATGAGAGAGTTGAAAGAATTGGTAGGCGGAGGCAAACTTTTGCCGATTAAGGAATATAAGATCAAGTTGAATTATGAGTATCATTCGGCAGAGTATTGCTTGAGGAAAATATTACCGGATGGGATGGAAACGCCGAGCGCGTTTGAGGCAGTTGGACACGTGGCGCACGTCAATTTGCGCGAAGAGTTTTTCCCGTATAAGTATTTAATCGCTAAAATCATAGCGGATAAGAATCCTAGGATACGAACGGTTGTAAATAAAGTTGGCGCGATTGATTCGCAGTTTCGCGTGCCAAACTGGGAGTTGCTATATGGCGATGCCGATTTAAACGCTGTCGTGAAGCAACATGGGTACTCGTTTGAGGTTGATTTTGCAAAAGTGTATTGGAACTCGCGATTAGAAACGGAACATAAACGATTAGTCGATGAAGAATTCAAACGAGGGGATGTGATAGTAGACGCAATGGCCGGCGTTGGCCCTTTTGTCGTGCCAGCGGTGAAAGTAAAAGAGTGTCGCGTTTATGCGAGCGATTTGAATCCAGATTGTTTCGAAATGATGAAGAAAAATGCAAAACTGAATAAAATAGAAGACTCGGTGAAATTGTATAACATGGACGCGCGCGCGTTTGTGAAATCCTTACTATTAGCACCGGCTATGACGGAAGGTGCTGCTATGTCGACGCCGGAAGAAACATGGAAGCATAAATTATCTGAATACGAAGCCAATCTTACAAAATATCGCACGAAAGAATCAGAAACTATCACAAACAACGAAGAAGAAGAAGAAAAAGATGTGAAGAAGCTCGAAAAGAAGCGCAAACGACTTGAAGAAGTCTCGGTACCTAAGCCAAACTGGTCTTCGATGTCGGTTGGTGCACCAAATGAAAGTACGCCTCCATCAGGTGCTTTATTTGATCACATCGTCATGAATCTTCCGGCAACAGCACTCGAGTTCCTCGATTGTCTCAAATTTTCTTTTGATAGAAAGACGTGGGAAAATCGCACTCTACCGATGGTGCATGCATATGCTTTTCGTCCTCCTGGACATACGGATGCGGACGTTATTTCACGAGCTGAAGGACATTTAGGATGCGCAATTAAAAATGCGAAAGTGTTCGAAGTAAGAGATGTTGCTCCGAACAAAGCTATGGTATGTTTGAGCTTTCAAATCACGCCTGAACAAGCATTCAGTCCGGTTCAGTAGGTTTCTTTCTATTTACAATATAATACATTTTTTAGCGCTTCGCATCTATTTAACCATAATCTATCTATTCTAAATAACTAGCTCTCCATTGCAAGCCTTAACAAGTGCGTCAGAAAGACCTTCAAAACCGCCTATGAATGCAACGTGCGCGTCTGGACGACAAAGTACAACCTCACTCTGTTTTGAATAGCTCTTCAAAATACTGTCCCAGTTTCCATGTAAATCGATGTAGATTTCTTCTTTGTCCTCATCATTACTACTACTTTCGACGCTCGAATTAATGCGCACTAGCGTCAGGGCGGCACCTTTCGGAAGATTATTTCTCGCTTCTTCAACAAATTTATTAATATTATGATTTTTATCATCGTTGTTGTTCGAGCGTGTCGTCACGGCGAAGAATTGACATTCGCTCTGACTTGTTGATCCACCTAAATCGATTGTAGAAACCGTTTGCCCTTTAACGTTTTCTAACGCACAATGTGGTATGCGTTTTCCAACGGCGAGTTCATTTGGATTCTTTGCTTTAACACCACTTGCGTAAGAAAATCCAAGCTCTTCGTTCAAAAACTTCAACTTTAGTGTATCACCGGACTTCCCGCAAAGACGCTTCACTGCCTCTTTGCGATATGACCCTAATGGATTAGTTTTATCGTCGTCGAGAAGTACGGTTTGCATGCGTGCGACTCCTAATATTGTCTCGAACGCGAAAGCTTTAAACGCCTGAGGTACGGGCAGCGCTTTCGACGCCGATACGAGTACGTCAAGCGCTCGGGGCTCTAAACCTAAAGCGCGCGGTATCTCTAGAACGCGCTCGTAGTTATTCACACTCAGTGTCATGTTTTCAGAGGCTATTTTCTTGCGCTCGTGAGCATACGAGCAAAGAAGAGAATGCGCTGAGAAATTGTTTTTGTTTTCACCGAATTTTGGTTCGTTCTTTACCGCGATTGCGAGTTTCCACGCTAAATTATGCGCGTCTTGAATCCCGGTATTCATCCCAAAACCACCAGCAGGAGGGAACGCGTGCATTGCATCACCAGCGAGTATGATGCGCGGTGATGGATGTTCATCGATGACTGTTTCAGCTACATTCGCGTCCATGTTCCAAGATTTCACATCAAGCACTTCGATATCGTCGATTGTATTATCATTCTTACATCCAATCGCTCCTCGAACGAACTTCTTGCAATTTTCAGGTGTGAACATTTCTTTAAAATCCTGTATCGGTGCGTGATATGGCAATTGCAAAGCGAATTCACCTTTTCTTAAATCATGCGCAACAACAACCCCTACGATGTTCCTATTGAACACAAAATAGAGCATGGCTTCGTTTCCGTTCTCTTTAATCTTTTTTGCGAGCGATTTACTTACGAAATGAATGTTCCCAAGTGTTTGCGTCGCAAAAGAAGATGTCGTTTTATTATTATTATTTTTTGTTGCGTTACTGTTCTTATTGTTCAGTTTCTTTGCAACGAACGAGCTTGCTCCATCGCACGCGACTACGTACTTACTCCTTATAACTTTCCCCGATTTCAAACTCACTTTGCAAAACGATTCACCGCTCGCGTCGTCGCTACTCCTACTCCCATCATCTTTATCGCCACCGCGTTCTACATTAACAACCTCTTCACCTCTCACAAACCCAACCTCGTTACTCTCATTTTTCTCAACCATATTCGCCCACATCAACGGCATCAACCGATGTTGCGGGAAATGCACGACGGTCTCCGCCGACGCCGACGCCTCGCCTCGCTCCATCCTCTCCTCGCTAAAATGATCGACTTCGCCGAGCTCCAAACCTTCTACGATCCCAGTAACGTACTTAAACCGCCTCCAATCCCTTAAACAGCTTTTCATTCGATCAACATCGCTTTTCGTCTTCCCAAACGCTCTCTCGTCCCTTAAAATCTCCATCGTTCGTCTGTTCATGAAATGTGCTCTAGGGTGCCCAGAAGACCTTTTTCGATCAAATTCGTTCCTCTCGATCAACACGTTGGCGACCTTGAACGATGAGAGCAAGGCAGATAACGCGGTCCCGGTCGGCCCGGCACCGACTATCAACACCTCCGTCGTTTTCTCACCGTTTGCATCCGTCGCAGTCGAGAACGACCTTCTTCCAATCGTTCCATGGTCGTTTCCATGCCGCCAAGGACTGGTTACTTTACCACGACTAGGAGTTAGCCGAGGCCGCGCGAAGCACGCGCAAACGGCGGCTACTGACGCGGCAGATCGCGCGTGCTTTAAAGCGCTCTTTCGAGGAAAACTGGGCATGTTATTTCGAAACAATCGAGGGCACGCGCGCGTGTTTTCTTACGTCGCCCAAGCTTTTCGATTTGTGAAAAGAGGAAAGAAGAAGAAGAAGAAGCGAGAGTTTTTTCGAGTTGTGTTTAGGGTTTAGGGTTTAGGGTTTCATTAGTTAGGGTTTAGGATATTAGAATATTGAAGAAGAAGGATGTATTTAATATAATTGTTTATAAACGATAAAGAGGAGTCGAATTATTTAACGACGCGAGTAAACGAAGTCGAAGCTGAACATACGAGACGAGATATATTCTATGAGTGAGAGGGTGAAGAGAGTTTAGGGTATCGACCCAGAATTTACGAATTTTACACGGCAAACATATTCCCCTATTCAAATCAATTCGTTATGATGATATAATGGTTGTAAAGAAAAGATGATCAAATCAAATCAACACAGAGATTAAGAGCCACGCAGAAAAAAAGGAATGCCTAACTCGAATCGTGCGAATACGCTCGCGGTGAGAATATTCAAGAACCTACTGAACTATCAAGAAGCGCTTTCGATGCAAAGCGCTATCGAAGAAGCTAGGAAGAACGGGTTCTGCATGGACACCTTGTTACTGCTTCAGCACCACCACTGTATTACGGTAGGGAAAAGGGCCGAAGACGGGCTATCGAACGTGAAGACGAACTTACGAGAGTTAACGAGGTTAGGCATTCAAGTATGTAGAACAGACAGAGGCGGCGACGTCACTTATCACGGCCCAGGGCAGTTCGTATGCTATCCAATCATCGACCTGAGGCGAAGGAAAATTGGCGCGAGGAAATACGTGGAAGGGCTAGAGCGAGCGATGATCGAAGTAGCGAGGAAGCATGGGATCATGGACGCGGAAGGGGGGAAGAGAGATAAAAATGGACGCGATATGAGCGGGGTATGGGTTGGAGAGAGGAAGTTAGGAGCCGTCGGGGTGAAGATATCGGGAGGAGTGACTTCGCACGGGTTCGCGTTGAACGCGTATACGGATTTAGGGTTTTTTAGGGAGCACGTTGTTCCGTGCGGATTAGAGGGAAAAGATGTAACGAGTTTGGAGGATTTGTGTAGAGAGAATAGTAATTATGATAGTGCCGCGAAGATGGATGGTGGGTTTAGTGAGAAGATTAATAGGGAAAGAGTGGAGATTGAGATTGTCGACGCGTTTGCGAAGTTGTTTGATTACGACGAAGTCTTTACTCGACGGATAGGGTAGGGTGATATTGTAGGTATTTATTAGCGCGAATTAGATCTTAGTTTTTAGATAGCTCTTGCATCGTCGAGTAACTTTTTTGTAACCTCACGTAACTGTTTCGTAAGCGCGCGATCTTTTGAGAGTTTTGACGATTGCGAGAAATTACAATCTGCCAAGTAATAGCCGGCAAAGAATTCAGCGTCTTCATGAAATGCCGCAAAACATGTCGTCGCCGCGCCTTGTTCGACCGTTTTTAAAAACGGCTTTGACACTCTTCGTAATAGTCTCCCTTTCCAGCCATTATCGTGCTTCTGCGAACCTTTCGTTTCAATTGCACCTGGATGAACGCTGAAGAAGTGAACGTCGCTTTCAAAAGCTTTACGTGACGCCATGCATAGCGCCTGCATGTCACGCGTATAAATGATCTGTGCGAGCTTGCTTTGCCCGTACGCCCGCGCTCCATCTGTTTTCTTATTCGCAGTTGGACCTGTGACTTTTGAAAAATCAATACCACCCTTGTAGGTGAAAAAATGTACGTGAGAGGATACGCTCACGACTCGAGCGCCTCCAACCGCTTTTCGCATCAACGGTAAGAGTTCTTGAACGATTAGCGCGTGTGCTAAGTAGTTCACAGCAAACATCTCCTCGTGCCCATCAACTGTTCGATTGAATGCATCCCCACCCATAACACCAGCGTTACAAATTAAAGTGTTTACGACGTTCCAGTCTTCTTTTATTTTTGAGCAAAAGTTATACACGCTTTCGAGAGAGCTCAAATCACAGTCGTACGCGAAAGCTCTCTTTTCTCCGCGGGGACAAAACTTAGCGTTCAATTCGTCTGCAATTTCTTTCGCTGCTTCAATATTCCGGCATGCAAAAATGACGTGAGCGTTCTTCTTGAATGCTGCAATTGCAGTTTCTTTCCCAATCCCGCTATTGCTGCCAGTAACGATTACGAGTTTATCACTTAAGTCTACTCCATTGCTCGCGTAGCCATTTTCCATTATGTCTTGCGCCGTGACTTTCGAGGAAAACCCAGTTGGACCAATCCAGCCATTAATGCTACCGATTGGCCAGAAGCACTTTGGTGGTGGATCGAATGTCTTTATTTGCTTCATCTCTCTCTCGCACGCGTTCTTCTGCGGTTTATTTGTTTTGTCTCGAATATGTCCAGTAACTGCTTTTTTTTCGTCCTCGAAGTTACAAAAATATTATGAAAGGTCTTGTCAAAACTTTAAAATAAAAACTGTCCAAAACCAAAAACAACAAAACAACTTTACAATTTCAAAAAGATGTCGCCGCTTGCTTTACTGTTGCTGATACTATCAATCATTAACGTGCATGCTATCGATGTAAGCTCTAGCGTGCCAACAAACTTTCTTGAACGCGCGTTTGCTGAAATAAAAGATGTCGTTTCAGAGTTTTCCAATCAAGCGAATTCTTCCGCTTCTCTTTTCACCGCAAAATACCTAGCCGAACTAGCGAGATCGCCACTCGCCAGTACAGTTGCTTCGGAAAGTGGCAGTAGTTCGAGTGAAACCGTACAATCAAAACTTCAAGATTGGGTGAATGAAAATAACGAATGGCTCCAATCTTCGCTTCTTCTGCGAGACCTGGATACTTCGTTGAAAGGCATCGCTCAAATTTGTCGTCCTGCAGCGTTTGCAGCACCAAAACTTATTCCAACGACGACGAAATTCCCCTCATTTTCAATCGTCTTGAAAGGTGCTTCGTGCGAGTTTCTGGACAACGGTGAGACAGTTTGTGAACCAGCGAAATTCGAAAGATATCAATCCCCAACTCGCGTTATTCCAGAACACTACTCTCGCGCAGAATACAGAGGGCCGACGTGCAACACTCAAGCGTGTTTGAACATAGGCTTATATCCAGGACAGTTATCTGAATCGGAGTTCCAAGACGGAGAACTTCTCGACGATTTCCTCGCCGTCGCCAATGCGAGATGTGGCAATCCTGTACAAAGAATCCTGGGTAAAAAAACGTTCTCTTTTCTTAGCTTGAATTAGATGATGACGTTGTTGTCGTTGTTATTTCAGTGTACTCACCTTGCAAATTATCAACAATACCGTCCAAATGCGCTAGACCACACACTAATACGATATTTTTTGCATCTTTACACTCTCTTCGTATTGCATCTGCCATTATTTCATCTCTTTGATGTAACATCGTATCTACTATAGAAGGAAACTGAAATTCCATGTATTCGCGTAACTCTCTAATCAAGCGCCTGTTCTTTATTTTTTCCAAACCATCAAAACCATCTCTCATCGCTTCTTCGTATTCCTTCGGCATCACAGGACCGCCCTTCTTCTCGCCAATAACTATCCAAGAAAACAAATCTGCTACAGAAACGCTCTGTCTCAACGCAGTCAACGTCTCGTTCACTGCTCTATCGGCTAAGACTAACTTCGCTCCAATCCTCTCCTGTTCCTCGAGCGCTACTCTAAATTCCTCACCGGGCTCTAATCCCGACGACTTCAAGCTCGCGTAAAACGATTTCAACGCCACGGCTAATATCTTATCCATGGCCCCAAGTTCTGTCTTCGACACGGTCTTTATTATTTCGAACAAATCTCTCAAAAACGACTTCGTCTTCGATCTCGTCTTCTTCTCTCCAAACCTTTCCTCTGCCTCGTTCCCTTGCGCCCTTAACTGCCCTAAGCGCTCTTCACAGAGCTCGACTAAAACGTAATCCGGTTTTACCTTTCGAATGAGCTCGCGCGTTTCATTGGCCGATTCCTTCGATACGTGCGATGTTCCTATTATGAAAAGCGCTCGATCTTTATTCGCATTCGCTCGTAAGTGCGCGACGGTGTCGGTGTTGAACGCTCTTTCGCTCCAATTCCTCTGAAAGGTACTCGCGTTCCCTAAAACCGTTGTTCTCCTACTGCTTCGCAGAAGTAGGTTTCTTCGCACGTTTACGGAGAGAGTTGTAGTGAACATAGAGGAAAAGAAGCGCGTTTATCGTTTATCGTTTATCGTTTATCGTTTATCGTTTATCGTTTATCGTTTATCGTTTATCGCTTATCGTTTATCGTTTATCGTTTATCGTTTATTGTGTGTGTGTGTGTTAGGGTTTAGGGTTTAGGGTTTAGGGTTTGTGTGTGCTGGGCAAATGTTTTTATTAGTAGTAGGTACAACTCTTTAGTTTCAACAGTTTATGAAGGGATGAAGCGCGAGTAATAGAGAGAGAGAGATCTGAATTTTCCGTATCACTCTCTCTCGCGCGCGCGCACGCGCGGTCGATCGGTTCAATCGATCTACTTCAATACGTTTTTGGAAAGTAACGAAAAAACGCGCTGGATCGATAAGAAATCAAGAGTGTTGAAAACAAGCGACGACGACGGTGACGTTATCGCTCGAGCCTCTCTCTAGAGCCTCTTCGGTCAAGGCCTCGGCGGCTTCTCGACAAGCGTCTTCGGTGAAACGACCGCGCAAGACGGAACGGCATAAGCGCACGGCGTCTTGGTCACCAATGACGTCCCATAAACCGTCAGTGGCGACGATTATGTTTTCAATATCTTCGTCTAATTGTACTCTAGCGACGTCTGGGACGGCCGTGACGCCTTTGTTTTCTGGTCTCTTGAAATCGATATCGCCAATAGCGCGAGAAACTGCGAGAGCGGCGCGAACGTTTCGGCCTCTGTTCTCAGCAATTACGCGCCAACACCCACAGAATTCAACGCGACCGCCTTCGTCGTAGACTCTTTTGCGCTCGCGTGGTAACGACGGTTTATGGTCTTCTGTGAGCGCTTTTGCGCGGACTTCGTGTAAGCCAACGGTTCGTTTACCTACGACGATTCTCGTATCTCCCGCGTGCGCGACGAATAAATGATTCGCCACGCGCAGGACCACGGAAGCGGTTGATCCATCTCTACGATTTAAATCTTTTGTTTGGTCTAAAATTTCTTCGTCTAAATCAATAAATGAACGAATGAGCGATTTTTTCACGCCAGTTTCGAACGTTTCAATCTCTTGAATCGATGCTGACGGGTCTATACCGTTCGCAATGAACGCGCACTTCTCGAGATGCTTGTGCATCATATCTTTAGCGTACGAAGCGGCCCAATCGCCGTTGTGTCCGTCGTAGACGCCAATGTATTGTTTATCACTAATTCTCTCTCCGTTTACAATTTTGGTACTCGAACTCATTTTCCCATTACATTCAAATTGCCAGTCTTCAATGATTATATTTCTATCTTCCATATAAGGTCGTTGCCCTTGAGCTTCGTAAACACCAAATTTGATCTTCGCCGGAGGTTTTGCCCTCGGTTGTTCATTCGCAATAGGTGATCCGCCTTGTTCTTCTGCAGATCTTACCGATCCGTCTGAGTGTCTACTATCCGCGAGATGATTAACACCTACATCGTCTACGCTTGTTGCTTTTGATTTCGTCACCGGCGAATCTGACTCTCTTTGTTTGTTATAATGAGTATTATTAATATTATCGTACGGTTCCTCTTCATCAGTCATCAAAGCGTCTTCATCGTCAGTCGCTTCTAAACTACCAAAGGTTTCACCGTCCATACTATCGATCAAATTCAAATTCCCTGGTTCCGTACCATCCAAAGTCACCATCGATCGCACTCTTAATAATTGTGGCGTCAATCCTCCCGCCGGGCTCGGCGCTCTCGCAGCGTGCGCATCCAACGCAATTTTCGTAATTTGCGAATTCTCTGCGTAAAAAAGTAAATCGACGTCTGAAGGAAGCGATTGAGTACCATTCATCATCAACGGCGGGTTCTTTGGCGGTTTCTCGTCATCCATGCTAATTCTCCTACTCGCATTATTGTTTTTCTCGTCTACGTTTTGATGATGATCATTTTTAGCGTCCGCTTTCTTCTCAAAGCTCGCTTGATTCAAATAATCCAACCTAGTCGTCGGACTCTCCCCCAAGTTAAAGCTCCCATTATTATTATTAATAGTAGTAGTAGTAGTACCCTTATTATTACTATGATTATTTTGTCGTCCGTTCGTACTTAACTGCTGTTGATTATCAGTAGTATCCGTCTTCGTCGCATCCGCCGTGGAACTTTCCTGCAACACAGCCGTCATCAAGTCACTACTTTTGCTCCTCTTCCCAACAGAACTCCCTAATAAAGCAGAACTCGCGTTTATGCATTCATTCCTTTTCCCTAGCGTAGGCGACAACATTAACGATTGGTTATTGTTATCGCTATCAGTAGTCGTAGCATTGATCGTATTCATCGGATTCGTACTCTCTTCTTCTTCCCGATAAGCTGCCAAGTCTTCGTCAGCGTTTTGTCCATGCAAGGTTTGCACTGGAGAGCGCTCGATCGATTGGTCTTCGGACGGTATATCTCCCATCATACACTGTTACGCGTTGTTCTATGTATTCTCTCTCTCTCTGTTCTATGTATTCTCTCTCTCTCTGTCTTCTTTTGTTTACTATTAAATACGTGTTAAGGGCGTGAGAGACTGGGGAAAGTCTTCGAGGAGTTTTCAAATAAAGTTTTAAGAGGGTTTTTACTTCTTTTTTTTTGTTTAATTTATAGTTCTTAATTTCTTTGAAATTGCATCTTGCGTTCATACTTCGAAAAATCTACTGCATCCCATCAGCACTGCAAAGTCAAACTTCGATAGGCGTCAATAGTAGTGCGGTTAGTAATAACGTGCGAAGTCGACGTGATGCAAGGTTTTTTTTTTGTTTTTTTGATATGTTTTTTATTTCTCTCTCATTTACGCTTCTCCTTCTTCGTTCTTCTTCTCAAAAAAAGCTTGTTCATCATTTTTAAGCACAGAGAACGAGAACGATTTCTCGGTCAAACCGCGATTCAGAAGCACGCGCGCGCTCTCATATCTAAAGGAATCCTTCAGAGAGAGAGAGAGAGAGCTTCCTGTTTTGATCGCGAACCAGGGCACTGTTTTGAATCGCACGAGTGAAACGTATCGAACTTCTTTTAATTGTTGGCCGTGTTTAAAAGAAAAAAAACTGTGAATAAACCGCGAAAAAACGCTTATTATAATTTTTTCTTGCGGCATATTAATTTCTTAGTAGACCACGGACAGGCGCGGCTGATATGACCGGCGACACGGGCGATTTCGATAGCGATAACCCGTACGATGTTCTCGGGATCCCGCGAACGAGTGATTCCGCGCACGCGAGGAAGACGTTCTTGGAGAAGTGTAAGTCGTTACATCCAGATAAGCAAAACAAGTGTCCGGGACAGATCTCGAACGACGGTCAAAACGTGTTCGAACGAATGAAAGAAGCGTACGAGAAGATCAAGGAAAGCGAGAGAGAGGAAAAGAGTGCTGCTAGTAACGCTCTGGAGGTAGGAGAAGAGGCGAGCGATGAAGAGTGTGGTAGAGTAGCGTTTAACGGCGCGAAATACGACGTCGCAGTTGAGTTCTTCCAAAAAGCTTTGATGAAGACGGAAAACGCATGTGCGGGAGGAGCAGGAGTTACTGGCGTCGTTCGGCGAGACGCGAACGAGGTTGCGAAGATCCACGCGAATATATCAGCATGTTTTTTGAAAATGAATAAACCAAAAATGGCTTTACATCATGCCGATGTCAGTTTTGATTCATCGAAGCGCACGTTTGCAAAGGCGTTATACAGACGCGCTGAAGCCTTGGAGAAAATGAAGGAGTTCCCAAGAGCGAGAGACGCGTTGGATAAAATGTTGCGCTTAGATTCGTCGCATAGTGACGAAGTACATCCAAAACTTAAAGAATTAGCCGTAAAACAGCGTGAGTACGAAAAGAAACTCGAACTGAGCGAACGAGAAAAAGAAAAGAGGAAGCAAAGGGGCGAAGGTCAACCGGGGACGATGCCGCAGTGGCACCCGCAAAAGCCAAAGCCGCAAGGTATGGACGATATAGACGACGACAACGACGACGAC
>Ga0114998_10002527_pt1 | contig 13776 bp, 15 predicted proteins | sample ArcticOcean_MG_C_5_FD_87044 | JGI IMG/M metagenome (GOLD analysis project Ga0114998, IMG submission 87044) | Marine microbial communities from western Arctic Ocean - ArcticOcean_MG_CB4_138 | ecosystem: Environmental > Aquatic > Marine > Oceanic | place: Arctic Ocean: Canada Basin | collected...
ATGTGGCGACGCTTCTTTAAAGAATATCTTCGTTATGTTAGCAGAATGTCTCCAGACATGGGATCTATGGAACAAGGATTGTTTGATATGATGCAGGAAATAGAAGGCACAGAAGATTTCAAATCTGTTTTCTTACAACGATCGGAACGAGAGAATCGTAAGTTTCAACAGTTTATCAACCTTTGTAAAGGATTGGCAAGGCTTAATGGTGATCAAGAAATTACTGCCGACCACCTTTACGATGCTAAATGGTTGTTTCAAAAATCATTAGAAACATTGGTTAAGAACGTTCCCCTGAATCAAGATTTATTAGAGGCAGATGGTAAGGTTCAACATATGTATTCACAATTGCTAAAGAACTCGGATAATGGACACTATGAATCATTGTTAGTGGCTAAGAAAAAAATGAGTGAGTTAGGCCATAGCCTGAATGATACCATGAAAGAAAAACTCATTGAGATTGGTGTAATGGATGTCATCGACGGAAGGGTTATTCTTTACGAACAGTAACTATAAATAGATGGTGGGACTAAGTTTGAGCATGAATGCTGTCACGCTACGGAAGTGTCGAGTGGCACAAAGACTCATGGGTCGTGAAGATCTGGGTCTTAACGCTGCTGCTAAGCGGGCTAAAACCACTTCAAGGACTCTAAAGAAATACTTTTCGGATGTTGGTATAAAAATCCGTAGGCATGGATCTGGACAGTATCGTTTAGTATTACCTCCCAAACAATTGAGTGAGAAGTTTCTTCGTAGGATGGCAGACGGGGATTCTGCTACCACTGCTGCTAAGGCTCTCAACACTACGGTAAGGAAAATGAGGTATCAAAGATTACCTGTCTCCACCCCTCAAGGAATACGTTATTATCCGATTATTCGTAAGGCTCCAATTGGAAAACGGTGGATTACTAACTTTGCATGGGTATCCGAAAACTCAGTAGTGGTTTATGGCTATTTATTAGGTCTTGGAGATAACATACAGGGCCACAATACGCAATTAGGACCTAATGCCAAGGCTAATACTGCAGATCCTAACTATGCTGACATCTGGTGGCAAGTTGATTTCAATTCATTTGAGTCGACATTGAAGGGAAAAAATCTAATTGGAAAATACAAAAAACCAATTGTAGAATTGCTTAAGCGAGAACTACAAACTCCTGCTATTAACAACGCAGCATTGGTAGCATTGTTTGGGACAAATAGTAAAGTATCTGCATCTGCATCGGCCTCTGGAAGAACTGGTAATTTCAAACTAACTGAATTGGAAAATCTCTTAGAGCGATATGATATTCATATGGATGATCGATTGAATAAGATTAACATGGGTGTTGATGACAGTCAAGGAACACGAGGATCTTGGGTGCTTCGTCGAAATATATCTGGTGGTGGTAGCCGATCCAGCGAGGGCAAGTTCCAAGTTATGTTTATGAGAAAAACTGGCTTGACTACATATCCATCAGCAGGTCCAAAGACAGTTCGTCTGAATTACTCTTTAGCGAATGAATGATGCATCAAGGGCAAAAAACTATATAGTAGGGCGGGGGATTAGAAACCAACGATGCCAGAAAAGGTTGATAATCAATTTTGTGAGGTATGTGGCGAGGCAGCCATGTGGAAAAGTCGTTTGAGCCCTATGGGATTTGTGAAGTCAGATCGGAAGCGAGGATATACTCGTTGGGTATTTTACTACTATTGTAAAGATCACCTTTATGATGCTAATAACTTGTTGTGGTCGAGATTGAAACCTTATCAAATAGGCGTATAAGTATAAATAGCAGAGAGATTTAATATAGGTTATGATTAACTGGTCTGATCGAGGAGGTGCATTTCTTAGTGCCAATGAATTGGAATCGGTTTTAACTCAATTAAAGAAAATGGGATTACTTGGACAAAACAGTGTCTTAGTTGAAGGTTTTGGTGAAAACGAAGAAGATGCTTCCCTAAGTTTATCAGAACTCTCATGGTCTGAAGCCACAACGTCGACAGAAGATGTAATGGATTGGATCGAAGTTATGTATGAAATTGATTCTATATCACCCTCAGGATTCTTATACCCCTTGACTGGAGCCCAAATATCTAATTTAAATAGTGGATATAAAAATGCCATCAAAGATCAGAAGGCCGGAGAATATTTTATCAGCATTGTTAAAGAAGCAATTCAAGAGGCGTTATATGAGTTTGGATCGAAATATGGCACAGGCTCTTTTGTCTTTAGGATTCCGTTAGAAGGCATCACTATAATAGAGGCATCAGGAGCATTAGATGGAACTAATAATAACCATGATGCACCATATGGCGAGGGTTATATGATGGCAGGAACACTGACATGGTTTGTTGAAATTGACAGTAATAGCATTTACAAAGAGGTAGTGGAATGATCAATTATGATGTTCTACCCGATTGGCTAAATCGAAAACTGTGGACTACTGCCCTAAAAGATAGTGGACTTAATGGAACATATTTCTTGGAGTTTGATGATCAGGGTGATATTATCAGCAGCCGATGTTTAGATCCTTTAGGGGCATGGATTCCAACATCAAAGTTTATAGAGTCATTTAAGCGTAGTCAACAATTTAAGGATTATAAGAATATCGCTCCCGGCGACTGGCAAGAGTCCAAGAAAATATTGAGATCTTACATTAAAGATGCTATCATAAGTAGTTTATCGGGTATACAATGGGATGTTAGTGATCATGAATACTTATGGCGTTATGAATCCAATTCGATATACTCCATAGGTCAATCTGTTGAAGTAACAGTATACCACCTTAATGATGAGATCTCCAAGTCAAAAGGAAAGAATGCTTGGAAAAAAAGTCCATCAAAAGAAAACTGTGTTATATTTAAAGTTGATGTGGAGGGATGGATTGCAGAGTCGATGGATGTTCCTGATTGGAATCCAACAGGCACAGAACCTGTTTAATACCTTACCGAGTATTCCTGATTGGAATCCAAAGGCTAAAAAAGATAAATCATCAGACCCCAAAATATCATAATTACAACTATAATAATTATTGGTTTAAGTTCTGAAAGTTCGTCACGCATAATTAGTATTAGCGTCTTTACTATTTAAGAAGTGGTGCTGCCTCCGACTTGCGCCTACACGCCAGAGGCAAAGACTCCCTTTCCCCAGAGGTTCGATGAGCCTCGGAGCCTAAGCACCAAATAATAGTGTGTGCGCTCACCTATATATAACTTCACTCATTGGCTGCTAACCATCCAACAGGCCTCTTGTCTACTAAGATATATCGCCCTTGTTCATCTCGACAACATATTCCTTTGATAACATAAGGCCTTAATAACATCGCAACACCACGAACATTTGTATTAGTCTCCCATCGATTTAGGGTGTATGCTAATTCTTTACCAGACATCGCACCACGTTGTTGAAGTGATCTTAAAAGACCCCAACGTGGTTTTACTTTACGTCGTCTACTTAGCATAGTATAAAAACAATCACGAGAACAAAAACGCCCACTACCATTCTTAGTAGATTTGGTAAATGACACTTCCATCTCAGTTCCACAGTAATCACAATCATGGATCATCTTAGGCAATACCCAAGTATTACTATGATGTTTAGAATCTGATGCCAATACTTTTGACATACCTTCAGTATAATATCTACGACAATAATGGGAACAGAATTGTCCAGTGGCCGAATCATCCTCTACGAAATCATTTGAACCTACTTCGTATTTACCACACAGACAAAGTCGACTCATAGATTATCATTATGCGACGACCTACTTATAGGTGTTCTAAAGATATAAATAGGTAGGATCTAAGTTGATTATTATGGTAGATCCAGAAGTAATGTATGTATTAACAACCGTCGGCGGATATCTCGCTGGTGCAGCAACCTCTTGGTGGGTGCAAAATCGTGGTAAAGTAGTAGATTCCTTGCAGGACGCTGCTGCTGACGCTATCGACAAGATCGAAGAAACCACTGGTATTGATATTCCAGATAGTATCGAAGATGCTATTGAAAACGCAGTTGAAGATCTGATAGAAGATGTGGAAGATGCTGTGGATGTTGCGGCTAACGCTGCAGAAGAGGCAATCGAAGCCGGGGATTTGGAAGCGGCTGCTAAGGCTGTTAAAGACTCCTTAGTGAAATCAACAAAAGATAAACTTGATGTCTCTTTAGAAGATCTTGAAGATCTTACAGTGGCAGGACTTAGAGAACGCTTGACAGAATTGGGATTACCAACTAAAGGCCGTAAAGCCGACTTGATTGCTCGCATCACAGAATATGTGGAGGGATCTCAATGAACTGGAAAAAAATTGGATTGATTTCAAGTCTTACTTCTATTTTGGGTAGTATTGCTATCTATGCTCTGCACGATCACGATTTGGGTATCTTTGTCGGCCTTTGGGCTTCGGCAATACTCTTGCTTAGCGATCGTATGGCTGAGATGAAAGAGTAATCTATTCACCCGATATTTCAATAGATTCCCAATGTTCCAATAAGTTAAACAAGTCACCCTCTTCATCTTCCCAAATTGCTATCCAATGGAAATCATAAGTTCCTGCCTCTAAATCATCTAAACATAATTCTTTAGTATCTATTTCATCTCCAGCAATATAGTGAGAGGTCACCAGATATTGAAGAGTCTCCGTTTCATTAACATCAGTATTCCAAAATTGAATGGACACATTGAATCCTTCTGGCTCACTACCGTAAGTAGATTCATCACCACAATTTAAGTCATAATGAACCCAAGAGGCGTTATGGTTTTTAGATAAAGTTATATTTTCAAGAGTTATGTCGCAACGAGGTGGTGGATATTCGCAGGAATCATCATCAACAGTCGCATCTTCATCATAATTTAGTGCTGTGGAATTAGTGCATCCTTCTGCTGGTTCTGGATCAAACTCACACGATCCATCATCTTCCGTGACTTCTTCATCATAATTATTAGCATCTTCATCCATACAACCCTTTATAATTATTTCAATATTTATTGTTGTAGGGTCCATGTTCCAATTAGGACCATGACTACAAGTTCCATCTTCGCATTCTAATTCATGAAGTTCTACAATAACCTCATAAGTTCCGTCTTCGAGGTCATTAAACTCTTGTGATACGACAACTTCATTAGAGAAATAACCGACATCTATTGTGTCTTCGTCATGCAACTCACCATTTAATACTAAACTTATAATAAAGTGCCCATTGATAGTAATATCACAATCTTCGTTATCTGTAAACTTAAAGGCTACTAAAAGATCTGCATCATTAACTGCACGAGAATTATCCTCATAGATCCATTCAGGATTACAATCTGGTGGGGGTATACATGTTTCATCATCTTCGTTAGCATCCTGATCGTAGTTAATAGCATTTTGATCCAAACAACCTAAAATTATAGAATCTGAGGCCTCATCACCAATGAAATCTGTGATGGCAAAATACTCCATACCTCCAGTAGTTAATAGTAAAAACACAGGGGCTAAGGTTAGTAGGATTTTCTTAATGTTATCTGCCTTTCTTTGCACAGATTCAATGGCTCGATCAACGCAATCACCTTCAAGAGTTGAATTAACTTCTACCTCAGTAGTAACATCCTTACTATTAAGAACGGTATTTTTCTCCACTTCCTTAGAAATATTCTGAACAGTTGCGATAAGTTCGGCTGCCTCTTTGAGTTGTTCCACAAGACTTCCTTGTTTAAGTTGTTCATTAGAAAGATTGACTACGCCATCATCTAACAAATCTTCAAGAACTGATTCATATGTTCGACCAGTTCCTTCAGCAATTATCTTTGCTTTCTCTTTTAGTTCTTTCATAATAGATTGCAATTTCAACCCTCCTATGATAAAATGACTCTTTCAACTATATCTATTTTTGCTAAACATAAACTATAAATAGCAGACAGAATAAATAGTTATTATGTCACTCTCTGAAGCAATAGAAACCGAGGGCCACAAGAAAATCTTAGGCATTCCTGAAGATATTGCCATGGTTTTAGCGATCGATGTAGTGCTTATATTCCTTAGACTAACAAATATTCTCAATACTAAGCAATTCGTTGGCGGTAAAATCGCTGGAACTTCTATTCTGATCGGCGCACATATACTGTGAAAAAGTATAAGAAGGTGCTGGGTCCACTACCTATTATGGCATTGGCGAAGCGTATTCCCGAGAGTGAGTATCGTCAAAGACTCACAGATGAATGTCATAGAGTATACTCTTTAATAAATAAAGCAAAAGCGCAAGGATACGATCCAAAATTAGAGATCGAAATCCCTATGGCTTCAGACTTAGCAGAACGAACGCAAAAACTACTTAAGTTCCTTCATGAACGTAACACTGCTGCACAGATCAGAGAATTAAACATCAAACACGATGGAAATCGTGAGATGATGGCATTAGAAGTAGCCAGAATTGTTTGTGCTGAGTCTTATCTATACGGAGTTAAAAACTCTTGTGCTCCTTGTAATGGTTCAGGAGAAATCAAGCGGGGCAAATGGGGTAGTATGGATTGTGATGAATGTGGCGGTGCAGGATATAATCTGACCTATAAAACAGAAGTAATGACAAATACAATTCAAGAAACTCTAAAAGAGTTTGATTCCAGTAGTAAAGCAGGGGATCGGGTCAGACAAGCCTTATGCATGTATCATGGAATATGTGCAGGATTAGCAGTTTTAACGGAAGGTATTCTGGTAGCACCCTTAGAAGGTGTAGTTTCTTGCAGGATTATGGCTAATGATGACGGAACTAACTGTCTCGCAGTCAATTTCGCAGGGCCTATTAGAAGCGCAGGTGGAACAGGACAAGCCCTATCAGTGCTTATTGCTGATTTACTTCGTCGTGATTTCGAACTTGGAACGGCAAAATGTTTATATGAAGAAGTAGAGAGATATAAAGAAGAGGTTTCTATGTATCGTGGCTTACAATACCGACCAAGCAATCCCGAATTAGAGATTTTAGCAGGAAATTGCCCTGTGTTTATTGATGGCGAAGGCGTGGGTAAAGAAGTAACAGGTCAAAGAGATCTGAGCCGTGTAAAGGATAATAAGGTAAGAGAAGGTGCATTATTAGTTATGTGTGAAGGATTGGTGTTAAAAGCACCTAAGATCCTAAAATATGTAAATGAATTAGAACTCGATGGCTGGGATTGGCTGAATCAATTTATTAAAACCAGCAAAGATAGCAGTGAAATCAAACCTAATCCTAAATATATGGCAGAAGTGTTAGCAGGAAGGCCTATTTTTGGTATGCCTATGGAAATCGGAGGATTTAGACTTCGTTATGGACGTAGTAGATTGGCGGGGTTAGCGACAACGGCTTGCCATCCTGCCAGCATGAAGGCGACATCAGGTTTCGTGTCGATCGGAACGCAGTTAAAATACGAAAGACCGGGCAAAGGAACAGTAGTTACTCCTTGTGATACCATACAGGGCCCTTATGTCCAATGGTTGGACGGTAGTGCCAGAAGGGTCCAAGACTCTAAAGAGATACCGCTATGCTTACCTAATGATATAGAATATACTATCAAAAAGATATGGGATCTTGGAGAACTGTTAGTTCCTATTGGTGAGTTCTTGGAAAACAACCATCCGTTGCTTAAAAGCGCATATGTTCCCGAATGGCATAGAGAACTACTCGCAGAGCAAGGAATATCTTTCCCCAAGGATTTCTTAGAGTCCGTTGCTCAAAGTAAGATTTATAAAGTGCCATTGAATCCTGATTTCGTAGCCGTAGGCTGGCAAGACTTATCAGCACAAGAAACTCATGAACTAATGACTGGGTTATCAGTGGATCTTACTGGTGAAAAAGTTAAGTGTCCAGACCACCTTAAAGAATATATTTATCGTGCTAACATCGACATCGATACCGAAGGGATGATCTTAGGTAATGAGAGTTATCTGGTTCTTCATTTACTATCTAAGGTAACTGATTTTATTCCAGATGTAGAAACAGGGTTAGATTATCTTAATCACTTGGCAGATTTCGAGATTCGTCCAAGAACTATTTACAGGATCGGATGCCGAATGGGCAAACCTGAAGGAAGTAAAATGCGTGATATGAAACCAAGTAAAGCACATTGTCTGTTTCCTATCGGCAAGAGTGGTGGAATAACTAAGTTGATTAACAATGCCGCACCTAAAGATGAAAAGGTCGGTATTTCTTCAAGATTTTGCCCAAAATGTAAGGTAGAAACTCATAGAAGTTATTGTGATGATAATCACGAATTGGTAGAAACTAATTTTCATGAAAAGAAATGGCGTTCTGTAGGTATGAAAGAATTATGGGATGCTGCTTTGGATCGCTGTGAAGTAACCACTCCTCCTGCTACCAAAGGTGTAGAAAATGTTAGAAATGCAGAGGGTGTTACAGAGGCCTTGGAAAAAGGTATCCTCCGTGCGAAACATAATGTCTCTGTTTTCCGAGATGGAACGATTAGATTTGATATGGTGGATATTACTATGACTCACTTTAGACCTCGTGAAGTTGGACTAACGATCGAAAAAGCCACTGAACTTGGATATATGGCAGAATCTCTTGATGATAACTGTGAGTTATTTACTCAGGATGTTGTAATTCCAAGAAACTGTGCTGACGATTTAGTTAGAGTGTGTCAATTTACAGATGATCTCTTGGATAAACTATATGGTTTAGAACCATATTATAACGTAAAAAGTCATGAAGACCTCCAAGGGCAGATGATCATGGGTATCGCACCGCACACTTCTGGTGCTATCTTGGCAAGAATTATTGGATTCACTACGGTTAAAGGGCACTACGGTCATCCTTTCTATCATGCTGCTAAACGAAGAAATTGCGACGGAGACATCGATGCTATTATTATGTTGACTGAAGGACTGCTTAACTTTAGTCGTCAGTTCCTTCCAAGAAGTCGTGGTGGGCAGATGGATGCTCCTTTGATTCTAACTATGGGCATTAACGGCGCAGAGATCGATAAAGAAGCCTTGAACGTTGACACCTCTTGGAAATATACTAATGCTTTTTATAATCTTACTTGGTCTGAGATACCTCCGAATCCAAAAGAAGCGTTAAAAACGGGGATTGAAATCGCAGAGGATCGACTCGGAACTGCAGGGGAAAGTGAAGGATATGGGTTTACCCACGATACCACTGATTGTAATGAAGGCCCCGCTTGGAATCCTTATAATGATAAATCGTTTACATTAACTATGCGTCAAAAGACTATGGCACAATTCGCTTTAGGAGATGTATTGTTTGGAGTAGACAACCTAAAACAGTCTGCGAAATTGATTGATACTCACCTTATTAGAGATATGAGAGGAAATCTTAGAGCATTTGGACAGCAAAAAGTTAGATGCACTAAATGTGGGGCCAAATACCGACGTGTTCCTATTAGTGGCACTTGTATGACTATTACTGGTAAGACTACCGATCCATTTACTCATGCAGAAGTTGAAGTTCCTTGCCCCGGTAATTTAATTATGACTGTAAGTCATGGTTCGGTTAGTAAATATGATTCTTTAATGGGTGATATTATTGATCGATATGGATGCGAGGCTTATATCAGCCAATTATATTCTTATGTTTCTTATTGGGTGGAGCAAACCTTTGAAGATCCAAGTAAAGGAAAGCAACAACAACTTTGGTGATACTTTATATACCCTTGCTGAAATCAGTAATCATGGGAGTAATGAGAACCTGCAAAGAGTGTAACGAAGAATATTATTTTACGGGCGGAACGGTGTTCTGTAAACCAATGTGTAAAATTATTTGGAGTAAGATCCGAGATATGAAACGAAGGGATGAAAGAATCAACCAAACATCGGATTGCCTTTCGGGCTTTCTTCTGGAGTAGGTTCTTCTGATTTTTTGACGACATCAGCAATAACTTCTAACGCTGCTTTAATTTGACGAACATTGGTGGACATAATATCCACTATTTCTACCAGATCGTCAATCTTTTTATCGACTCCAGCGACAGTTGCTCTCTTAGCAGGAGTTGGATCGCTCATGTTTCTCATTTACCTGTTCTGCTATATAACTCTTCGGGAAAGTTCATATAGTTGAGTGAACAAAATATAATTATGGCAATAGCGAATCCGAGGGGGATATCTCAAAGTGTATCAGATCCGGATTTTTTATCTCGTGCTTTAACTGAGATTGTAGGGCGGGGGATTATGGGATTAGGATATGGAGTTCTTCTTGATAATCATCTAATGAACAATTATGAATCAATAAAAAATGGAGATTTTGTGCCTAAGAATATGGCTGATCAGTTATTTAATCCTTCAGAACTTATTGTTGTCATGCAAGAATATCATACTGGTGATACTTTGCCATTAGATAGTTTGAAACAAATGTTGCAGGGTGGCTCAGGAAAGCATTATAATCATGAAAAATATGTTAATGGAAAGTATATAAAAGGAGAATATTTTATAGAACTTGTTTTAGCCTACAATCCTGCAGCACCAAGTTTGTATATTTTAATACCGAATCCAAGTTCCCCACATGATGCTGATAATTGGAGTGATTTAAAGAATTATAATACCCCTTCGGATGATATAGTAAAACAAATAGAAACTAAATTGGATAATCTAAAGCCTATCACTTGGGGCGGTCAGGCACTGGATAAAGATTTGTCAGTATTTGTTGATACTTCTATCAGGTTAATATATCTTATGAAAAGGATTTCATCCCATGCTGCTATAAATTACCAAGAGGTGTGAAGCATTCATAAAACAGTCAAAACCAAATATGGCACAGAAGTTCAGTCAATGAGCGAAGCCAAAGTAGAAAACTGGTTTTGGGCTAATGGTATTCGTTGTATTTATGAGCCTCAGATCGTGATCGGTGATGAAGTTTTTCTTCCTGATTGGGTGCTGCTTCCTCAGCATGGTATCGATAAACCTGTTATTATAGAATACTGGGGTCTTTGTCGTGACGATCATACCTTAGCCAAATGGGCTTTAAAGAAAAAACCAAAGTATATTGAGCGAAAGGATTTCAAGGAAAGTATATATAACGGAAGCAACAATTATTATTACATTGGGGTCTACCCTCAAGAGTTAAATCAACTGGAAGTGATACTATTTCAAAAATTGCAGAACTTGGGCTGGTCGCCATCGGAATCGGAATCTTGATGACTTGGCGATCCTATGGTGCTGAAAGATTAGCATTTCCAACAGACATTGAAGGCTATGGGGATATTATTACAGGTGGTGCACCTGAATACAACCAATTGTTTTTAAATGGGGTGCTTCCTCCAGAAGCGCTTAAGCCTGCTCGTGGTTTGGGATTAGATTTCTCAGACCAGTGATATTATTGAGAGTCTTCAGTGACTTCTGGAACTATAATTCCTGCATCATCGAAAGCGTCAAAGATACTTAGAAGCATTTTACTACCTTCTCGTCCTTTAGCCGTAACAGTTTGTTCAATAACTTGTCGGATTACAATCCAGATATCTTCTGGAAGTTCTACTTGCACCATATATACTGTCTCGGTGACTACCTATTTATACCTAATCATTGATAAATGGGAACATACATAGGGCCTCTTCCTACATCAATTTCTAACCATCCCACAGGATTCAAAGGACCACCCGTAGGTGAATCGGGTAATGCGGCGGCAACAGGTGGGGCAACAGGTGGAAAAAAGTTACCTATTTGAGTCGGGTTAATGTAACCTGCATCGTTGGCTAATGCGGAAACGTTATCTCCTGCGGCTAATTTGTTATTGAATGTAGTCCAATTTGCGGCTGATAAATAACCATCAGCAGATCCGCTTGCTTGGGTGATGCCGATTGTTCCTGTCGCCGTAATAGTTCCACCAGTGATTGGGGCTGTTGTGGCAATTGAAGTAACAGTTCCTGATCCACCTCCACCTCCAGCGGCTGCGATAGTAATAGCACCGTCAGCGTTAGTAATGGTTATATTAGTTCCTGCAGTTAAGGTAGCAGCGTCCCAAACACCTGCTGTGGCATCTCCGATCAGTAATTGTCCAGCAGCAGGGGCAGTGTTATTATAATGAGTTAGCGTAGATCCTAACTTAAGTGTTCCAACTAAAGTAGTGGAGTCATCGACGAGAAGATCAGTTCCTGATTGAATGGTGAATAAATTATTTATATCACTTAATCTTACTCTTTCCGTAGGTCCTGAGGCAGCACCAGTTCTCAGGATAATAAGGTTATCACCGGCAGCCGATCCGCCCGAATTGTGAAGTGATTCTAAGTTTATAGTCTTTTTATTGCTTTCTGGAGAATGCATGGAAATATAACCCCCAGCAGCGTCTTCATTAGTAAATCCTAAATATTGATTTGTGACTCCTGATCGAGTAATTCTAATTTCGGGATTGTCATCGTCGCCACCTAAGGCTGTTATCTCCAAAGTTGATGCAGGAGATGAATCGTTAATACCTATCCTTCCTGTGGAAACATCATGATATAAGCCATATCCACCGGGACCTCCATTAGCAACTGATTGATTTTGAAGTCCAAAATTGATATCCTGTCCATTATAATTAAAGCCCGTGAATCCTGCTCCTGTGGTGTTACCCTCCATAAACATAAAGGTTCTATTACTTCCTTGATGCATATTGGTAATAAATAGTGATCCTGCTTCTGCACCGTCAGCAGGACTATCTATACGAGATGTAATAGTAGTATAAGTTTGCACAGAATCTACATCATTAACTCCTTTAAAATCTATACCGCCTAAATAATTCCCAGCGGCTTTTTTTGCAGAGATAAAAGTTAGATCTGGTGATGATGTAGTGTCTGAAGTCGCTCCGGTAGTTTCCAATATCAATGCATCATCATTACCAGTAATTTTTACATGGAGTGGTGCATCGGGAACAGTAGTTCCAATTCCTAATCTACTATTGGTATTATCCCATTTCATGGCTGTTCCTGTGAGAACATCTCCAATTAAAGTAGTGTTGCCTGCCACATTGAAAGCGAATCCTGAAACTCCTGTAGTAGTTCCAACAGAAACTCTGGAATTACCTTCATCTACTAAAAAGAGATCAGTTCCTGCGGATAGATTAGCAGTAGTGTGGGTAGCACCAGTAACCGTAAGGTTATAGCCGGGGTTGGTATTGTTGATTCCGACTCTTCCGTTGGTTTGATCGACAACTAAGGTGTTGTTAGACTCATCGATAACATATAGGGCATTTGAGCCCACTGTTTTCTGAACGATGTCTGTCATAATAAATAATTAGTGTTACAACTATATCTAACTTCCTATCAATCTTCAGTATAATCAACTGTAGCGACATAATTACCAGACCCTGCAGGTGCTGTGACGGCAAATCTAAGGGTGTTAGCACCACCAGTGGCGAGAGAAACCTTATCTCCATCACTTCCGGGAACTATTACGAATAAGAAATCTGGAAGGATCGGTGCACCTGTGGCACGGGTAACAATCCCTTCGTCAGTAACCATAGCAGAGTTAGCAGGTGTGTTATCTTCCAAATAAATAGTAGCACGGAAAGCGACGTTAGTTCGAGATCCAGTTGGAATAGTGAAATCAATATTAAATGCTGCTCCAGCGGTGTAAGCACCAGTTTCTTTATTTCCTGCCGTTCCAGTAGCAGCAACAGTGATAGATCCTGCCCCATTAGTGATAGAAATACCTGTTCCAGCAGTTATAGTGCCTTTGGCCAAAGTGTTTCCTGTGCTATTTCCAATAAGTAATTGTCCATCAGTATAAGTGGTTTGTCCTGTGCCTCCGAAACCTACTCCAACAGTAGTTCCTTGCCAGACCCCTGTGGTAATAGTTCCAACTGCTGTAAGCGAAGAAGTAACTACTGAAGCACCTAAA
>Ga0114998_10002533_pt1 | contig 13766 bp, 8 predicted proteins | sample ArcticOcean_MG_C_5_FD_87044 | JGI IMG/M metagenome (GOLD analysis project Ga0114998, IMG submission 87044) | Marine microbial communities from western Arctic Ocean - ArcticOcean_MG_CB4_138 | ecosystem: Environmental > Aquatic > Marine > Oceanic | place: Arctic Ocean: Canada Basin | collected...
CCTCATCATATGTCTAAAAAGTCTACTTTATCACTCTATATGTCTAAAAAGTCTACTATCACTCTAGTCTAAAAAGTCTACTTTATCACTCTATATGTCTAAAAAGTCTGTCTCTATCAAAGCAAAAACACAATCAGGTTCATCAAACTCGAGGTTTACTTTTCATAAACATACGCTTTAGTATCAGTGTATACATACACGCATACGTAAAATGAGTCAGTATACTTCCATGAACACGTTTAGGACCGAATCTTTCAGTAGAAGCAGTAGTAGCCAGAGCAGTAGTAACAGTAATAACAATAACCATAACAGTAGAAATCTGCATCGGCAAACATATTGCACTTCGTCTTCTTCTTCGCGAGGTAAAAAAGACCACGTCGCGCTAACGCACGCGTCTTCGCAGTATACAATTAAACAGTACAGTGGATTAAACGTAGTGAATAAAGTGCACGAGCGATCGAGTGGGGCGCAGATGTCGCGCGCGAAATCGTTCGCTCAAGTAGTCCATGAACAAACCAGTTCTGGTAGTGATCACTGGTCGAAACCGTCAACGTCGATGAAGACGAGGAGAAGGAAAGTCGGCCAGAAGCGGCAGACGACGATGATGCCAATCGGCGTCCCTCGCGTACCGTACAAAACACCGGGGGAAAACATGTGGCAATGGGTCGATATATGGAACTGTTTATACCGCGAACGCTTGATTTGGATTGGACAGAACATCGACGAAGAGTTGGGAAACCAATTAGTCGCGACGATGTTATTCTTGGATAACTTGGATAAGGCGAAACCGATGTATTTATATATCAACAGCGAAGGCGGTTCAGTCGTTCCAACGATGGCGATCATGGATACTATGAGCCATTGCAGATGTAAGGTTGGCACCGTTGCGTTCGGGTCTGCGCGAGCCATGGGTGGTTTGTTACTATCAAACGGAGAAAAAGGCATGCGCGCGGCTTTACCGAACACGTGCATAATGTTGCACCACCCTTCCGGCGTCGCGAGAGGCGCCGCGTCGGACGTTCAAAACGAAGGCAAAGAATTACTAGCAATTCGAGAGAAGATCAACAAACTCGTCTCTAAAAACACTGGGCAAGACGTTGAACGCGTTCGTACGACGATCAACCGCGATAAGCACTTCACCGCTCTACAAGCGCAAGAGTGGGGTATCATCGATAAGGTCCTCTATCGCACTCGTAAGTAAGTACGTTTACTTGGCGCACTGTCTCTATCGAGTGAGCGATCGAGAGCTGTTCTTCGTGCATCCGTTCTCTCAATAAATATACTACTCACTTACTTCCTTTCTCGCTCACTCGCTTACTTACGCGCGCGACAACTTAAGCAACACTTTGTTGGTTTGTTTTTCGACCACACATGTTCCAGCCTGGTCATAAAAAGGCCTCACAAATAAATAGGGAAACTTATCCTTTAAACATCTGCACTGAAGACGATATTGATTAGAGTTCGATCGAGATCGTAAACTTGCACAAAGCGCGATTAGAGTCGAGCTAACAGCGAGAAATAATGCACTCTTTGCGATGTGGTGAACTCTTAACCACGCAGGCGACGACGTCAATGCGCCGCCCGGTTCATCGTGGGAACGATTCGTTCACTACGTCACTTTCGAGTGATTGGGTTAGTTCGAGCACTAGCGCGCGAAAGGAAAATTCCAGAAAGAACAATAAACAGAAGAGCCGTCTTCGTAGCATGGAGCGAGTTAGCAGGGCGAGTAAGTTCGTGACTGAATTATTGGCCGTGAAAGATCCAGAATCGACGGATAGCTCGACGAAGCAGCAGCGGAAGAAGAGCCTAGGTTCGAGGACGAGTTCGTCTGCGGCGTCGTTCGATGAACTGGACCCTGAGCAGCACATATTTAAATCCGCGGATGACGAATTACAGGCACTTACGATACAGGAACTCATGGAACCAGTGAAGGAGGACTTGGCCGAGATGACCGCGAATTTGAAGAACGTGATTGGGAGGAAGAACCCTTTGTTAATCGCGGCGGCGGATCAAATTTTTGGAGCCGGAGGGAAACGGTTGCGACCGGTTTTGGTTTTATTAGTCGCGAGGGCGACGGCGGCGTTGATGAAGTTGCCAGATATAAATGCGAAGCATCGAAGGATCGCGGAGATTACGGAGATGTTGCATACGGCGAGTTTAGTACACGACGACGTGCTCGACGAGTGCGACGAGAGGAGAGGGAGTACGACTATTAATTGTTTGTACGGAACGAGAGTAGCCGTGTTGGCTGGAGATTTTTTGTTCGCGCAAAGTTCCTGGGGATTAGCGCAGCTCGAAAACTTGGAAGTGATTAAATTGATTTCTCAAGTCATTGCAGATTTCGCCGATGGAGAGATTTCGCAAGCTACTGCTTTGTTCAATACAGATATAACGTTTGAGGATTATAATATCAAGTCGCATCAGAAAACAGGATCGCTAATTGCCGCGAGTTGTAAATCAGCCGCAGTGTTTTCAGACGTGCCTTTGGATGTGAAGGATGATATGTACGCCTACGGAAAACATCTCGGTTTGGCGTTTCAAATCGTTGATGATATACTCGATTTCACGCAAACGCGAGAGCAGCTCGGGAAGCCGCCTGGGCAAGATTTAGCGACTGGGAATTTGACAGCGCCGACTCTGTTCGCCTTACAAGCGGACGATCGCCTGAAAGCTTTGATTGATACGAGGTTCAAAGACCCGAAAGATTTGGAGTTAGCGTTGCAAATTGTGAACGAAAAAGGTATTAAGGAATCGATGAAAATGGCGAGACGAGAGGGAGATAAAGCCAGAGCCGCGCTTTCGAAACTGCCAGATTCGGCATCGAAACAATCGCTCGATTCAATGATTGAATACGTGCTCATGCGCATTAATTGAGTAGGCACTTGCGCGAACATATAGTTTGAATTTTGCTAATATAATTTAATATATATATAATTTACTATCCATTTTTAATTATCCTATACAATGCGGGGGCTATAATCCGAAGCAATGTCTCACAAACGCATTCGCTCCACCAAACTTAATACACAACATGAGTAAGACGACGAAAGAGCCAACCATTAAAGATAATCTCATAACCTCTTCTCTTATTCGATTTTCAATTTCAAGATACATAAAATCCGGGTTCCCGAGTTGAAAAATAGCGGGCGGCTGAAAACCGAAAATGCCGAATGTTTTTGCGGGAATCAATTTGTTCAAAATAATCAATGTCGTCACGCGCAATACGAATAGGAACGAGGAAGTAGTTCGACTGGTTGTGTTACCAAAGCCTCCCATAGACAGTCTTCCACATGCATCTGTTTGTGGCTTTCTCAATTTATCGAACGTTTCGAGACCTTTTCGTATGTCTTCAATCTCTTCCAAAGCTATACCGAGACACGCTGCGGATTCTAAGGCGACATTCGCGCCTTGTCCAAGAGACGGCCATACGGCGTGCGCAGAATCTCCAACTAACACTACATGCCTTTTAGGAATGGATAAACTAGAGCAAAATATAGTCGTTCCTCCTGGAGCGGCTTTTTGATTAGCTAAAGAGGTCGATACAGCTGGCGGAAGTAATCCACCAAACGCGTTTGGAAACAGTTCGCTAAACATCGCCTGTACTTCTTGCGGCGCAGTAATGCTATCCCAACTCCATTTCGCCTTTCTATTTATTGATTTTGATGGTAAGATGACGACGCCGGATAACGTCCCATCTGGATTCGGAGGCGCTAACAAAGAATTCTGACCTCTAGGCCAAGTATGAAACGATTTTTTCCACTGTTCTGCGACATCTGCTCCGATCAAACCTCCAACGACTGGGAGCGAAACGGATTTATATTGCATGCCGTCGATATGTTTCTTCACCGTGAACGACCCCGAGTCAAAAATTTCCATCGCTTTACGAACCTCGGAGTTCACTCCATCGCATCCAACTAGTAAATCGTATTTATACGTCTGGTTACACTCTTCATCTTCGCTCAAGAAAGGACAAGTTAACTCGCCTTCGAATCGTTCAATGACGACCTTTTTACTTTGCAAGTCGATCGACGTCCCGGTCTGTACGTCCATACATTGCTTATTAAAATGAAACGTAATTTGCTCTGGAAACTGCTCACTCGCAGCTCTCTGAATCTCAGCCGCGAGCACGCCTCTGTCGATCGAAATCGACCCCGAAAACGCGTTCGTCGACCTACTCGTCACTTCCCCGATCTTCGTCCTCTTCGATACGTTCCAAAAGAAAAACGGGTTCCTCAACGGCCTCTTAAATCCTTTCTGTTCATGTCTCACGCTCCCTGCTAACTTCACGCAATCGTTCGCGCTCACTTTAACGCCGTACATCTCTAAAGCGGCTATCCCGCGTCCATTCAGGACTACGTTATACTGCCTCGTATTCCCTACGCCTTGCAAGTTCCTTATTTGCGTTAACTGGTTATGCCCACCCGAAGCGAGTCTGGACGACGGTCCACGTCTCTCGAAGCAGTCGACCGAGAAACCGGCTCGCGCTAACGCCAACGCCGACAGGGCCCCGGCAGGTCCAGCTCCGATCACTATCGCTTTTTTTCCTTCGTGCGTCTGCTTACTTTTCCTTCGATCGTAATCATCCGCGCCAATATCTCCAACATCTGTTCCACCGAATTCCTCTGCAGATCCGTTCTTCGCGAACATCCTGGCCTCGGCCATCTTCCTCTTCTTCATCGTCGACGGATTCGAGCTCGCATGTGATAGAGATAAAGAAGAAGAAGAAGAAGAAATGATTGAAGCTCGAATATTCGCGCGATTTATTAACGGCATCGTCGTCGTCGTTGCCATTTTTTTTAACGAATAAAACCTGCTTTGTCCATTTTTTTCTTCCCCTGATGCTGCTGATGAGAGAGGCGAAAGAGCTACAGAGGGAAGAGTTGGCGTACTACGTACTTTTGTGATTTTCGGAAACGCTACAATGGAACAGATGCTAATATAGACTAAATGAGCGCGTTAGTAGCAGTAGAAGTAGTAGAGTCGACTTCGTCTAAGTGAACGTCGACGTGCGCGGCGAAACCGGCGGCGGCCTGTAAAGCGTGTAAGCGCTCGATTTCATCTTCCTTATCGTCGTTCGCGGCGGCTTCTTTGCTTCTCGCGTAACCGCCGTGCATGCCTTTGGAGATGCGGTATATTAACGATGACTTCGGGGCGTCGGCGTCGACTAGGACGTCGCGTTCGTATTTTTTTTTCTTTTTCGATGAAGCCGACGACGAAGAGTGCTTTTTGTCTTCTTCGTTTGCTTCTTTTTCTTGATGATGATGTTCGCTTTCTTCGTTTTGGTCGTTTACGTCATCGTTTACGTCATCGTTTGCTTCGTTTTCATTATCTTCTTCTTCTTCTTTATCATCATCATCGCCTTCGCGACTGTACGGTAATCCAGGTCGACACCGATCGTAAATATGTCGTAAGCTTCGGAACGTGCGATCCCACGTCAAGCCAACGGTTGATTGATGCGCGTTTGCGCCCATCTGTTTCCTCTTTACGTTATCTAACATGAGAGATTCGATTGCGTTGACGTAGTTTTTGATATTCGAAGAGGTTGGTTCGGACGTTGTGGTTTGTACTAATATACCAGTGTTTCCATCATCGACAATAGCTCGATTTACGCCGACATCATCGGTGACGACTGGTAAACCGCTCGCCATTGCTTCGATAATATTGTTCGGAATGACTTCGGTTCTCGAAGGGAAGAAGAATATATCCCCCGCGGCGTACGTTTTCGAAAGCGTTAATCCTCCAGAGTGGCCTAAAATGAGTACATTTTCTACATTTTTTAACTCACTGCGCACCCATGGTAAATCTGGACCGTCACCAGCGACGACTACTTTAAACGGAGGTAAATCGCTCGTCGTACTCGAACCGAGTTCTCGTATAGTGCGACAGAACGATGCTAGCCCTTTCTCGCGGACGATTCTTGCAACCCATAATATGACCAGCGTATTCTGCTCTTCTGCTGGATTAATTTGAAATTTATCGATTCGATACTGTTTATCTCTCATATTCGGATTATACATTTTATCGTTTACGCCTCGCGGAAAAAATCCCATCTTTGTGAAAGGAACTCCCATCTTTTCTAAGTGCTCAGCGGCGGCGAACGATGGCGTTGCGACAACATCGCACGAACGGTAAAATTGAGACAACATCTGCCGAATCGGTCGCACTAAAAGCTTTGCATGGTAATATTGTAAGTAAGTATCAAAAGCCGTGTGATACGAGCAAACCGAACACGCTCCACGCTTTCTCGCCCATTCAACGGCAGAGTGTCCGAGAACATCTGGAGCAGCAACGTGTATCACCGTTGGATCGAAAGCGTCCAAAATAGTTTTTTGCGCGGTTTGTAAAGGCGCGGACATTTTATATTCCGCCCTTCCAGGAACGGCCACGTGAGGTACTGGAGCAACCAAAATTCTTTCACGGTCAGAAGGATCAACGAGTTCGCCTTCCTCATTTTCAATGTCATCTTCTCTTTGATTCCCTTGATAATCTTCTTTTGCTAAATCAGGAGAAACAACCATGATTTCTGAATCGTCTCGTTCTCTTAAATGTTCCGCCACTCGTTTCATCGTTCGCGACACTCCATCGACATGTTCCCATACCGACGTCACGACCGCGACACGCCGAATCACCTTTGACTCTAGCCCACACACGAGTTCGGGACAAACGATATGAAGCATGCTATTCGCTGGCAAGTTTCTATTATTATTATTATTATTATTATTTGTTTCAGATGAGTCAACGTCGTTGTCTAAAAAATCGTGTTTGCCAAACTTGCGCGATCCTAACTTATGTCTCCAATACGAGCTCAATAGCTTAGCTAACTGTTTTGCGACTTGAGCAGCGCCGTATTTCAGTTGATCGCAACGTTCGAATCCAGCAGCTGCCATCTTCATTTGTTTATGCGCTTGATCATGCCACTGGTAATGTTGAACCTTTAATGGTACTGGATAAACCGTTTCGTGATTCATGGAAGGCAAAGAAGCTGAAATAACGTCATCGATTGCGAAGTCGTGCAGAACTCGAACATCAAGCACGGGAAAAGATACTTTATGCGCGATGACGTTCAAAAGCGCTCGCGGAACTGTACGTTTTCTCGCCTTATTATTATTATTATTATTATTATTACGTGGTTCAGACTCACTTTTATATTTACTATCAGCAAGTAACATGCGCATCCGTCGACGAGCGGAAGAGACCGTATTAGAAATCTTATCATGAAACCTTGCCATGGCGGCTTTAGGCGTATCGTTCGTGAATATTCGATGTGTAGGGTTCGTTCGAACGTCACATTGCGGTCCAATGTAACACTTTCTAGGAAATTGCACATCAATAGATTGCGTAAGTGAAACGCTTTTCAAATTACCATCCTCTGCAATCCTATCTATCCATTTGCCGTTGACGAGATTAAAACCTAGAGCATCGGCTCGAGCGAGGAATCTGGCGATAGATTCGTCGTGCGGCGCATCAACGTGTTCATCCAAGTCAACTGCGACGACCCAGTCATCTTCGTCTACAGACAACGATAACTTCTCTTCAAAACGGGCGGCAGCTATGGAATATAATAAAGCATCACCTTCGTAAATATCTGTATAAGCACCGTATCTAAGAAAAACGTCTTGAATTTGTTTCACAAGCTCTGTGTCGACGTTGTTTGAACGCGCTTGAATAATGCAAAGAACGTGCCTTGCTGGAATGTCGTGTTTCGTTACATAATGCAGCAAAAAGTGCTCTGCAAGTTCAGCTGCGTTGTTTTGCCACGCTGAAACGCCCGTGAGAATAAACACCCGCGAAGCGTATTGCGCAACCGACGGTATGTTCTCGTTCCCGCTAAAAAGCGCGTTTTTGATGTTATTATTTTTGCTATTATTAATTGAATCACCATTATTATCTGATAAATAAATCGATTCTGCCGCCGATGCGCTCGTAGTATCAGTCGATACTACTTTCATATCAACATCTAACGCGTCTTTATACTTTTTATTATTCCTCCACGCTTTCTTCTTCTTCGATGATGATGTTCTTACTGAACTCGATATGCCTTCCATGCTCCCAAGAGTCTGCCCAATCAAAGCATCGATAGTTGCATTTAATCCAGTATCAATAGCTCTATGACTTCCCAAATCGCCATCGGTCGTTGTCCCATTATTATTATTATTATTATTATTATGACTATTATAAGTACTCCTACTAATACCGTTGTTGTTGTTGTTGTTGTTATTATTATTAAATACTCCTCCTCCTAATCCTAATCCTCTTTCGGTATCGGTCGACATATCTCTCTCTAACCCAATACTCCCGAAAGCTCCAGAAAACGGCATCACAGACCCGCTAGGCATCGGATCAAACGGTCTGTTCTGATTATCCTGAAACCCCCTACCACTCCTATCCGCGTGCGTCAACTTACATCGCAACCTCCTCGCCGAAGTCGTAAAGACCTCGTCGTCTTTCAATAAATCAGGTATGTTCGAATGCAAATGATGTTTATGTCTCTGTCTGAAATATGAGGCGTACATGAACAAGAATAAGACGTGCGCTAGGACTACGAAAGTGCCCAAGCGCGTGACCAGCTTCGCCAGCCTTTGATATCTTCTTGCCGTAATCGTTTGAGGATGCGTGCGTTGCCCACCATAACCTTGTCCTCCACCTCCTCCTCCTCTCGTTGTCGTCGTCGTTGTCGACGATGTAAGAAATCTTCGTTTTTGTTGTTGTTGTGAGAACATAGTACTACCTATTACTTCTTCTTCTTCTTCTTCGCCGTCTTCTTCTTCTCCTGATTGGATATGAACACGTATTCACTCGAACTCGAACTCGAACTCCTACTCCCGATTGAATTGAATCAATGCGAACGCTTAAAACTAAACACGCTCTCTAATCACTCTTCCTCTTTTTTCGTCTTCTTCTTCTTCTTCTTCTTCTTCTTCTCTTTCACGCGTCATGCTGCCAAACTTTATTGATTTGTGCAGTGCAAACTAAAAAGTGAAAATTCAAAAAAAAAGGGGGGAAGTTTAGGGTTTCAGTACTTTTATTTTATGTACTACAGTAGTACTAGTACCAATAGAAGGGCAAATATATACACAAGCGCATATAATAATAAAACAAAGCATCGAATTCGTTTGCCTTTAGTCGATCGTCTCGAGCCAGGGAAGTGTTTTAATACGAGAGAGAGAAAGCAGCGGCACGGAATAGGGGAGAGTAAGAGTTTTGAGGGAGATCAGAGAGCTTGCTCAGGGATTCGAGATTTGAAAGAGTCAGAGAGATGAGAGCGGTCGTGAAGTTTACGATTAAACTGTTCCATTTCTTGAGGAACCCTTTGAATAGACCGTTAGAGCCGTTGTTATGGGTCGCTTCGACGATATCGGCCAAAAGGGCTTTCTCGAAACGAACGACGACGACGACGACGACGACGAGTTCGTTAGAGCAAAGACTAAAAAAGAACAAGCTGTTCCCGTTCGTCGTGGTTTTAGTACAAGCGAAAGTAGATGGGACGAGGTGGCAAGTGTTCCCTGCGTATTTAGGAACCGGGTTAACCGTTCTCGTGGATACGCTCGATGGGAAGTTGAGGATTAATATACCGAGCGTAGTGAGGAAGACGACCGCGGTGATCGGGTTTGCGACCGCGTTTAGTAGCGTCTTTGCTGGGTTGTTTATACCAGTGTTTAGGATGCCGAAGGCGACTGGGCCACATAAGGTTGGGAAGAGGAGGTTTTATTGGCAAGATATGACGAGGAAATCATGGATCAGGCCCGATCATCCTAAAAGGAAGAAGTTACCGGAGCATAGGAAATTGATGGCGGATATATGGTATCCAGCCGAGTTAGAGGAGAAAATGCGAGCGATGGATAAAAAGAACAAAAACAAAAACAACAAAAACAACAACACGAAGAATAATAAAAACAGTAAAAATAATAAACGAAAGAAGATTAATTGGCTCGATCCAGATTTAGCAAGAGCTTTGGCGATTTCGTTCTGGGCTCCAGGATGGGTCGTGAATTATTTCCGACTCGTTCGCATGGACGCGACGGATTCGCCAGACGTGGCAACGGAACCACATCCAGAAGGTTCGTATGCAGATGAAATCACTGGAAAGTTTCCAATCGTTGTTTTTTCGCACTCGTTTTCTGGCATGAAGGAGCAAAATTCCGCTTTGCTTCAAGAGCTCGCGTCATGGGGTCATATTTGCGTAGCAGCGGATCATCCACACGACGCCGCGTTAGTGCTCTACCCAGACGGATCATCCGCAGATTTTCGTGGGTATGATCAACCCGAAGAAGAACGACCGAAGATGTGGTGGAAGTTTCGAAATCGACACCTGAAATATCGCGCGCTCGATTTGCAGTTCGTCCTCGATCGATTGCTCGAATTGAACGAGGATAAAGAAGATGCGTTGTATAATACAATGGACGATACGAGAATTGCCGCGTTTGGACACTCGTTCGGTGGTGCCGCGAGCGGAATGTTCGCGCAGCTCGATAAGCGCGTGACTTCTGTGATGATGTTAGATCCCTGGATGTGGCCAATGGGAAGGTCCGTGATACAGAAAGGTATCCCGGCTCCTTTGATGATTTTTGAAGCGCCTAGGTTTCTAGGTAATCGCGATATTTTTTGTATCGAAAATGATTACTCGAGTAATATGCTGGCACTAGCAACTGCGCCACAATGTGCGAAAATCGACGATAGAAGCATCGATAGTCCGTCGTCGCTTCCGCAACCTCAGGCAATTGATTTTGACCTTTCGAGAAGTTCTCCGCAGAAACTAATAAACGAAGAGTATTTTGCGAATGATGATGGCGGCGGTTTGAGTATGGATGAAACTACTAAAAGCGGTTTCGGCGGTCGCCCACCTTTGCCACCGATTAATCTAACATCACCATCATTACTAGCTCAAGGTGAGAATTATCATTCGCGATCTAATTCGTACCTCAATAACGTCATGTTGAAGCACTCGTTCTCGAACGTTTCAATTGCCGATTCGCTCGCTGATTCTGAATACGAATTTTTCGTTCGCAACAGTCGAGGCGACCATTATGAAGAGGGAGAAAACATTAAACCGTTCGAATACGCGGCACCTTCTGGAATTTGTTACAAAGCTGTTCTCGAGGAAACGATGCACTTCGATTATACCGATTTAGCCATGGTTGCGCCGATTACAACGCGTCTTTTAGGTATGATTGCGGTTGGTGGATCTGAAGTACACGATGTCATTTCTCGAGCGTCTTTGCGGTTTCTTTACGCGCATAATCATCCAAGACGTAAACACGAAAACTTCGTTTCATCAGCAAATGCTAACGTTCATGTTTATGAATACGATGCAGATACATTGAATCAACGAACGAGAATGTTACATCCTGGACCGTGGCCGGGATGCCCGGCCGATGAAAAGGATATAATGGAGATTATCGAAAAGAAGAAAAAAAACATGAAGAAAATGAACGAAAAGAAGAACAATTTTAGCAGCAGCAATAATAGTAGCAGCGTCGATAGCGCGATGACGTTTGACAACCGCGCGAAGGATAGCAGCAAAAATCAGGATAGTCCCTCTCCCGTGCCCTTGTCGCCTAGAATAGATATCATCAAGAATCTCACGCCGTTTAATAAGGTACGCGAGGCTATTTTAGAAGCCGAAACGGACGAGCGATGGAAAAATAAAGGCGGGTTTGTTCGTTGGATAGACTTGGAAGAGTTTGCTAATGAAAGAGAGGAAATGGGCGACGAACGCCCGTGGACGGATGAACAACTTCGCGAAGTTCGTTGGCTTCTTTCTGAAACTGAGGAAAAATCAGATTTTTTTATTTTAAAACGTTCGGATTGGATTGCAATGTTTCCGAATCGAAGTGAGAGAGAAATTCGTAAAGCGTTGGAAATTATCGAAAACGATGCAACTGAACATTCGCCGCCGAGAAAGTTAACGTGGTTAATGGGAGAAAATCCAGACGTCGTCATCGAAGGACGGGATTCCACGTTTACTGACGAAAGTTCAGACGACGACGATGATAAACGCGATCGACCACATTCACCTAGATTTCTTCTTGGTAGCGGCAGTAATCACGTCGTAAAACCGAGGCCGATAATTCGCGTCGATTCTAGTTTACGACCTTAAAAACGATAAATGTTTGTTTTAATTTTTCTTAAATATGTATGGTATATCGTCGCAAGCTGTGCCTTTCTACATTATTTCTTAGTATTACATTCGTATTTCATCTTCTTCGCTGAGCCATCTGTTAGATTTTCGAAGACTTTCGACGGTTCCTTGGCCCCCAATTTCATACCATCCCGCACTCTCTAACGGCACTAACCCAGATTTTGCGTAAAACCAGGCCAAGATCTCTTTCCCAATTTTCTTCTTCTTCAATTCATTTTCGAGACTCCCTCCATCGATAATTAAATCCGCTGCTCGTTCGTACCAAGGACCTCTCCGAATCATGATCTCTTTAAAAGAATTAGAAGCGGATAGACTCGGTCTGTTTAAAAAACGTAAAAAACGTAATAAGCATAGAGTAAATAGTTAACGATACCTATTCGAATCGCCCTCGATTTTACTCGCCAAATAATCAACGTCTCTCTTCAAGTATACAATCAAAGCGGTTTCCTGTGTATGCAGTAGCAGTGAAAGGAGAAAAAAATTGTCATCGTCATCATTAATCGCGATTCTCTCTCGCGAACAAACGAACGCTCGCGGTCTTAAAAACGCACAAAAAATGCCAAACATCGCCCTCGCAACTCGAGAAACAAACCTTAATGGCATCGATCTTCCTCTGCGAGTATACTTCCACCCCATCCACTAAGTCCGCGCATACGCCACCGCCGCAATCGATCAAAGCGAACTCCTTAAACGCGCGACTCGCCTTCTCGCAGCACTTATGCTCCAGATCTCGAAAATACTCCCACCCTCGCTCGGAAACGATTTCGGGTATCGATTTCGATTCTTCGTATACGATTAAGTCATCAATCGAGAGCAACGTAAACCTCTTATCGTGCGCGAACAATCGCCTACTGACGGATGATTTCCCTGACCCTCGACCACCGATGATCGCTAAGTTCCTCTTCAGGCCTATCTCGATCTCCTTCGTGCCTTCGATCACGCGTTGTTTGTTCTGCTCCTTATTCGCCTCGTGGTCTTCGTCGTCGCACGAGTTGTTCGTTGATGTTTGAACGACCGAATTCCTGCAGGATTTCGTGCACGAAGTCGTCCTCGAGTTCGAGATCTTACGCGCGTTCTGCTCATGACATCTCTGCCTTCGATTAACGAGAGAAGGAGACGTTAGATGCTTTCGCTGTTGCGTCTGCGCGTGCACTGCGGTCATTTTCTCTCTCTCTCTCTCTCTCTCGAATGTCCAAAACGCATGTAATGTATTAATAGAGGCTTAGAGGGAAGGTGACCTCATTTAGGGTTTCATTTCTTAAATGAACCCTGAATAACAATTAAGAGTCGTGTCTATTCTCGATATCGATGATACGCCAGAAAGTCATTCTTAGTTCGTTCTCCCACAAACTCTCGTTTCGTCTCGTCTCTTCTGTTGCTCGCTGTTGATTAATACCGCGCGTACATTTTCTCATCATCAGTACAAAAACAGAAGAAGTCCCTACTGCTGTTTTGGAGCGAATCTTCAATAAGTAACAACTGTACAAATAAAAGTCAACAAACGATTAAATCGATTCGAAACGATGATCGTCGATGAAGAAGTGAACGAAGCAGACTCGAGTGCAGAGGCAGAAGCAGTAGAGGCATTCGATGCAACGAGATCGCTCACGCACGAAGAACTCGTACA
>Ga0114998_10002534_pt1 | contig 13766 bp, 10 predicted proteins | sample ArcticOcean_MG_C_5_FD_87044 | JGI IMG/M metagenome (GOLD analysis project Ga0114998, IMG submission 87044) | Marine microbial communities from western Arctic Ocean - ArcticOcean_MG_CB4_138 | ecosystem: Environmental > Aquatic > Marine > Oceanic | place: Arctic Ocean: Canada Basin | collected...
CGCTTCCATCGCGACGTGCTGTCGCCGGGTCGGTGCGTTGGTTTTCACGTTCAGGAATTTATTGTCCTCACTATCCAACACCCAGCCGTGTTGTAACGTGAGCTCGTTTACCGCGTCACCAACGCTCATCCCCAAATTCGCACTCGCCGTCGCCACCGAAACCGAGGTGTACGCGCGTTGCATCAAAAGCAGCGCGCGTTGTTTTTGGCTGGACGCGACGTGCTGCACCAGCAGCTGCAGCTTCGCACCTTCTGGCGAGGACCAAACCTCCGCCTCAGACGCGACAAATACACCTGGGAAGTCACGCGCCTGTGCGCGCATGGTCATCTCGAACGCCGCTTTCGTCGTCTCCTTGGCTTGCCCACAAGGAGGGGCTCGTTCGTGTGTGATTTTGGCGAGCTCTGGAGATCCGGAAATCAGATGGCCCAATACGTGCGCGGCCCAAGGCCAGTCTTTGTCCACCCCGACCTCAAGCTCTAGGGCATCGAGCGCCGGGCCGAGTTCCTCAAATTTACCAGCCAGGATAAGCGACTCTACACACGACGCGGCCATCGCGTTGAGACCCGACGGCGCGTGTGCCGAAATGAAGGTCTGAAGATTCGTTTCGTTTTACTTGAAGAAAAACGAAAAGAGACGGAAGTTCACTTTCGCGTCGATTTTCAGCGAGTGGACAGTTCGTAACAAAACAAAGAGACACACCACGCGTTCGTCCCAAAAACTAATCCCCCCCCGAGTCGAACAACAGGTTCGCCGCCATCTCTTCGTTCTTTTCGCACGCGAAAAACGCCTCCGCGCAGAGTTCGAAGGGAAACCCAAGCGCGACAAGGCGCTCGATCGCGGCGTTGTCGTCTTCGCTGATTTCAACCTGGCCCTCGCCGTTTGCGCCCTGGCCCGCCAAACCCTCCATCCCGTCCAGGCCTTGCGCCAGGTTATCCAGCGCGCCATCCGGGGCGGGTTCGTTCAAAAGCGACAAGAAGTCCTCCTGGTTGCTGTTGATAAGCCCGTACAGCTGCGGGTTCTGTCGCTGCAACTCGCCCAGCATGGGTTGAAGGATCTGCGGGTTACCCTGGACCATCGCTCTTATCGCCTGGAACTGCGGGTTGTCCCTCAGGAAATCAAGCACGCCGCCGTTGCCCCCCCCGCCCCCCCCGGCTTGCCCCACGTTCGGGATCCCGTCCGGGAACAAGTTCAAAGGCGTGGTGTTCGGGGCCCCCGTGGGGTCGCTTGAAGCAGCGGCGGCAGGAGCACCAGGAGCAGCTCCTGTGGCAACGGGTTGCGCCGCCGGCGGTACCGGCGCCGCGCGTTCCGGGATTCCCGTCAACAGGTACTCCACCGCCCGGTCGGGGTTGTTGAACGCGGCGCGCAGCGCGGCGACGCACATGTCACGCTCGAAACCCATGGCCATCATGTTGCCAATCGTTTCTTCAAGCGCGCTTCCGCTGACTAGGGAGGACGCCCCAGAGGCGGTTGGGGTGGGGGCGCCGGCTTCGGGGGCGGGCGCGGCGGCGGGCGGAACCGGAGTCGTCTCCGGCGCCGGCGTTGGCGTCGGCGGCGGCGCCGCGGGCGCGGGGACGGGCACCGGCGGCTTCACCACAGCCTTGGCTTTCTGCTGCATCACCACCACGAACGAAGCTTCCGTGACCCCCGCCTCCGCCAAGGTGGTCGTGTCAACCAGCACCTTTCCCTTGTGCACTAACACCATCGTGTCAACCGCGAACTGCGTTTGGCTCGCCACGACAAGTCCCTTGACTTCGCCGATCGAAAGCGACGGGTCCAGATCCACCTCGAACTTGGCGTTCGTGCTGTTTGGCGGAGGGTGGGGTGGCAGGGAAAGCAAGGTCAGCGACGGAACGAAGTGAGCAAGTCAAACACGCCTCTGGTCTTTGGCGTGTGTAAACACGGAAGGAAGGGATCGCCTTCCGGTGTTGGTGTATGGTCGAATCGAAACAATCCCTAGGGCGCGGAAAGGGATTTCCATTAAAGATCTGGCGCGCGGTCGCCGCGGTTCGTTACGACAAAGCCGACAGGAAACCATCGCGCGCGCAAGGGGCACGATCGAGGGCACGCACAGGGTTTTGAACGCCACCTTCATGGTGACCTTTCTGTTCGTGAGCCGCGAAGGATGACGACGGCACAGCGCGTCCTCCAATGTTTTTCGGACGTGTCGCGCTCGCTTTTTGAAGCGCAAAAAGGGACGAAAGGGCGCTGGTGCTAAATTCTGGCGAAGCGAGTTGCGCAAAAATAAGTTACTTACATCTCAATGACCCAGGCTGCTATTATCACCCCTGGTCACAATTTATTCGGCACCACCGCCATTTCCACCTCGTCCTCCTCCACCTGCCTTTGCCGCAACCGACTCAGTTTCCGCTGCATTTCAACCACCTTGCGCACCGAAGGGTTGTCTTTGTCGTACGCTTGGTCCAGCCGGTGCAGGGCGTCTTTTTCGCGTTGCAGCTCCGTGCCCATCGCATCGATTTGCGCGGCGGTTGATTTGCTCGCCAGCCCTAACGCAACCAGCACCGGCGGAGGCGTCAGCTTGAACACGACCCACACGATCCACTTCGGAACAGGGAGTTTTGACTTAACGTAGCTGTGGTAGGTGTCCAACAGCAGCGCGTACGCGGATACCAAAACCGAAAGCGCGATGATCAGAAAAAGCAACCCCTCCAACACGGTCTCTTCCCGCGTGCCTTTCAAGGCGTCTGCGATTGTTACACGAAAAGTGTCAGTCTTGAGTCTCACTGTATATCGCGATGTATGGACAAACAGTCACCAGCTGAGAGATAAAACAGTGCACTTGTGCTGTGTGTAGGATACTTCCTTTTAATGACTAGTGGACGTCACGAACGGGGCATCAAACGCTGTGTCTTGATTTGGGAAATGCGCAACACGTACAATCAAACGCCATGGACATCCACACCACCATGAACAAACAGCAAAGCAGAGTTGCATCCAACAAATCCATGTGCTCCAGCTTGAACGGGTGCGCGTAGAACTTACGATAAATAAAAGAAAGTGTCAGTCTTGTATGGGAATGCAGGGAGGCCGGGATTTGGGAAAGGCCCGACACGTACTTGCGCCAACAGCGCGGCGCACAGCGTGACCAGAAAACTAAGCGCCTGCCACCCAAACATGGTTCGCGCGATGTAAACTTCAGCCCTCCGGTCGTTCATCAGCGTCCGGAAACTCACCAAGCACAGCCTTCGGATTAAATACACAACCTCCCACCAGTAGTACTGCGGCTCGAACCTGCGGTACAAACGCCCGTACACCTGCGGGTGCCACCCTTGCCTTTTTTCCGGGTTCTTCGCGTTCCGCAAAACCACCAAAACCGCCACGGGGTACCCCACACCGTACAGCAAGAGCATTAGGAGAAAGTACGGCGCGGTCGCGGCGTGTTCGCCGCGCCAGCACTTCTGCTGCGGGTCCGCGGAGACCACGGCGTCGCCGAACCAGGGAGGTGACATCCAGAACGCCCCCAGGTCCCTCTCGCCGACCGGCGTACACCGAAGCGTTTTCAGCAAAGCGCTGGTGGTGCTGACGTACATCAACCGCATGTCCTCGAAGAAGTGCTTGGTGCACTTTTGAAGAAACATGAGGGGCGGGTCTTTTTGGGACGGGTCTTCTTCGGTGACTCGCCGCGAAACGGCAGAAGGAGTCACAGAAGGGTCACCGTTTGGTGTACCTCCGTTGATCGAACCACCCACTTCACCGATTGGCGCGCCACCGCACGCACCTTTAGCAGTGCTTTCCTTGCTCTCACCACCCAAACGTACCAGCTTCCTGTCGTGACGCTTACTCATCCGCTTCCCCGCCCACAAAAGCGCCGCGCGCTTGACCAGGAACTTTTGAGTTTTGCCAGAAAAGTGTCAGGGCCTTGTATGGTCAAACAGTCGGCGGGATTTGGGAAATGCATCACGTACCTTTTTCTTGGCGTTTTTTCCAAACTTTGAATCAAGCGCTTCCTCCGCCTCCACGGGCGACCTTAGGTACCACCTTTTCTTGGACCTCGCCCCCTGCATGCCTAGTTCGTGCCGCAGCTGCCCCACCGCGCCGCCTGTTTTGTTCGCTTCGCTCATCGCGGCGTCGTTCCGCGCGACCCCGAACACGTACTTGACTTTTATCATCTTCAACACGCAATACGCGAGCGCGTCCGCCACTATCGGCCACGTTTTTCTAAGCACGATGTCCACCAACACCACGTCCACTAACACGTAAAAGATGGGCGTCACCGTGAAGAAGATGGCTTTGTGCACGAAGGGCATTTCGGCCGCACACGATGGGATGAAAAAATCCAGGGGGAAGTTTACGATTTCGGTTATTTTCAGAAACGTCTTCGTCCGGACCGTTCCCCAGCCCTGCCTATTCCCCACGATTGACAGGCACTGCACGTAGGTCAGGATGATGTACATGGAAGGGAGCACTATCGTGGACAGCTTCTTGACGACGTAAAAAGCAATCAGCAGGAAGAAGTACGCCACGATTAGGTTGCTTTCAGGGTCCTTTCCTTTGCACTCCACGCAGTTCCGCTGGAACCGGTAGTACCCTTTCGAACAGCGCGAACAGGACTGGCCTTCGAACCCGGGGAGACATTTGTTGCTGCCGAGGCACGGGGATTCGTTCGAGATCATCCTGTGACATCGCAGGAAATACTCAGGGTGGTTGTACACTCCGTAGTACAGGGGCTTCGCAGTAGGGCGTGTGATGTCGCCGGCGCACACCGCCCCGGCGGGGCACGAAACGCACGGCGACCCGTGCCGTTCACAACCGGGTCGTACAAACCTTTTTCGCACACGCACTGCTCAAGCGCCAAGCCTGAGGGTTGTTCTATGCCGTTTGTGTCCGTCTCACCCACCCGCTGCGTCGTCCCGGCAGGGCACTCAGCGCACCGCACCGCACCCGTGGTGTTGACGTACCTCGTGCCGCCCTGGTACGAGCAAGGCACGCACGTGGCTTGCCCTGACCTGGAGTTGGATGACCCCACGTCGCACGGCAAACAGGCGTTCGCCTCCCCCCCCTCACGGTACTTCCCGGGAGAGCACGGCTCGCACACACCAAACACCGTGGAGACGCCAAGCGTGGTGTTTTTAAGGTCGTCGCGGATGTAGCCGTGGGCGCAAACTATCGCGCACGCACCGAGCGTAGCGTTCAAGGCGCTGCCCGTGGGACACGTCACTTGAGTCAAAGCGCGCGCGTGATTTGACGCTAGGATGTTTGACATGTGGCTCGTCGGAAACGCGGTCGCAGTGGAGACCAGAAGTGACAGGGCGATCCACACCACCACGCGCAACATGTCCCTACGCCGACAAGAGGGATCCATCCACGCGCGTCACCCACCGCGCAGCGGGAACGCGCGCGGTCCTGTCTCCGATGACCCCGATCGATGTTGACATGTGTTTAGAAAACGCGTTTTGACGTTCGCAAGAAATCACACAGCATCAACAATCTGTCGCTACCCCGACGGTTAGGTCCGCTATAAGGCGACTCGCGCGTCGCGCGGTGATTCGGTACGGATCATGAACTTGTATAAAAAAGAAGAAGCCCCCCCCCCTACGACGCATCCTCGCCTCCTTCCCCTTTGTCCAGGACTTTCTGGCACACAGACACGATCCGTTTCAGCTCGGCGAGGTCGTTTTTGTCTTCAGTTTCTCCAGTTTCTTTTTTTGTGTCACTTTCTTTTTTTCTTCCCTCCGTGAGCGACGCCACGACGTTTCCGTGAAACTTTTTCAGAACGGCCAGGTCTTCAATCGTCACCGCGCCGTGACACACATTCCCGTCCCCGAACAAATCAAGCGCCCCCCCAAGCGACCGCCCGGTGAGACTCACCGCCCGCCCCTTTGCGATGCAAATCAAAAGCGTCACCGCGATGGCGAAGGCTTTTTGGAAATTTTCCTCTCTTTCCAAAACCTGCTCTAAACCTTTTTTATGCGCTTGCACCACCCCGCGCTCGGTTTTGCGGTCGCCGCCTTTCAGTTTCGGGGCGCCGCGGCCTGCTTGTTCAAGAAGCGCGGAGTGTAACGCCTCTATCGCTTCCAGAATCGAGACAGGGTCGTTACCTGAACTACACGCAGTGGCCAACTCCGCCGCGGCGCCGCGCGCGCGTTTCGGGAACCCGGAGTTCGCGAGTTCGTCCCTTTGCGTTTTTGTGAGACTAAACGTTTGGTCACCTTCCACAGAAACGTTTGGAATGTGCCACTCCACGTATGCGAAGAGAAACGCATCCGCGGCGGGAACTACTTTCGTCAAACAACAGTGCGTTTGCGCGAAAACATCCAACCGCAGAAGCGCCGCGCCTTTGGAAAACGCGCGCGCCGCGGGGTACAGCGCGTCGAATCTTTCGGTCGCCGCGCGTTGCGTCGCTTTCGCGAGCGTCGTCGTCGTCGTCGTCGACGCCGACGCTAAAGTCTGTTTCACGGCTTTGGCGAACGCGTTTTGGCAAACCGCGAGTACGTCACATGAAACGGTGTCAAGGAACGCATCGGACGCACCGGCAGTCACCGGGCGAAGAAAGTTTACGACGTCGAACACCGTCGGCGCGTTTTCGTCGGCGGCGTCGTCGGCTTTCGATTTTTTCAAGTCACTCGATTTTTGAATCCCGTTCTTTTCCTTCCCACCCAGTGCTTGGTTCGATTTACCCCCAGAGCCCGCGCTGTTTTTCTTCCCCTTGCCCTTCTTGCCCTTGCCTCGCTTGCCCCCGGTGTCCTCATCGTCGGACTCTAGGTCCTCAGTGGTCACGGCGAACGCGGAATCGGCATCTTTGTCGTCGTCGCGTGTGGGATTGCTTTCTTTTTTGCGTCCCGTTTTCGGTTCCAACGAATCCGGGTTCGTTTCGTGTTCTTTCGCCTCGGCTTGATCCCCCCGGTCCACGCCTGCCAGCTGCCTCCGCGTGCCTTCCTCCTCGCCGCGCTTGGTGCCGAATTCGGCGGCCAAAACCCTGACGCGCTCGAGGAAAGAGGGCGTCGCGCACGCCACCAACGAAGCGTCCGGCGACTTCACCACAAACGCCACAATTTCCGTCCCGGTTTCGGTTTCGGTCTTCGCCTTTTTTTCTTTTTTGTCAGCCTTGTTGTTTTTCCCTTTCTTCGCGTCGCTCTCGTTTCCCCCCACCGCGGAAACCGCGCTTAACAGAAAGGGCGCATCATTGACAGGCAGATCAGTAGGCACCAACAAGTCGCACTCGCACCACCCCCTGTTTTCAACAAGCGCCTCCCGCACCGCGGCGTCGAAGGCGTCAACTAATTGACGGCTGACGAAGGATTCCGGTAACGATATTCCTTTTCCTTTGCCTTTCTTTTCGGTTTCGTCAATTTCGTTTTCGTTTTCCTCCGCCCCGTCCAGCTCTTTGAAATACGCCCCGCAGTCCTCCACGCCCATGCGCTTGGCTTGCTCCACGGTAACCAGACCGGCGCTTTGGTACAACGCAGCCACCGCGGTTGCGCGCGCGCGTGAGTAAACCGCGGGGTGCCACGCGCCGCCGCGTAGCGCTCCATCCGCGACGATCGTTTGCGTACCGTCTCCATTCGCGTTGTTTTTATCACCTTCGTGTTTCCCCTTCCCCTGCTTGGCTAAATCACCGAGCACGGCTCCTGTCAAGGCGGCGGATGCGACGTCTCCCGCTCTGTCTTGCACTCGCAGCGCGCTGTTCACCAACGCATCCCTCGTAGTGGGCACCAGCGCCGCACGCATCGCGCCCCGCAGCTGCGCTTTGATTCGCCGGACGTATTCAGGGGTGTACACCGATCCGCTTTCCAAAACGCCGTCAATCGCGTTAGTTTTGGGACTACTACGGGTAGTGCTATCTTCACGGTTACTACCTTGTCCCAGCATTCTTTTCCTTATTTCTTTCGTCATCAGCTCATGTGACACCTGGTGCCTCCGCGCCAGCTCACCCACTTGCACCACCCCGTACTCCCGGAGCTCCTCGTCAATCTCCTTGGCGACGTCGTCGAAGTACTTCGGAGTGATCAGCTCGCCCTCGACCAGATCGATTTCGTTTGCCTTGTCACTGGCCAACACCCGAGCCCGTCTTTCGCAGTGCACCACATCAACGTTCAGCGCCGGCGGAAGGTCGGTTATTTGTACCCTTCCTCCCCTTAGCGTCACCTCCCGCCTGATCTCTTCGTCCAGACGGAGCTCGGTGAGGTACTCCTTGCCGTTCAGGGTGTACAAAAGCGTGTTGTCCAGAAGCCCAATCGATTTGAGTTTGTTGACAAGCTCGATGACGTTGGATTCGCTTAAACGAACCGAGCTCGTTTTCGCCTGCGCCGTCGCTAACGCCGCCTGAAGCGCGATGATCTCGTCCATCGCGGGACGCGGCGGGTAACGACCGACCAAGGGCCGGTCGTTGTGGGGAGGGCATGCAGATCTCGAAGCTCATCATCACAATTCTCGAAAAGTCCGCCGATATAATTTTGGCACATTCCGAGACGAAGGCCTTGGCGGCGGCGGTCGCGTCGTCTACCTAGTCCCTAGCCACTGCCTCTCGCGCCTCGGCGCGCGTCGAGTCAAGTGACCGGTCCCAATGAACTCCTGGGTCAAAAATTCCGTTCCCGCGGAGCTCTCCCCCGCCGCGGTGGTGGTGGCGCTGGAGAGGGATTTGTTGCTCACGTCGTTGTCCCGGCCAACAGGGTCGGCTGCTCCGATTTCGCCGCACGCGGTGCCATCGAAAGCGGGTCCCGCTATAAGAGCCGCAGCGGAGGTGATAACCCTGGTGCGCAGAGGCGAGTACCTCGGCGCACTTAGCAGTCCTCAGGCAAGAGCGCTGCTCTGTGGGCCGGATGCAGGGGCAGGGGCAGACTTGAAGCCCGGGCCGTTGTCAGATGCGCAGTCGGCCGCCGCCGCCGCTGACGCCTACAACACGATCGCGACGAACGTTGCATTGGCGCGCGATGCCGCCGCGGTCGCGGGCGGCGTGGAGCCCGCGGCGCATGCGCTTTTAGCACTAGCCGTGGGTGTCGCGTCCTTGAACGCGTTCCAGCAGGTCAACGTGACCGGCCCAGGCCTTGCGAACGCGCCTCAATGCCCGTTCCCAAGTGTCATCGCGCAAAGCACCGAATCCGAAACCGACGCGCGATGGAACCGCTTCGCCCTGACCGAACTCTCCGTGGACGGCGAGGATTTGGTGGGAAGGTGTCGTTTACCGCAGTACCTGTTGTTAGCACGGATCTTATTACCAGACCGGCTGGTAAAAGACGTCGAAACCTTAGTCCCGGAGGACGTCACCGGCGCGCAGCTGCAAGACGCGCGCGCGGCGGCGGCGAAGCGAAGCGCGAAAGATTCGAAAAATGACGGGCGCGTGCGGTTGTGGTCGGAACCGGTTGGTATTCCTATGGAAAACAGTCAGCAGACTGCTGGTGACAGTGCTGGTGATGGCAGTACGGGCAGTACAGCTGGTGACGTTTCATGTTCCCCAACACCCCCTTCGTTGGCCTGGTGGTCCGCTCGCCAGGTCCTGGCGCACCAGCGCTTGCTTTCGGGAAGGTCGCCGACCCTGCGCCGAAACGCGCTCGGGTTGCACGCGCTGAGTTTGCTCAACTTCGCGCCTGACAACAAACCCGCGCGGGTGTTCGGCGCCACGACGGCGTCGCCTTTTCAGGACAACAAAGCAACTAACGCGGCCAGCGTCAGCAACCCCACGCAAACCCTACTCGCGTCCATGTCCCTGCTGGAAGCGTCCCTGATGGAGCACGAGTACGGGCACGTGGATAGCGCCCGGGCGCTGCTCGAGTTCGCGTGCTCCGCGTTGGGCGTGCGGCTGGAGCTGGTGGGCAAAATGGGATTCAGGACGGTGCACCAGCAGGACGCCAAGGCGCAGATGGTACTGGAGGTGAGTTGTGACGGGCTGCCGGTCACGAAACGTGCTGACCAATCAGAAGCGGCGAGCGACAACGAAACGGATGACGAGCCGTTGCTTGACGACGCGAGCGCCACCGGCGTTTCGAAACCCGAAAAGTCCGCGGCGATGGCGCGCATCGCGACGGAGCTCCAGGGCCTGTCCGTGGACGGCTCGCAGGTCCTCACCACGCCTCGGCTGGGAAACGTGAATGAAATGACTGACGTGCGCAACGAAAACTTCATCACCCTGCCAGCCGCGGCGCAGGCCCTGGTCCTGGCCTCAGCGGTGACTGTTCGTAAAAGCCAAAGCGACGACGGCACGCGATCCTGGGCCATCGCGCCGTACCACGAAATCGTGCAAAGTCAGGTCCGAAGCCGCCCCGTGTTGCGCGCGGCGGCGGCGGTGTTTTCGTCCAGGCACGAACGCGAGCGCGCGCGGACGCGGGAACGGTCTCTGTTACTTCTGGAGGACTTAGTCAGGGGGTTGGACCTACCCGCGCCGTCGCCGCAAGCCCGAGCCCGGTATGCCTATTCCGTGTGGTTCCCGCCGTCAAGCGCGCTTCGCAAGGAGCTCGGTGAGTCTTTAATAGGCCTAGGCATGGTCGGGCCCGCGCTTGAGTTGTTCGAGGAAATCGAGCTGTGGGACAGCTTGGTTGTTTGTTTGAGTCTGCTGGGGAAAAAGCAACAAGCCGCGGACGTGGGGAGGCGGCGCCTAGCGGTGGACCCACTGGATGCGAAGCTTTGGTGCGCGCTAGGCGACGCGCTGGATGATGAAAATCACTACTTGAAAGCCCTGGAAGTGAGTGGCAACAAAAGCGCGCGGGCGCTGCGGAGCTTAGCGCGAGGCGCCGTTGCACGCGAGGACTGGGTCGTGGCGGCGCAGCGGTGGCAGGAAGCCATGCAGCTCAACCCCCTGTTTCCCGAAGGCTGGTTTTCGTGCGGGTACGCTTTGCTGAAAGCAAAACGTGAGGACGAAGCGCTATCCGCGTTTACCAGGTGTACGCAAATCGACTGCGAAAACGGCCAAGCCTGGAACAACGTCGCGGCGTTGAACATTCGCAAAAACCGGTTTCCGCAAGCGCACGTCGCGTTGCGAGAAGCGGTGAAGCAGATCCGGGGGAGCTGGCAGACCTGGGAGAACCTGGCGATGGTGTCGTGCAAGGTTGGTCATTTTCAGCAAAGCGCCCGGGCGCTGCTTACGGTGCTGGATTTGACGGACGGGACGCAGCTGCACCTACCGACGTTGGCGAGTTTAGTCGAGCGGTGCGTGGAGGCCCGCGACGGCGTCGCGACGTGGCTGGGGGTGGAGGATACGAACGACGCGGCGACGCGGTTGGCGGAGGAAAAAAGAAAAAAAACGCTCGGGCAAATCGCTGAACTCGCAGAAGACGAGAGCAGTGACGACGAATCAGAAACCTGGGACGGGGTAGGGGGCGGTACCGGCGCCGCCGACGCGGGGGACGCCGCGGCGGATATGCTGGGGGCGTTTTTTTCAGACTCGGAGGAGGAGGATGACGGGGAGAACGATGATGGGAAGAATGTTTCCGACACTACTGGTAACTCCGTTTCCGACACTGCAGAAACTGCAGTCACCGCGCACGACAAAGCAAAAGCTTCGCAAGAAATCGCCGGCCAAGTCTTAGCAAGAGAGGTGGTCCGTTTGGAGAGCTCCGTGGAGGACGTGTTCAAGCGCGCGCTTGGTGGCGGGTCGAGTGGCGAGCGCCCGGTGACGGAGAGTAGCGAGATTTGGCGCCTCGTCGCCGAGTTCCGAACCGCGCGAAGCGAGTGGACCGTGGCGTCGGAAGCCCGGCTGAAACGCGTACGCGCGTTGGACGGCACGAAGTGGCGGAAAGACCAACAATGCTTCGTGGAGTACACGGACGCATCACTTGAGATGTGCCGGGGGAGCGTACGGGCGGCGACGGCGTCGCGCTCCGACGACGACGAAAATACCTCGTCGCCGGCTGAAATAAAACGAAACGTCTCGCAGGCGCGCATGCACCTCAGGGGCTTGATTAAGGTTGGCGAAGCCATGGAGTGGGGTGTTGAGATGCTGGAGGTGTTCGCGGAACTGGAGAAGTGCGCGGAGGAGGTGGCGGCGTCGGAAGCGGGGCTTGAAGGAGAGGAGGGGACGAGGTGATGAGTAGAAAATTGTCACAAACTCCATAACCACGCTCCTTTGTCAAAATGTCGTCCGACTGCTTTGCTGACTGGCTGACGGCGCCCGGCCAAAAAGTGTTGCCTTGCTCGCGGATCAGACGTCCCGGCGTGTCACTCGAGTGAGCGCATCGAGTTGACGCTCGCGTAGTGCTTCACGATCGGCCCTGATTGTTGACCCCAAAACGACCGTTTGACTGTGTTGACCACCGCGAATACGCCCTGGGCTTCGCACGACCGCGTTCCTTTCCGATCAGATTGAGGTGCCCTCAGTAAAGATCGAGCGAGCAGGAGCACCGGCGCCGTGCTATTGACAGGGAACAATGGCGATGCAGGCCCCAGCCAACGCGCCCTTGGTGTGCCACGGCCACAGCCGGCCTATTAACCACCTGGAGTACTCCACCGTGACCGAGGATGGGGTTTTTTTGATCTCGTCGTCCAAAGGTACGGACCACGAAACCCTGTGACGACCCGTTCTTGGACGCCCGATCCTGTCCCGGAATTCGTCCCGCGGCGCTCCATCATCTTTTTTAGCGCAATCCATCCCCAATGGGATCAAAAACACTCTCTACCGTCCAAATCTCGCGCTTGCACCGGGTACCGCACCCCTGAAGTACTTGTAAGTACTTACACGTACTCATCCGCTCGCGCTGACGCCCTTCCCACCTAAAAACACACACAGACGGCCAGCCCATGATCCGCAACGGCGAGACCGGGGATTGGATCGGCACGTTCGAGGGCCACAAAGGGTGCGTGTGGGGCGCCACGCTTAACACCCCGGCGACGCACGCGGCGACCGCTTCCGCTGATTTCTCGGCGCGGCTTTGGAACGCCATTACTGGGGACGAGCTTTACAAGTTCGACCACAAACACATCGTGAAGAGCGTTTGTTTTTCTAAAGATTGCCAGCGGTTACTCACGGGCGGGAGCGAAAAATTGCTGCGCATTTACGACCTGGGGAACATCGACGCCGAGCCTTACGTGATGGAGGGATCGCCGTCGCAAATACGGACGGCGCAGTTCACCGCGGATGACACGCTGATCGTGTCATCGTGCGCGGACGACAAAGGCATCCGCGTGTGGGACGTGCGCACGAACGCGGTTGTGACGACGCTTGAAACGGCAACGCCGGTGACGTCCATTGAAATCACGGAAAACGGCCGGTACATCACCACCGCGGATGGCAAGAACGTCACGTTTTTCGACGCCAACACGTTCACGCCGGTGAAGAAGTGGACCCTGCCGTATGAAATCGAATCCGCCTCGGTTTGCGTCGCGCAGTCAAAGTTCGTCGCGGGCGGGAACGACATGTGGGTGCATCTGCACTCCATGGAAACCGGCGAGGAAGTCGACGTGGGGAAAGGCCACCACGGCCCGGTGCACTCCGTGCGGTTCGCGCCCGACGGGAAGAGCTACGCTAGCGGCTCGGAGGACGGGACCATCCGGTTGTGGAAAACAAACCCGGGGGAGGGGAAGTGATACGAGGGTAAAAAGTTGTGGGGAATTTTCTTTTTCTTTTTTGGAAAGGTCTTTGAGTTCTTATTCATAATCCGTTTGAACGCTCGCGTCCTGACGACTCGTCTCCAGTAAAGACGGGTACACGAAAATAACTTGGATGAAACAGTAGCGCGAGCACCCAAGGTGTCGAGCGAGCGTGCCCGCGCTGCTGCTTTAACCAAGTGATTGTGGTGCTCATCTTTTGTGGTGACGAGGCGTCGGGTCGCGAGCGTTCGCGGGCAGTCGTAAGTTTTTTTTCACGTCTCTCGATGCATCGC
>Ga0114998_10002538_pt1 | contig 13755 bp, 9 predicted proteins | sample ArcticOcean_MG_C_5_FD_87044 | JGI IMG/M metagenome (GOLD analysis project Ga0114998, IMG submission 87044) | Marine microbial communities from western Arctic Ocean - ArcticOcean_MG_CB4_138 | ecosystem: Environmental > Aquatic > Marine > Oceanic | place: Arctic Ocean: Canada Basin | collected...
AAAGAAAATCATCCAACTGATGTAAGAATCGGCTGGAGAACCATTGGTGTCAAACCTGGCCGTATTGCAGCAATTGGTGCAATAATGGGCGATGTTGTTGATGAAGAAATGGGACTCGGAGAAACTGATACTGTCGTAGGAATTTCAATCAATGGAATTGCATTTGGTCACGAAGTAGCTCGTATGATCGATTCGGAAATGACTGTCTATAGGACCACTGATAGTGGAAATGGAAAAGGTTCTCTTTCCAATAAATATGGCCAAGTTGCTGGTAAGAAAGTTGTTATTGTTGACGATGTACTTTCATCCGGAGTCACCATGACACGCACCATAAAGGCAATTCGTGAGTCAGGTGGAGAGGTCGGACTCGTAGTGGTATTGGTAAACAAAACCACCCGTAACGAAATTGACGGCGTCCCCCTACGTGGAATCATTAGAGCTGTTGCAGTCTGAGGTGAGTGATAATGCACTGGGCAGATGTAGCGGCAAAATCGTTGTCGCATAGAGGCAATACTCATGTCATCTCAACTGGCATCACCCCAAGTGGTGAATTTCACATTGGCCACTTAAGAGAAATACTAACTGGAGACATGTTAGCAAGAGCAGCGAGAGATGCTGGCCTTGATGTTGATTTCATATTTATTGTAGATTCAGCAGACCCGTTACGTAAAGTCTACAGTTTCCTAGGTCCAGAGTTCGAACAATTCATTGGCCACCAAATTGGTGCGATACCAGCACCAAAAGAAGGCGATAATAATCCTGATTGGCAGAGATTCAATGATGAAGGATGGACCTATGCAGACCATTTCCTAACCCCCTTCATGGAAGCATTGGCAGAAATTGGAGTAAGGCCACGAATCATAGACAATTTGAGTTCTTATCGAGACGGCAAGTTCGCAGAAATGACCAAAATCGCTTGTGATTCGGCCGAACAGATTAGAGAAATCATCGAAAGGATATCAAGTAGAGAATTAGCAAGTGATTGGTTTCCATGGAGCCCGCTTGATAGCAAGCAATCTTTAGATGACGTAAAAGTCACTGGTTACGAATACCCACTAGTTCACTGGCTAGATTCACATGGAGTTGAGGGTTCTTCAGATATTACAAAAGGGGAAGGAAAGTTACCTTGGAGAATCGATTGGCCAGCAAAATGGAGTTGGATTGGAGTCACTTGTGAAGCATTTGGCAAAGACCATGGCGCTGCAGGCGGTTCATATGCAACCGGCAGAGAAATCTCCACACTTCTAGGACACCAACCGCCGCAGCCTCTGACCTATGAATGGATTAGTTTGCGTGGAAAGGGCGCAATGTCATCATCGGCTGGAAACACCATTGGTCCAATTGAAGCATTGCGCTTAGTACCTCCACAGATTCTAAGATTATTAATTGCCAATTCAAAACCCAATAAGGCTATAGAATTTGACACTGGAATGGGTCTAGTTACTTTAGCAGACGAGTTTGAAAGACTTTGCACTAGAGATTTTGATAATGAAATAAATGATGAAAATATTAGCCGCAGACAACTTGTTCAAGTAGAGGATGCAAAGGCAGCGCTACGAATGTCTATGGTTGAGCCTGGAACGATAGCAAAAGCCACTTCAGTGTCATTTAGACATCTGGCACTATTGGCCCAAACCAAATCAAGCGACGATGCAATCTGGCAGAGCCTAATCTCATCTGCAGTGATTACTGAGCCTACTAAGCAATTAGAAGATAGACTCGCCCGCATGAGATATTGGATTGAGAGTGAACACTTCCCCGAAGAAATGAGGATCAGAATCTTGTCCACCCCTGATGAAAAGGCATTATCTCTACTGGATAATGATGAGAAATCTGCTCTAAAAGGATTGACTACTGCCCTACACAATTGTCAATGGGATGCTGAATCAATAGGCAGTGCAATACCACAATCTGCCAAGGACAATGACATCAGCCCAAGAAGCGCATATCGTGCTGCCTATGCTGCATTAATGGGCCTTGAAAGAGGACCTCGTCTGGCTCCAATTCTGGCTGAAATGGATAGGATTGAGATCCTAAAACAATTAGATTCTTGTTGTGAATTCGATTAATTATTTAGAAATATTTACTAATTTCTAAGAGAGTTGTATACTATTGACGGCTTTTCATAAGAAGTCAGTAACCTGCCCGCTTATGTCGAAATTAGGCATACCCTTCAAATGTGGTGAAGTGTCTTCGCACACTATGGCCGGCGTCTATTGTCCAACCTGTGAAGCAGGCGTTGAGGCGGCAGCAAAATTCTGTTTGTCCTGCGGTCATGATTTGACCGGACAAGGTCCAATCACTGCAACTGGGCATGATTTGAATCAACTGAAAGATGTAATTCGTATTCGTGATGACCTTTCAATGGCTCAAAAATTTGATATGATCGCCAAAGTAGAGGAAGGTGCAAATCCGATTATTATGGGAATCGCTGCGCCAGCAGAAGGTGATGAAATTGACCTTGCACTTGCTGAAGATGATGTAAACAGTTCCTCAAAGTCATTCGCAAACTATGAGTGGGGTAAATCACCTGCCGCCAATGCTGCGGTTATGGCCGTTGTAAAAGATACCAATGGCTGGAATTTAATCCAATCAGGAAAATTGGATTTGAAAGAGGGTATGTTCAGAGAAGCAATGGACAATGGAATGGAAGCTTCCACACACATTCATGATGTTGCCAGTGGTGAACATGAAGGGATTGACCCCGATGCAATGCGAGCAATACCAGTCCTAAAACCACCAAAGAGAAGTTTCTGCCCTAAATGTGGTTCAGACATTCATGCAAATACGATGATGCAGTGGAGAAAGTGGAGAGAATCTTCTAACGATGTTGTATCAATGCAACTTGAGGCTTCTATGGAAACTGCTCTTATTCAAGTAGCATCTCACTATCTCGGAACATTGCAAATACTAACCGATGAGAGAGATGATGCAATTGCCCTATCTGGAAAGAATAATCCTGCTGCGATTGAAGAAAAATTGCGAGTCAAATTAGAAAAAGAGATTCGTAAAGAATTAGAAAAGGAAATCCGCTCTGAAATGGAACAAGAATTTTCTGGCAGAGGTGCTGCAAGTTCTTCAAAATCAAAAACTAAGGGAGTAAGTGCTGGTAAACCATCTGGAACTTCCACCGCAAAGAAACCAACATCTGGTGGCACCAAGAAGAAGACCGGTGGCGGCATGTTTGGTTCCAAGACCCCTAAGAAAACATACGAGGGTAAGGCTGCAGGCAAGGCCGATTGGTTCCTTTCTGATGCTCTTGATACCGTTTACGACCCACATGGAACTGGGAAGACTATGAAGCCTGCAACAATTGTTGCCCGTTCAAGCGAGGGCAACGTTCGTGTTCGTGATGTTGTTAGAATCTATTCGGTTGAAGGAGAAGCGGGAATTAGTGAACTCGCTTGGACAAGTCCTCTAACCAAATATATCATCGAAGCATACGATGCTTGTTAAATAAATCAATAGTGCACTTCTAGGCGCCTTGGTTCAAGATTATTCTCTAATCTCGCCTTCATTGCTGCAACTTCCATTACCGCACCACGCATTGTTGTGACAAATGGTATATTCAATTCAACTGCTAAGCGTCGCATCATATTTCCATCTCGAACTGCTCCACCGGAGATGGTTGGCACATTTACAATGAAATTGACATCGCCTTTTCTCATTAAATCTAAGGAATCCGGATGCATTCTTTCTGCAATACGGTAGGATGTGGTAACCGGAATATTGGCTTTGCGCAATACATCTGCCGTACCCGGTGTAGCGAAAATTGTGAAGTTGAGATCTATCAGCGACTGTGCAATAGGGACCAAGGCTGCCTTATCTTCTTCCCTCACTGTAAGGTAAGCACCGCCTTCTGTAGCAACTGGAATCTCAGTTGCTAAACGGGCTTTGAGATATGCCAAGTCTGCCCTAATATCCGAGCCAAATACCTCTCCAGTGGATTTCATCTCAGGACCAGGAGCTGGATCTAATCCTCTTAATTTAATGAATGGGAAAACTGGTGCCTTGACACAAACATGACCTGTTGTTCGCCGAGGTATTTCCTGTTGTGACAATGGAATACCGATTGTGATTCTTGCAGCGATTCTTGCCATTGGTAAACCGGTGGATTTAGCAACGAATGGAACTGTTCTAGAAGAACGTGGATTGACTTCCAAACAGTATAAGTTATCGCCCTGAATTGCAAATTGAATATTATAGCAACCTTTTATCTTTAGTTTCAAACCAATAATTCTTGTTTGCTCATCGACTCTCTTGAGCATTTCTTGCGAAATATTCTGTGTCGGGATGAAACAAGTGGAATCACCTGAATGAATCCCTGCTTGTTCTAAATGTTCCATTATCGCACCGACCAGTACTTGTTCACCATCAGCAGCAGCATCAACATCAAGTTCAGTCGCATGACCAAGATACTCATCGATTAGCAATGGTTTGTCTGGAGCCAAGTAAGCCTCTTCCAAGTAAGCATCAACTTGCTTATCGTTTGAGAGTATTTCCATTCCTCTCCCGCCAAGAACATACGATGGTCGAATCAATACTGGGAAGCCAATATTTTTGACAGCATCGCGTACATCATCGGCTGTAGTTCCTGTTTGCCCACGTGGCATCCGTATCCCATTACGCTTAGCAAACTTCTCAAATCGATCTCTATCACTTGCTTCATCAATCGCATCACATGATGTACCCATTATATTCAATTCTAGCCCCAGTGTTTCCAGATGTGGCATTCTTTGTTGTAATGGTTCTGCCAAATTAATTGCAGTTTGTCCACCAAATTGTAGCAAAATCCCATGTGCATTCTCACGCAATAAGATTTCAGAGACATATTCTAGGGTTAAAGGTTCAAAGTACAGCCGGTCGGAGGTATCAAAATCTGTAGATACTGTTTCAGGGTTATTATTTATCAAGATTGCATCATGGCCTGCTTCACGAATCGCCTTAACTGCGTGTACGCAGCCATAATCAAATTCAATACCTTGTCCAATTCTAATCGGTCCTGAACCGATAGCAACCAATCTCTGCTTTGTTCTATTTTCCAAATCGGATAACTTGTCTATCCCTAACTCGTCATTAATTTCATATGTGGAATAATAATAAGGGGTTTTAGCTGCAAATTCAGCAGCACAAGAATCGACCATCCTGTATTTCGGATGTAGCCCTAGTTCGTGACGGCGCAGCATTACCGCCTGCTCATTATGGCTACTTGGCAGTGATTTCGGACCCGATGCTGGGAAATTGGCTAATGCATCTGCGATATGAGCATCGCTGAATCCGTAACTTTTCCAGTTTCTAATTTGGCTATACTCTAATTGGCTTGGAGAAGATTCAGTTGCAGATATTTCTGCTTCCATTTGAGCAATATTCTCAAAGCGATAAAGGAACCATCTAGTGATTCTAGTAATCTCATGAACTTTCTCTACGCTCCAGCCACGTCTAAAGGCTTCTATTAACGCACCCATTCTTCTATCTGTTGCAACTCTGCACCATTCTACAAGAAGACTATCAGGAAGTGTTTCCAAAGCCCTTGAAGCCATGCCTTCTCCTTCTGATTCATCTGCTCTAGTCAGAGGTCTTGGATGCGCATAACCTTGCTCAAGGCTGGCCCAAGCCTTGAGGAAAGCCTCCTCAAAGTTGCGTCCTATTGCCATTACTTCTCCAGTTGACTTCATGCTTGTACCCAGCGTCCTATCCGCGGTTCGGAATTTATCAAATGGCCAACGTGGTATCTTAACAACACAATAATCAAGAGTTGGTTCAAAAGCAGCAGTTGTCCCCTCCCCAGTAATTGGATTTGGTAATTCATCAAGGGTATAACCTACTGCAATTTTCGCACCCATGCGAGCAATTGGATATCCAGTTGCTTTACTGGCAAGTGCTGAGGAACGTGAAACGCGAGGATTGACTTCGATTACTCTAATTTCACCAGTAGATTGGTTGAAAGCAAATTGAACATTACAACCACCCTTGATATTCAATGCCCGAATTAATTTAAGTGCTTGATCTCGTAATATTTGGTGGTCTGCATCGCTGAATGATTGAAGTGGTGCAACCACGGTTGATTCTCCAGTATGAACCCCCATCGGGTCAATGTTTTCCATCGTACAAACGATGATTGCATTATCCGCATCATCTCTCATCACCTCATATTCTAATTCTTGCCAGCCAAGAATGGATTCCTCAATAAGAACTTGACTTATTCTTGAATTTCTAAGACCCAAAGTAGCGATTTCCACTAATTGTCCTATATCCCAAGCAGTTCCTCCACCAAGCCCACCTAGAGTAAATGCAGGTCTTATCAAAATAGGCCAAGATGCTAATTGTTCTGCTGCTGCAATAACTTCATCCATAGTAGTACAGGCGATAGCCTCACTCAATGGCAAACCTATAGACTCGCATACATCGTTGAATAATTGTCTATCTTCTGCTTTATCGATTGCATCTAAATCTGAACCAATTAACTCAATACCCAATTCTTCCAAAGTACCATTATGTGCTAGTTCACTAGCAATATTTAGAGCGGTTTGTCCACCCATTCCGGCCAATAATGCACAAGGCCTCTCGATTTCCATAATTCTCTTTATTGTTTCTGGTAGCAGAGGTTCGATGTAGACTACATCTGCCATCTCCGGATCATTTTGAATTGTTGCTGGATTAGAATTAACCAAAATCACCCGATATCCATCCTCTCGTAATGCCTTTACTGCTTGACTTCCCGAGAAGTCAAACTCTGCAGCCTGACCAATTTTAATCGGGCCGCTACCGAGTACGAGAATCGTTTCTATATCATCTCGCCTTGGCATTACAATCCACCTCCCAAATGAGAATCAACTATTTCTCTAAAGCGTAGAAATAATGGTGCTGCATCATTAGGACCAGGGCATGCTTCAGGATGAAATTGGACTGTAAATGAGGGGTGGTCTACGATATCCAACCCCTCAACAGTTCTGTCATTAGCATTTACATAGCGAACTTTTACCTCTGCACCATGCTGGTTTTCAACCAACTGCGAACAGGCTCCACTTGGATGAGCTGCTAACATCCCGGAGTCGGGGTCAGCGACTGCAAAGCCATGGTTTTGGCTGGTTATCAAAACAGTACCATCTGCTAAGTCGATTACCGGTTGGTTAGCACCACGGTGTCCATATCTCATTTTGTAGGTCTGTAAACCAGAAGCAAGTCCCATTAGTTGATGACCCAAACAAATTCCCATAACAGGCATATGGTCCCTTACAGCAGCGGCAAGGGTATTCTTAGCCTCGCTTGCCATCCCATTATGAGCAGGGTCTCCTGGGCCATTTGAGCAGAATAATGCATCGATTTGATAATTATTTTTCAAAGTCTTAAAATCTGTATTAGGTGGACACCAAACAACCTCAAAGTGACGGCAAAGGTTTCTCAAAATATTGTACTTAATCCCGCAATCCAAGGCACCAAGACGTGGCAGTGGCCGGTTTAACTCATCGACTGCACCCTCATTGAGAATAACTGGTGAGTTGATTGAGACTTCATCGACAAGGTCTTCCAAATCCGGCGAGGTCATTTGTTGCAATCTCACATTGAGTTGTTGTTCCGCATCTTTGGGTCCAAATACGCACAGCACAGTTCCAAGCTCCCTAACTCTGCGAGTAATAGATCTAGTATCAATGCCCTCGATCCCAGGAACTCCATGCAACCTCATCAAGTCTCCAATAGTTGCAATCGAATCGCGATGGTCTGGCTGAGTCATTGCATGGCGGACCACAACTCCACGTGGCCATACACTTGATGATTCAGACTTTCCTTGATGAATACCATAATTTCCAATCAATGGGTAAGTGAAGGTTAGTACTTGTCCAGCGAATGATGGGTCTGTCAATGATTCTTGATACCCCATCATTCCAGTTGTAAATACCAATTCACCTTCGCCATGTTTTTCTGCACCGAAAAGTGAACCCTCATAACGGCCACCATCTGCGGTTAATAGAATTCCATCACCGTTTGCAGAAGGTGGTAATTCATCGCCTAAAACCAGTCCATCTGCGGCATCAAAAAACGTAGGAGTAGTGCCAACTCCGCGGCTTCTAGAGCCAGGGGAGAAACTGCCGTACTGCGAACCGTCTTTCGACATCAACTTTGGTCGTTACCGGCGACTCATAATCATTAGGTATGAGATACATAGATTATCAAGCAACATGCATTCAACTATTACAAAGTAATAATAGCGCTTAGCACTATGAGTAAGAATCTACTCACTCTTCTTCTTGGCGGTCTAAATCTATAACGTTCTTGCCATCGGGCGATGGTTCAATTACCAAGCGGGCATTATCAAAATTTCTTTCGCTTGCAGCCTCTCCATACCACGCATCAAGAAAGAGCGCTAAAGCGGCTACTTCTGAATGTGGTTGATTTCCGACTGCAACATTATATTGTGATAATTTGTATACATCCCCTGGGACTTTAGCACCACCAACAATTATTGCCACTGGTCTATCTCTTCTAATTCGAGGAATCGCTTCCCTAAATGGTTCACCATACATGGTTAGATGGATCGCAACTCCAGGTTCTCCATCACCCGCATCTTCCGATACAAATCTTCGAAGCCAACTCATTGGACTCTTGATATGCTCACATTGCATATCGCCACCAAAACGGGTATTGACTGATTTAACATTATCAAACATCTTAGCATCATCATCGCCAGCGAGTAGGAATCTATCTGCACCAAGCGCCCTTCCAACAAGTGCTAGATGAGTGGTTATGCGCGGGTCACGACCTCTGCGATAACCTAAGCGCAAAATATCAAGTCGCTCACCTGCCATGCCGCAAGCCAACAATCAGCCCTTCAAGAGGATGCCGTCACAACAATTCTGCCAATACATCAGCATCCCCAGTCATCTCTTGAGGTTTTTCCTGATTGTTTGATTGAATATCAATTCCTTTAGCATCACAGAATTGTTTGAGCCACAGTAGTAATGCTGAATCTACTAATAATTTTGCTCCGATTGTAACACCAACCCATAAAATGACCAATCTAATTGACCTGAATAGTCCTTCTTCCAAATCAAAATCATTTGGCCATATACCGTTAATTAGTGGTTCAAAGACATAGAGTACGCTGAATATTATCATGCCACCAGAAATGAATGAAGGTGCTAATAACCCAAGTTCTCTGCTAAAATCTTTAAGAATTGAGGACATTAGGGCTAATCCAATAACGATAAGGGCAACTTCTGAGAAGTTAAATGCAAAGAACTTGGAAACTCCAACATCTAAATTATCGGTCACAGAATGTACTGACAACCACCAAAAGACCACCATTAAAGTAACCAATCCGCCTCCGAAGGACCCTTTTTTAGAGATCATTTCTCTCAATTCACCTCGGTTTTCAGGACTCAATCTTTCAATCAAACGGTTGGCCAATTCGAGATTGGATTCACTGGGCTCATCTACCTCATGAGTGGAGGGAATATGTGGTCTATCCTCAAATTCCAATACTTCGGCCTCTTCGGACATACGGAGTGCTTTACCGCCACATCTTATGAAACCTGCCGCGCTGGCATTGACGATGAGGCGAGACTCTAGACCCAATGATTCACGCCGAGAGGGCGTTTCTGCGGCTTTACGCAGAAATGATGAAGAATCATGCATAATAATGGGAATTCTCAATATCACACCCGATTCCTTTCATGCTGCCTCAAGACAAGACAGTCTAGATAGCGCTATTGAAAATGGATTGCGAATGTGGAAACAGGGTGCAACTTGGGTTGATGTTGGTGGTGAATCAACAAGGCCCAATGCTGAAACGGTTTCACTGCAGGAAGAACTGGACAGGGTAATTCCTGTAATTAGTGGACTTAGGCAAGCAAATCCAAACGGGTTGATTTCTATTGACACAAGAAGGCCAGAAGTAGCACGACAAGCGATTCAAGCAGGTGCCGATATGATAAATGATGTATCTGGCCTACGTGATCCTGAAATGATTGAAGTTGTTCTTAACAGCGGTTGTGCTATTTGCATTATGCACATGCAAGGTGAACCAAATAACATGCAAGCAAACCCGAACTACCAAAACTGTAGCCAAGAAGTTTCAGAGAACTTGAAAGAAATTGCCAACGCATTGATCATGGCTGGACATTCACAACAATTGATTTGTGTAGATCCAGGAATCGGTTTTGGGAAAACTTTGCAGCATAATGTGGAATTACTTCAAAACCATGAAATGTTTCGTGGAGTCAATAACTATTCCATCTTATGGGGTGTTTCAAGAAAATCAATGATATCCCAATTAACTGGAAAAACAAATTCAGATGACAGGTTGCCTGGAACTCTTGCCATTGCAGCATTTGCCCATAATGAAGGGATAGATATTCTACGTGTTCATGATGTAGAAGAGCACATTGATTTACTCAAAGTTCTCAATAATTTGTGAATTACAATCCGAATCCACCGAGCAATCCTGCCGCAGCCACCCATGCACCGGACATACTCCCAAGATTGGTCAGTGCTGTAACCAGCAAAACTCTACCAGCTTTATTTGACCAAAACATTCCAAGATTATCTAATTTTAAGAAATCTGCTAAATCCTCTGCGCTAGGTTCTGCCATTTTCAATTGCACATATCCTGCGAACCAACCCGCTGCTAATGCTGGATTCAATGAAGTGATCGGGGAGGCGAGTGCTGCAGTCAGTATTGCCAATGGATGGCCTCTTGCAATAATACATCCAATTGCGGCAAAAATAGCGTTTGCCGCAGTCCATACTGTGAAAAATTGAACCAAGTCAATATCGGTGCCCGTGGACAAATAATAGGCCATTAATCCCATTAACAGCATTGGTACCGCCCATGGCATTACCTTCATAGCGAATGTTTTCCGAGGAAGATTTTGTAATTGTTGTATTCTATTAATGTCACATTTATTCTCAACTAAGTACTCCTTAATACCCGCTAAATGACCTGCACCAACTACTGCCAAAACCTTCTTTTCCGTATTTAGAGCAGAGATTTTTGTTGCTAAATATTCATCTCTTTCATCGATTAAGACTTTACCGGCACCTGGAGAAAACCCCCTCAATTCTTCCATCAACGAGGATAACAAATCACTATCATCAAGAAGTGTGTTGACATCAGGGACTTCTTCTTCATCATCTTGACCCAATAACGATTTCAAAACTCTAAACTTTTCGATGAATCGCATATTCTTCCATGCTCTTCGCAATGTCACTTGGATATCCCTATCAACCAATGCAACTTCTAAGCCGGCTGCTTTTGCTTCTTCGACTGCAGCAATCAATTCCGCACCTGGTTGCTGGCCTTCATCCAAGCCAAGTTTTCTCTGCTCAGCAGCCAATAGTGACTGAATTAGGACTAGAGGTGCCTTGCCTTCTTTGACGACTTTGAGTAAACCTTCTTTGTCCAATCTGCGGTCACTGGTCAAAGCCTCATGTCTTGATTTACATAACTCCACAGCGACTATATCTGGCTGATATTCTGCGATATGATGCCTTACCGCCTCTACACTCGCCGTAGCAACGTGAGCAGTTCCTAGAATTCGGAGGTTGGGACTTATATCAATAAATGGTGAAGTAATCATTCAATCCCTCCGATTTAGTTGAATACTTTTTCAAGTTCTATTGCCATGGCTTTCAATGCATCATCACTTGCTTGATCTACATCATCTACTACTTCATCCAATAGTACTTCGAATGGGATTTGCCCACCTGCAAGGGCCTTGTGACCTCCTGCCAATCCATCAGGCCATCTTTCGGCCAATAAACGGCCGATGTGGATGTCCGGGTTGCTAGTTCTTGCTGAAAGAATGATTCTGCCACGCCTTGGACCGAAGACGATGACATTGTCAACATCTGCAGTCGGTAGTAAAAAATCTGCGATTTGAGCTAATGCATCGCGATTTGGCATTTGCCTAATTGGCGCTAAAAGTGTCTTACCGACTAGAATTCTATTATTGAGCCCTTCACTGAATGATTCAAGCGTTTGTTGTGAACGTGGTGGAGCTTCTATAGAACGGAGTAAACTTGAATCGACCCATGCATTCAACCATGATAATGCCCTAATATCTACCGCATTGAAGTCTCTTGTAAAACCCAAAGTGTCGGTTCTTATCCCAAATGCTAATGCCGTTGCAACTCTAGTATTCAGTGGGAAATTAATACTCATTAACAAACTAGCAACCAGTGAGGAGGTTGCGGAAAACTCAGGGCGAACCATTGTGATGTCGGCAGCGACACTAGTTTCAACACTGTGATGATCAATAATGATATGAGGCACACAATCCTCTGGTAGAATGTTATTTGCCCCTGGTCTATGGAAATCAACAGTGATAATTACATCACTCTCCCTTAGAACATCCGCCACCTCCCAATCTAGAATTAAGCGGCGTACTGGAATGTCAAGCAGATGAACCATCGCTCTGTTTTGTTGGTGTTCAATCAATCCACCGTGGTATAATTTAGCATTAAGACCCATAGTATTGACAAATTCATGGATTGCAAGACCTGCTGCAAGGGCATCGGGGTCGGGATTGTCGTGGCAAAATATTGCAACCTTAGACCCACTAGGAACGCTTGAAAGATAATGCTGCACTACTGTTGAACCATCTTTTCTATCCCATGCCCGAATCCGATCTTGTATTGCTGCAAATGAAACATCATCGATACTGACTAAATCAATTCCATCTCCTTGAAGCGGTAAAGTGGTTAATATCGGAACATTTGGCCACATTGTATTCAGTGCTTGAATCGGATTTGAATCTTCCAAAGCACTCGGATCAAGTAACAATACTGCTGTTGGACTTCTATCTCCAAGTGGTAGTGAATTCAATGAAACTGCATGCGGCAATGCCATTACTTCAACATTCTTAAGTTCGTCTTGCTGCTGAATTGGCAATTTTTCACTCAAACCAACGATGATGCAACTTCTACTGCTCTGGCACCAAGTAGCCAAGCGAATTGCGAGGTTTCCGGAGCCGATTATTAAGAACATCAAATCCCTCCGATTTTACAATTAATGCCAATGGTGTTTGAATGTTATGCAATCTGCGCATTTTCAATAACAGGATTTAAGTCCGTGTTTTAGACAAATCGTCTCCCCTCTTTGAACTCTCCCCTGTATCATATAGGAAATAACAATCACCACGTGAATAGAAAGTATTCCATCTATGCGTTAGTATCATGTGCAATTGTCATCCCCGCAACATTATGGGACTACATCAATCACCTGCGGTATTGTTTACTCTACTCATGATAAGTGCCACATTATCAGGATGCTTTGGAAATGAAGAAGTTGAGGAAGTAGTAGAAATTGATAATCCTCTGGATGGATTATTCACATCTACATCATGGTATCATTACCCTGGAGCTGTAAATGCTAGTAATGATACAATTGGATATGACAACCTAACTGGTAACTCAACCCCATATCCTGTTAGTGGAACTTATTACGGAATAGGGGATACTACTTTTGAACCTACAATTGGTGTCACATCAACCGGCGGAATCCATTACGCATCTTTTGGCGGAGCCGGTAGAGGAAGCATGGTCTATACCTCGATGGACCAAGGTCAAACATGGACTAATATGGGTCCATTTAATCCAGTACTCCCAGATATAGGGCAAGTTCCTTCATCTAATGACCCTTACATCTATGTCGACAAGTGGACTGACCGAATTGTAAAATTTGACATGCATGCTCTAACCGCTATGTTCGTTGAATATTCTGATGACGATGGACAAACATGGTCTATTCCATTCACA
>Ga0114998_10002540_pt1 | contig 13753 bp, 9 predicted proteins | sample ArcticOcean_MG_C_5_FD_87044 | JGI IMG/M metagenome (GOLD analysis project Ga0114998, IMG submission 87044) | Marine microbial communities from western Arctic Ocean - ArcticOcean_MG_CB4_138 | ecosystem: Environmental > Aquatic > Marine > Oceanic | place: Arctic Ocean: Canada Basin | collected...
GAATGTGTTTCTGCTCAATCAGCCTATTAATATAACCTTGATTCTGCGAGGTGTAAGGCAGTTGGTAACAGTGTCGGCATAGAAACAGCTGACTTACACCATATAGCACACCTATCCGCCTGCTACAGCACGGACATTTAAACCATAGTCTATACCCACCAAAATGACAGGATGTACGGTCAAATAGAATAGACTGTTCTAATGCATGCCACTTGCCACCGTTTTCTCGATATTGATAGCTCAACTTAAGTTCGTGTGAATGTGTGAAAAAACGAATTTTTCCATTCGGCTGCCCATTAGATGACCAGCTCAGGATGCCTTGGGTGTTAGGATTAAGGTAACCGCATTTGTTCATGTGACGAATATCTATTCGTCGCACTTCGCTCGTAGTCACCTGGCTGCTCCACCGGAAGTGGTTACCACTGCCCTTCCCGCCCATATCAACTCCTTAGCTTTTTGAACGAAATCATTAGGTAAATCTCGTTAGCGGCATAAGTTAAGACCCTATAAATCATACGCTACTAACCACTCTTCAACGGTTTGGTCCTGTGGTCTCTTATTGGCTATGGCAGGTATACCAGTCTCCCTTATTACCGCACTACCTAAAGACCTTATACCGTAGTTGCAATTACACGTAGTTTGAAGTGACTCTAAGTCATGCTGCATAAGGCGTTCCATGCTTTCGTTGTATGGCATTGTTGTGTGGTATTTGTCTGGGCTGTGTATGGCTAGTGTATGTGAACTGTCCGGCAAACTACGTTGAAAAAAAGCAGCAACAATCTGCACATAAGTAATGTTCAACAGCTTAATTGACTGCTTATCAAGCCTCTCGTCTCTACCAACAGTTCCTGTAAATAGCGTACCTTTAAGGTTTCCCATATAGTCATGGAAAGATGACAACCTTGGAGGCAGTGGTTGGTTTGCAGTTAGCCAAAACTTATAGAATCTACTGCGCTTACCCACACGAAACTGGCCGCTAGGCAAGGGTGATCCTATAGGGCCTTTTTTAGTTGCTTTAACACGATCCAACTCTGCATTAAAAACTGCATAGCGACTATCATCAGTTAATAGGTTTAAAAATTGCAGACTAACACCGCTATGGCATTTCACCCCATATCGACCAGTACTGTAGCTTTCATAAATTAGGGCATCTATAGCCATATAATTAACGAGCTCATACACTAAATGATCTTTGTGCAGTTTTAACCATGAGGTGGGGACAGCGTTTCCACTAGCTGCAATAATCTTAAGGCGGCCATCCACGATTTCTAACTCATCACCTCTAGTCAATAAGTCTTTAACCGAAGGTGTGCTACGCATCGTCGCCATTACCTAACTCGAGCAAGAGTTGGCGTATATCTTCAACTCGCCAAGCGGTTGTTCGCGGACCGAGCTTTACTCCTTTGGGGAATCGGCCTGATTGAATCCCCGCCCACCATGTAGACTTTCCTACCGGAATAATCTGAAGGATTTGAGGTAGGCGTAAAAAGCCGTCTTGAGGTATATGTAAAAAATAATTGCTAACCATGTAAGACTCCATTGGTCTGTAGTACATGGTTAGGGATTAAATAGTAACCTAGCTGTGGTTAGTGGAATGTTCCAAAAGCAGCGTAGAATATTCCATCTCACATGTTATTCGACTGTTCCAAATATGAAGCCAATGTTTTTTTTGAAACTGGAGCTTCAACTTGCTTCGATGCAAGTGCAGCCAAAATAGCTTCAGCATCCGTATTTGGTTTTCCAGTTAAACCATCAATTAATGCTTCTGCCAAGGCCCCTATGGTTTTTAAATAAGAGTTTTTTGATTTCGTTGATAGCTCGGCAGTTACTCCCAACTTGGGCATTTCAACCAGAGGGAAGTGCGCAAGTTCTTCAGTAATGCTTGGCCAAAAACGTTTAGCCATTTTATGGTCATGCTGCCAAAACCATTTAGCCAAACTTAACTTAGTGACTGTAGACCTTGCACAAAAGATGTCGGTACAAAGTTCACCCAATTGAGCCCTTTGTGCGATTACTAAACATGAGTTAACGTCAGATTCGTGGTAAGGGTCAGCAACACTAATCTCTGCTAGCAAGGCCTCGTAGATACTTTCAACAGTAGTTAATTTTGCTAACTCTTCTTTCTCGTGATTAACGATTTCATTAGCATCTCCATCTTCCCAATCCCCTCGTGAAAACGAATGAACCGGGAAAACTAGTTCTTTTTTGGCCACCTCTAGGGTCTTGTATGACTCAAATCCTACTGCAAAAAGTGCTGCTTCTTCAGCAGTTAACGCTGATTTCCATTTCATTTTTTCTTCCAATTTTACTTTAAAATCTAGCTACAATGACATTAGATACTATAACCTGTTGCCGCAATATATCTAAATAATCAGCCCACCGCTGCATCATTGCACGTCTTTGTGGTAAATGCGTTGTACGGTTGTATGCTCGCCCTAAGCTATCTTTCACAGCATGAGCTAGCTGGTGTTCGATGAGCTCTACGCGCTCATGTAGGACTTCATCTAGAATGGTACGCGCCATTGCCCTGAATCCGTGGCCAGTCATCTGTTCTTTACTTATTCCCATATTTCTAAAAGCTGAAAGTACTGCATTATCGCTCATCGGTCTATTGGGGCTTCGAGCTGAAGGGAATACATAACCATCCCAATGTCCTGTTAACAGTTTTTGTTCAGCCAATATTTCTAGTGCTTGAGTACTTAGAGGCACTAAGTGATCAACTCCCATTTTCATTTTTTCTGCTGGTATACGCCACTCTTGTTTATCAAAGTCTATTTCAGACCATTCTGAACATCTCAGTTCTTTAGGGCGAACAAATACAAGAGGGGCCAGTTTTAATGCAGATCGCACCGTAGCTGTACCTTGATAAGCATCAAGCATGTTCAACAACCGTGCAACTTCGTCTGGCTCGGTGATGGCGGGAAAGTGCTGTTTTTGAGGCGTAGCCAAAGCACCCTTCAGATCAGGCGTTATATCGCGCTGTGCGCGGCCTGTAGCAACTGCGTAGCGAAACACCTGACCAACTGTTTGTTTCAGTCTGTGGGCGCTCTCCGCAGCCCCTCTAGCCTCTACTCGCCGTAGTACAGCCAACAACTGAGGAGGTGATATTTGATCTATTGGTATGGTGCCCACGTAGGGGTAAAGGTCTCGCTCCATCGAACGTAACACTTTGACTGCATAACTATCAGACCATTTTTTTGACTGCTGAACATGCCACTCCCTAGAAATCACCTCTACGTTATTTCCTTGAGACTGGGCTTGCTCCACTTTTTTGGCTTTTTTGGCTTGGGATGGATCGATACCTTGATCAAGGTAGTCTTTGGCTAACTCAGATGATTTACGTGCAGACTTGAGTGTTACTTTTGGGTAAACACCTATGGCAAGGCGTTTTTCTTTACCTGCAAAGCGGTATTTTAGCCGCCAATACTTTGAGCCATTTGGTTGCACTTCAACATACAACCCATGTGAATCGCTAAGCCTGTAGGGTTTTTCTTTAGGTACAGCATTTTTGATTTTTGTATCTGTAAGGGCCATTACTACCTCCAAAATCTTCTATCTGGGGGCATAAAATTAGAAATCGAAACGGTATTCGATACATGCCCCCAATAGTGCCCCCTTAATACCCTAGATGTGGGGGCATCATGATGGACTACCTTGGACACAGTATAAACAAAAAACCCCGCGAATGCAGGGTTTGGTGGACGATATAAGTCATCGCCGGACATGTAATTGGTGGAGCCTAACGGGATCGAACCGATGACCTCAACACTGCCAGTGTTGCGCTCTCCCAACTGAGCTAAGGCCCCACACGAGGGTAATCAAGTCATATTTATACTGCTATTACGGCTTGATGGAGGCGTATTATAGGCACATGAGAGAGGATTGCAAGCCCATTTTTACCAGTTCTGGTAGAAAAAGACTGTTTTTAATCAATCACTTCCGTTCATCTTGCAAATACGGTTTATAACGCTTGGTATTCTTTATCCCAGCGCTTTGCTTCTTTCTTAGAAAGTCCACCTAATACATCTACTGCATGGCGAATACGTGCCCTGCTCATGTCTGGGCCAAGGATTTCCATAGCATCAAACACAGACACAGAATTAGCCGTGCCAGTAATGACTACAAACAAAGTAGCAAATAAGTCTTTAGGCTTAATTTCTAAGGTTTCGGCCATACTTTTACAAATGGCAAATATGTCATCCTTTTGCCAATGGCGTAAGGCTTCTAAACGCCACAAGGTAAACTGTAGTGCTTTACGCACTTGCTCTGGCTCTAGCTTTTTATTGGCTAGGTCGTCCTCTGTAAGCTTAAGCATGCCACTAAGGAAGAATCCAGCCAATGGCAGCACATCACTAAACTTGTCTACACGGGGCTTAATAAGGGGCACAATAGGCGCTAGGTAATCGTTATTAATAGCCCAAGTTTGCATACGCAGCATAAATTCTGCATCACTTAGGTCTTCACGTAGCCATAGGCCATTAAGCCAAGACAGTTTTTCTTGATCAAATATTGGTCCACCTAACGACACACGATTAACATCAAAATTTGCAATCATTTCTTCTAGGGTAAACTTTTCACGCTCGTCTGGCATAGACCAGCCCATGCGACCTAGGTAGTTTAACAAGGCTTCTGGTAAGTAACCCATGCGTTGGTAGTACATGATACTGGTGGGGTTCTTACGTTTTGATAATTTGCTTTTGTCTGGGTTACGTAATAGCGGTAAGTGACATAATTCTGGCATGTCCCAACCAAAATATTGGTACAGCAACTGGTGCTTAGGTGCTGAGTTAATCCACTCTTCACCACGTAACACATGGGTAATACCCATTAGGTGATCGTCTACTACGTTAGCCAAATGGTAAGTGGGCATGCCGTCTGCTTTTAGCAGTACTTGCATGTCTACTTGAGACCATTCGATTTCTATGCTGCCACGCAAGATATCTTTGAATACACAGGTGCCTTCACGAGGTATTTTCATACGTACAACGTATGGCATGCCGTCATCTACCCGCTGCTGAACTTCTGTTGGAGATAGTTCTAAACCACGGCCATCGTAGCCGATAGGTAGTTTTTTTTCTGTTTGATGACGACGAAGTTCATTTAGTTCTTCGGTAGTAGCAAAGCAATAAAAGGCATGACCATTTTTGACTAACTGATCAGCGTAATCTTTGTAAATACTGCCCCGCTCACTTTGACGATAAGGACCATGGGGGCCACCAACATCTGGGCCTTCACTCCACTTAATACCTAACCAGCGCAATGAGTCTAAAATAGCTTTTTCAGATTCTGGGGTGCTGCGCTCTTGGTCTGTGTCTTCGATACGTAAAATGAATTCACCACCGTGCTGACGAGCAAATGCCAAGTTAAATAGAGCAATGTAGGCTGTGCCTAGGTGTGGGTCGCCGGTTGGTGATGGTGCAATGCGGGTACGAATAGCAGTCATGGTTTTGGTCTAACTTTGATCGAGCAGAGTATGGAAAAATCCGCTGCATTATACCTGAAACTAGACTGGAGTGTACTGATTGGCGTGTGGTATTGGATTGCTTCGTTGCGCTCGTAAAGACAGGGGAAGGTGCAAGGCCGTAAAGGTGAGAATTAGTAAAGCTGCATAGGCGAAGAAGTGCGGGGTTGTTTTTGAACGATGCGTACTGGAGAAAAAAGCCCATAATAACAGCGTTAACTGTCATTATGGGCTATAGCTAGCCAATCTAAAAGATTACGCGCCTTTTTGTGGACGCATGTCGTCGCGGCTAATACCAGCAACTTCTACTGGGTTCTTCATAGCGTCACGGCGGAACGGGTCGCCTAGCTCTTGGTTGATTAGAATTTCAATTAACGTGGTCTTGCCAGCTGCTTGATCTGCTAATGCTTGGCTAAGTGCAGAACTCACTTCATCCATAGTACGAGCTTGTACGCCTATTAGGCCACACGCATTTGCGATGCCTGCATAGTTAACGTTTTCGTCTAGCTCTGTGCCTACGAAGTTGTCGTCAAACCATAAGGTAGAGTTACGCTTCTCTGCACCCCATTGGTAGTTACGGAATACAATCATAGTAACCGCTGGCCACTCATCACGGCCAATTGCCGTTAATTCTGTAACAGCAATACCAAAAGCACCGTCACCAGAGAAACCAATAACAGGAGTGTCTGGGCAACCAATTTTGGCGCCCACTACAGCTGGTAAACCATAACAACAAGGACCAAATAAACCAGGCGCTAGATACTTACGGCCTTCTTCGAAAGTTGGGTAAGCATTACCAATGGCACAGTTGTTACCGATGTCAGAAGAGATAATGGCATCTTTAGGCATTACTGAATCTATTGCACGCCACACCATGCGTGGGCTTAGCCATTCTGGCTTAGCGGCACGCGCACGTTCGTTCCAAGTGGTACCTGGATCGTCTTCTTCATTGGTCATAGCGGCTAGCTCAATATCCCAAGCTGCTTTGGTAGAAGCAATGCGAGCCTTACGAGCTGCGCGGTCACTGTCCCCTGCATCTGCAGAAAGTTGAGCTAAAATACCGTTAGCCACTTTAGCTGCGTCGCCAACAATACCTACAGTAACAGCCTTAGTTAGGCCAATACGTTCTGGCTTAAGCTCTACTTGAATGATCTTGGCATTTTTAGGCCAGTAATCAATACCATAGCCTGGCAAGGTAGAGAATGGGTTTAAACGCGTGCCTAAAGCCAATACTACGTCTGCATCTTGAATCAACTGCATGCCAGCCTTAGAGCCGTTATAGCCTAATGGGCCTGCAAATAATGGGTGTGAGCCTGGGAACGCATCGTTGTGCTGATAGCCACAACATACAGGGGCATCTAAACGCTCTGCCAATGCCATAGAAGCAGCAATGCCGCCAGCAGATAGCACTACGCCGGCGCCGTTTAGGATTACAGGAGACTTTGCAGAAGACAAAAGTTTAGCAGCTTCTGCTAAGGCCATTTCGCCACCAGAAGGCAATTCAAATTCAATGATAGTAGGAAGATCAATATCAATAATCTGAGTGAACATGTCACGTGGAATGTTAATCTGCGCTGGCCCTGAGAAGCGGTGGGCATTAGCAATAACACGATCAAGAACTTCTGCAATACGTGATGGATCACGCACTTCTTCTTGATAACAAACCATGTCCTTAAATAAGGCCATTTGCTCTACTTCTTGGAAACCACCTTGGCCAATGGTCTTGTTAGCCGCTTGAGGAGTGACTAACAACAGTGGTGTATGGTTCCAGTAAGCTGTTTTAACAGGCGTAACAAAGTTGGTGATACCTGGGCCATTTTGAGCAATCATCATGCTCATTTTACCAGTGGCACGAGTGTAACCGTCTGCCATCATGCCGCCAGAACCTTCGTGGGCACAATCCCAGAAGCTAATACCAGCTTTTTCAAAAATGTCAGACACGGGCATCATGGCAGAGCCAATAATACCAAATGCGTGCTCAATGCCATGCATTTGTAGGGTTTTTACAAACGCTTCTTCAGTCGTCATTTTCATAATTAATTAAACCTAAATTAGTTTCAAAGTGAGTTAAATGAACAGAATGAATTAACCATTCTTACATCATGGGTAAAGGATACTAAACTATTGGCAAATACCTTAGAACCAAATGTGTTATTTCGATTAGCCCAGTTAAGTTAGTAAAAAAACGCTTCGCCCACCTACACACAGAATGTGTTGAGTGGACCAAGCACAAAAACCACTAGACATAATTTTTAAGTGACTACTCGCCTAAATAGTTTGGCCACCAAGGGCATTTTTGGAACATTGAATGCCCATAACAAACCTAAGAGCCAGATCCCTGATGAGTTTAATCATACGGGGATCAGTTTTCATTTTTCCAATGGTTTGGTGCCCACTTAATTCTTACCGCTGCAGTGACTACCAGTAGTTAGGCAACCACAAAGCAATTTGTGGGAAGAATATAATCAATGCTAAGCCTATCAACTGGATCACCATAAACTGCATCATACCTAGGTAAATATCCTTTAAATCCCATTCTGGTACTACCCCTTTTAGGAAGTAGGCAGACAGCGCTACGGGGGGACTTAACCAAGCAGTTTGGAGGTTGACCGCCACCAAAATGGCAAACCAGATTAATAAGTCTGCCTGACTCAATCCAAAGTCTAAGGTTTCTACCACTGGCAAAAGAATAGGTACGATAATCAATACAATTGGCACCCACTCTAATGGCCAGCCCAGCACAAAGATCAATGCCAGGATGAAGAACAACATGGCCCATGGCGACAGGTCAAAGGACAAGAGTAAATCGGTGAGCATCTGCGGCGTGCCTAGGTTAGAGAATACCGCACCAAAGAAGTTTGATGCTGCCACCAAAAACATGATCAACACCGTAATTTCTAAGGTTTTAATCAAGGCATCATACGCACTAGGAATCGTAAATTTACGATAGGCAATGGATAGAATTAACGAACCAAAAGCACCACACGCAGCCGCTTCTGCTGGCGTGGCAAGGCCTGCCACAATAGAACCTAAGGAGAAGGCAATCAATACCGTGGGTGGCACTAGCCCCATAAAGAATTCGTACCACAAGTCAGAGAAGTAGAAACCTTTAGGCCTCACTTCGCGAGCCCATTTAAACGCCCAAAACATGACACCAATCCATAACAATGGAATGACCAGTCCTGCAAGCGGGAAGAATGCCAAGGAACCCTTGGTGGCCAACACACATAAGAAGATAAACATGGCCAAACTGGACATCACCAATATCACCTCGAGCCCATAGTAAGGTGATGTTTCTGGTTGCTCGTCTTCAGGCAAAATTGGCCCAAGGTCAGGGTTGATCATGCAGCGGCCAATGGTGTAAATCATATACAAACTAGCCAATAACACCCCAGGAAGCACTGCCGCACGGAATAAGTCCGTCACTGGCACTTCCAACACAGGTCCCATAACAATCAACATAATGGAAGGCGGTATTAAAATGCCTAAGGTTCCACCAGCTGTTATAGCACCAGCCGATAAGCGCACATCATATTTAGACCGATTCATGGTTTTAGCGGCCATAATGCCCAAAATAGTGACCGACGCGCCAACAATGCCAGTGGCGGCTGCAAAAATCATTGACACAAACAACACTGCAACAAACAACGCACCACGCGTGCGAGACATCATCATCTGTACAGCGTTAAACAGGCGCTCCATGAGCCCTGCTTGTTCCATCATAATGCCCATAAAAATAAACAAAGGCACTGCGACAAGCTGATCATTCATCATGGTTGAGTTGACTTGCAAGGTCAGTAAGAAGAAAGCCAACTTACTACTGCCTGCGATTGACGCAAACACAAAGCCAAGAAAAATCAAGGTAAAGGAAATAGGAAAACCGATGAAAATAGAAAACAACATGGCCGCTAACATGAGCATGCCAATCATAGGTTTTGAAATATTAACACCACCTAATACCACTGATAACCAATCCCCTAGTGGTAACACATCAGGATAGAACACTGATACGAAAACACATGCCAAACCAATTAAATAGAAGGGGAAAAATTTTAGGAATTTTGATTCTCTTTCTTTACCCATTTGGTGAAAAGCGCGGAATAGCTCAGGAAAACCCTGTAAAAATAGCAATCCGGCACCGATAGGCATAAAGATACGGGCAGGCCATAAGTAAGGTGCCCATGTCGAATCAGCACTGGCATCTTCCCAAATACCCCATTCTTCACCCCAACCATTAAAGCCTAAAGCATCACCAGCAAAGCCCAGAGCGCTCCAAAAGAAAAGCAGCATCGCAGGAAAATAGAACATCAGGTATAAGACGGCATCTACAGTAGCTTGGGTTTTCTCATGCCAATTACGGTAGATAAAATCTGCACGAATATGCACACCGCGCATCAATGCATAGCCTGATGCCGCCATGAATATGACGCCTCCAAGCATTCGACTAACATCATACGCCCACGTGGTAGGCCCCAAATTTATAGCACGGGCAAGGTCACCCAAATCATAAGAAATCAGTAAGGCAAACATGCCACGGGAAAACACTTCGGTAACCATCACAGCCACCAAAGGGATAAGCGCCAAGCAAATGATGCGCCCCATCCATAAGTTCAGCACATCAATAAAAGCGGTAATGGGACGCTGCCAAGGCGTCATGTCTTCTGGTGTTTCTCCAGGTTTTTCGGCTCGACGCTCTGCGATTAATTCATCAGTGATTTCAAGTTCACCAATGTCCGTTACTTGTGTCGCCATGTTGGCTTCCTCTTATTATTATCTATAGTTGTTGTTAATGTGTCGTCTTCAAAAAACCGACTTAAAAGCATTGTAACTATAAGTTACAATTTGAAAAAAAAATCTATCATAGATTCCTGTAAAAGAAGTCTGAGAAGACTATGATAAACCTCTTACAATAATGAAATTTACTACATAAATTATTGTGCAACTAAAAATCGACCTAGCACTCAGTACTAGGTCGATATCAAGTTAATGCATACTATTACTTGATGCTGTCAGCAAAGGCCTTACCTAAACTAGCGTTAGATGCCTGTGCACCAGCCCAGAAAGGCACTGCGATTGCAGCGAAGTCTTTTTGTGACTGCCAAACTTCTGCAAAGAATTCATTCTCATCAGAAGACTTTTGAAGCAGTGCGTTTGCTGCATTCATATACGCAGGGAAGTAATCTGCTGGCGTATCATGTAATTGCACACCATGATTATCAGTCAAGTCTTTCAAAGCCTTACCGTTTTCATAGATGCGGTAAGAGATAGATTTTGACAAAGATGCATTAGCAGCTACTTCTATAGCTTTCTTCTGCATAGCAGATAGAGAGTCATAAACATCACCATTTAAGTACATGTCAGCGTTTACAACCACCTGGTGAAGGCCTTGTAAGTAGTAATGCTTCAATACTTTTTGGAAACCAAACACACTATCAGGCTTTGGACAGCACCATTCGGCAGCGTCAATAGTGCCTTTTTCAAGTGCAGGTAGAATATCACCACCACCCATAGCAACAGAGGCTACACCAATGTCTTTATAAGCTTGGCCTACCATGCCTGGAGGGGCACGGAAACGTAACTTACGGAAGTCATCCATAGAGTTAATTGGTTCAGGGAACCAACCCAAAGCTTCTGGTCCTACAGGCTGTAACATAAAGCCTTTGATGTTAACGCCCATTTCGTCCCAAAGTCGATCGTAAAGCTCTTTACCACCACCGTATTGGAACCAAGAAAGGAACGCAATGTTATCAAGACCTACACCTGCACCGGCAATAGGAGCGCCGAATAAGTTAGCGGCAGGATGCTTACCACCCCAATAATGAGTCCAAGCAAAACCACCATCTAGCAAACCAGCATCAATCGCATCGATGATGTCAGTGTTACCAACAACTGAACCACCTGGCAATATTTCAATATTGACAGAACCATCAGTCAATTCACGCACATCATTGGCAAACTCATTCAACATGTGCACTTCATCAGATTTTGTGCCAAGCACTGACTGGACACGAATGGTCACGTCTTTAGCATAAACTGCAGTGGTGCTGATAATCAGCGCACCGGCAATAGCGCCTAACTTCATTTTATTTAACATGGACATAAGATGTCCTCCATTATTATTGTTTTGCCTTCAGTCAGCTGTTGCCTAGTTGTATGGAAGGCTTCACACACATCCCAATCGTTGGGTTTGCAACAGTAAATTTATTCTAGTAAAGCTATTAACTTAGTTATAAGTAGGTCAGTAGGTCTAGCCATCCGTCGTACAGCATTTTACCCGTGAGATACACTAAAAACACTAAACCCACATATGCAATGGCTGGGAACTTTAGCATTACACGCATGATTAAAGTGGCAAAGAACGCCATCAATACAATGGCTAACACTAAACCCATGACTAATAATTGAGTATTATCTCGGGCAATGGCAGCTACTGCTAAAACATTATCTAAAGACATAGAAATGTCAGCTATAGCAATAGTGAGCAAAGCACTACGCATGCTCACCTTAGGTTGATCGCCACTAGACGCCACGGCCTCTTCGGGCTGTGGGGTTGTAAAATCTTTAATTTCACTATAAAAACGCCAACACACCCAGGCTAGCAAAAGGCCACCCACTAGTAAGATACCTGGTACACCGATAATGGTGCTGGCACCCACCGCAAACAAAATCCGGAATAAAGCGGCTAACGCCATACCAATAAAAATAACTTTTTTACGCTGATTTGCAGCCAAACCAGCAGCTGCCATGCCTATTACTAAGGCATTGTCTCCAGACAAAATTAGATCAGCAAATATAATCTGACCAATATCTAACCAATTAAACATTTACCATCTCCTGTAAAATCATAGCAGCTACTTTTTCACCAATCATAATGGCTGGGGCATTGGTATTGCCCGACGTAATAATGGGCATGATAGACGCGTCCGCTACGCGTAAACCCTCTATCCCATGCACCTTAAGTTGAGCATCTACTACCGCCATATCGTCATTCCCCATTTTGCAGGTGCCAGTAGGGTGGTAAATGGTGGTTGCAGTGTCTCTGGCCCAATTAAGAATATCCTCATCTGCCTGGTCTCCAATGTTAATACCTGGACTATGTTCTTGGGTTATCAGGCTCTTTAAGGGCGCTTGCTGGGCGATATCCCGAGCAATCTTTATACCCGCTACAATAGTCTGCTGGTCTAATTTTGTAGCAAGGTAGTTGGGGTGAATATCAGGGTGATCTGCAAAGCGATTAGACACTAAGCTCAAATGCCCTGCACTTTCAGGGCGAAGCTGCAGTACTGAAGCAGTAAAGGCATCAAACTTGTGTGGGCCTTGCGCAGGCGAATCTGCACTAAAAGGCTGAATATGAAATTGAATATCAGGGCGCTGCGGGCTTAAATGTGTTTTAACAAAGCCTGCACCCAAACTAGCTGCCATGGTCATGGGACCTGTGCGTTTTAATAGGTATTCTAGGCCAATAAGGCCCTGCTTAAACCAACTACTTATTTCGGTGTTAATAGTACTTGCTGCACATTTAAATACTGGCCGGGCTTGCAGGTGATCTTGTAAGTTGCGCCCTACTCCTGGTAATTCTTTTACAATATTGATCTTGTGAGGGGTCAACTGTTCGGTAGAACCAATACCAGACACCATAAGTAATTGAGGAGAACCTATAGCGCCAGCACACAAAATTACTTCTTTGTTCGCCATTAACTGACCAGAGGCCAATTGCACACCAGTGGCACGCAGGCCATCAAATATCAGTTTTTCTACGCACGAACGTGTGAGTATGGTTAGATTAGGACGGCTACGCGCTGAATTAAGGTAGGCTACGGCACTACTGCAACGTCGGCCATTTTTAGAAGTAAGCTGAAACAGGCCAACACCTTCTTGATCTGCGCCATTGTAATCATCATTGGCTGGGTAGCCAGAATTTGCTGCCGCCTGTAACCAAGCATCAACAACAGGGCGGCTTAAACGGGTTTCAGAAACAGCTAGTGGCCCACCTTTGCCACGCAAAGCGCTAGGCTTACCTTGCCAGTCTTCAGAGCGCTTAAAATAGGGCAACACATTGTCCCAATGCCACCCTTCGTTACCTAGGTTAGCCCAGTCGTCAAAGTCTTGCGCTTGGCCACGAACATATAACAGCCCATTAATAGAGCTACTACCCCCGAGCACTTTGCCACGGGGCCAGGGAATTGAACGGCCATTAAGCCCATTAGAAGGTTGAGTGTGATAACACCAATCTGTACCCGGATTACCCATGGTCTTAAAATAACCTACAGGCACATGAATCCAAGGGTTTAA
>Ga0114998_10002542_pt1 | contig 13745 bp, 7 predicted proteins | sample ArcticOcean_MG_C_5_FD_87044 | JGI IMG/M metagenome (GOLD analysis project Ga0114998, IMG submission 87044) | Marine microbial communities from western Arctic Ocean - ArcticOcean_MG_CB4_138 | ecosystem: Environmental > Aquatic > Marine > Oceanic | place: Arctic Ocean: Canada Basin | collected...
AAAAAGCAAGCGCAGAAATTCTTCGAAGGTCTCTAATAAAAACGATATTATTACAGTTACGAGTATAGTATTAGGAGTTAGCGAATTACCTAACGTATATTTATTTTCTCCGCGCTAAAAAGCGGAAAAGCTAACTCTTCGCACTCCTTCATCTTTCCTCTCGACCTCACTTTTTGAGTCACATAAATCATAAATACTATGGTGATGATGAGTGGATAGAAATAATAATAATAATAATAATAGAATAATAGAATAATAGAATAATGAGAGCACTATCGTCGTTCAAACAGTCGTCGTCGTTGTTGTTCCCATTTCTGCTCATTTCTGTTGCCGTTTTCATAATCGTCGCGGCTCGAAATCAGGCGAGAACTAACTCCGAACTATATTTCATCGAAGACGATGAACGAGAAGTAGGAGCTTTGCAGATGATTGCTAATATTCCAAGAGATGAAGACGAGAATAATAAAGATGATGATAATAATAATAATGATAATATTGAAAGTAGTACTAATAATAACTACAATAGTTTTGAAGATGATGGTGTAGTAGTAGGAGTATTAGAAGAAAATACAGAAGATGATGATGTTGTTGATGAAGTCAGAATGTTGTGATAAGTGCATTCGAGTGCCCGGCGGGGTATTTAAAGAACAAATATAAAAATAACAAATGCATACAGATGTCAAAGGTGTCAGTATATACACCACCTGTTGAGCGCTTGAACGTGAAAATATTCCCCGATTTATCAGCGAGCGTATTCGATGCGCATAAAAATTCAGGCTGCGCGAAACTCGCGACGATTCGTTCATATCCAGAAACTGGTTTTGGAGCGATTTTAAATTACGCAATTTATGAATACGCGACTGCGATTCGGAACAGAAAACAGTACGATTTCCCGGCAAACTCGTTGTTGGCGTTCACGAAGAAAAGTACGTGCAACGAACAGTCGTTGTCTTGTTATTTGTTGCCGCTTTCGAATTGTGGCCAAATACTCGCGAGCGTAGCAACGCATAATTTTGAAAAAGCAGGAGATCGACAGATGTTAGAACCCCATGGCGCATCGCCTTCATTTTTTTCGTATCATGCCTCTGTGGCAGCGCACGTTTGGAGACCGAATGATGATTTTGCAACGAAAGTAGCTCGAATTAAAAATAAGATGGGATGGCCGACGAGCAAAAGTGTTGATGGGACTACACCTAAAGTCATCTCAGTTCATGTGAGGAAGGGCGATTCTTGCGTAGCAGAAGGACGAGTAAAAAAGTACGGAGGATGTATGTCATATTCAAGATATGCCAAAGAAGTCGAGCGAATAAGAAATGCGTATGGTAAAGATATCTTCAAATTCGTCTTTCTGGCCACGGATGACGAAAGAACAGTGAAAGAGGCTAGAAATGACGCGAAAAAGAATCGATATACACTATTAGTCGCTCCAGTCGACCGAAATTGGTATAATCCAAAAAATTGGAACGCCGACAAGTATTCAAAGAACATGGCCAGGAGGAGAAGAGAAAATGAACATTTCCAATTAGGTTTCATTGAGAGACGTTTAAAAGCCGGCGATGGCGATACTGGACGCGTCGGTTTCGAGACCGCAACAGACGTTGAACTCCTAGCGAGCGGAGATGCTTTCGTAGGCACGTTCACTTCAAATTTAGGCCGTTTGGCGTTTGAAATCATGAGCGCGAGATTACAAAAAGTTCCGCCGTTTGCCTCTGTCGACGGGAAAGGATGGTATTACGGACAATCGAGTTGTCGAGAAAAGAATACGAAAGCGCAGTGCCCAGTCGCGACTTGGATGAGTTCTCCAACAAGCAGTAGCACAGGAAACGGAAAAAGGACTACTGCAACAACTACGGCTAAGAAAACGTCAATAATGAGTAAGAATCCTGTTACTAAATCGAAAACGACGACGACGACGATGTCGAAAAAGTCTACCGCCGCCAGTAAGTCTACTGCTGGAAAGATGCAGCGCTACGCCTCTCAAAGCAAACAATCAAAACGTGGATAAAAGCTAAAACGGGCTTTTTAAAAAATGAAATAACATCAAAACGCGTTTTGTAGCATTTATCATTCCAAGCGATGCACGATCAGAAGAGCAAAAATTGGCATGCGCGCAAAGCGCGCCTTGGGAAGAATTTATTGCAATACACGGAGAGGAGGTCGAAATAGCCACAGAAGATCGATTTTATGAATTAATTTCCTTATATTCTCTTCAAATGGAGCAGTCCGAGGAAGAACAAGACAACGAAATGTTTCCCGTAAACTTGGAAGAGAGGTTTGAAACGATGGCGGAATCGGACAGAAAAGCAAATCTTGAAAAGGCAAAAATTCAGAGCGATACTGCAGTAAAAATCGAACAGTTGCAAGGTAGTCAGCCAATAGAAATGATGAAAATGTCACAACAAATGATGCAGCAACAACAAAAGCGCCTGGAACTTGCTGCGGCAGAAGAGCTTGCATGAGACGGAGCATTGAATCTTGTTTTTGCTGCATCATTTGTTGTTGCATTTTCATCATTTCTATTTGCTGATTACCTCGCAACTGTTCGATTTTTACTGCAGTATCGCTCTGAATTTTCGCCTTTTCAAGATTGGCTTTTCGAGGCCCTTTCGATCCGATTCCGCCATCTTTTCAAACATGACGCCTTGTGCATTTCGTTGTCTTGTTCTTCCTCGGACTGCTCCATTGGAAGAGAATATAAGAACACTAGTAGTAGCAGTAGTCCATAGTCGGCGCGTGTACTATGAGTGTATTAATCAACTAAGATTTCTTGGTAAGAGAGCGCGTGACCAAATATTGCCTTTGAACCCTTCGAAAGACATCCCCTATATTCGTTTGCTGATGTTCAAAATACCTAACAGCAGCAGCACAATATTTATATGCTCGCGAGTAATAAATAGAATGAGCATATCACTATTAATAACATCTGATGCTAATCTGCACGGGACAGAGATAAAGCTACCGAACCAGCACTCGCGCAGACGCTTAATGCAGGCCACGACGACTACTTCCCTCGCCAAGTTCCAAAACAACTGGCCTTTCAGGACTACTAAGAACGCGAAGAACTCTATCGATGATGCCGAGGCAAAAACTGCTTTGACAGATGACGTCAAGCAAAGAGCTCAGTCAAGGAACGAGCGAGACGTATTAAAAAAAGGAAAAACGAACGAAACGATAAGAATCGTGAATGGAATGCGACACAAACGATTAGGGCAAACGGACATAGTAGTCTCCGAAATCGGGTTAGGAACACAACGATGGGGGTCAGCAGATTTCAATGCACCAAATGAGGGGCTATGTCACGAGTTCCTGGATTACGCAGTTCTCGAGAACGGGGTTTCTTTAATAGACACGGCCGAGCAATATCCGATTCCGTCCGATAGGAATCATCCAGAAGGGTATACGGAGGCGATTATTGGAAACTGGATTGCAAAAGACCGAGCAAGAAGAAGAGAGAAGGTTGTTATCGCGACGAAGATAACTGGGGGCAGTAACGTGAATAAGAAGAATATAAGGAAAGATTTAGAACAGTCGCTTTTACGATTGAAGACTGATTATGTGGATATTTATACGATGCATTGGCCTAGTCGATATACGCCGCAAAGTAATTGGGGGCAATCGTTGCAATATAACGTTGAGAACGAATCGGCGCCGTATTATCGGAACGCGGCTTCGTTTGAGGAGATTGCAGAAGCCATGGGCGAATTGATCAAGGAAGGAAAACTGCGCGGCTGGGGTTCGTGTAATGATAACGCGTATGGCTTGACCGCTATGTGTTATGCCGCTCGCTCTGTGAACGCTCCGGAACCGTGTTGTTTACAAGGTGACTTTTCTCTCATTAACCGAAGAATGTTAGAGAACGGCGTAGCTGAAGCCTCGTCGCCAGTTCATGAGAACGTCGGCTGGATGGCGTATAACGTTCTAGCTGGAGGTGTTTTGACCGGGAAATATATCGAAAAAAAAGCTGCGCCAGATTTAGAGTCCGAAAAAGCGATGATGGCGCAAATTCGAAATCCGAGAGGGCGCATGGACGACTATAGTTGGGGCTCGACGCTCTATCGTTACCGTTCGGACCCGGCTTTACGAGCTGTTAAATTATACTCAGAGATTGCAACAAAAAATCAAATGTCGCTCACCGAGCTCAGCTGTCGTTGGGCAAAAGATTGCAAAGCAAACACGACTTCGCTCATAGGACATACGTCAATCGATCAATTGAAACAAACAGTGAAATATTTCAACGAAAGCGTACCGAAATTAGATGATTCAATTTTGTGGGATATTGATAGAGTGCACATGTTGAATCGTTTACCGATATTTGCGAGTGAGCGAGTATCGTCTGATATGAACGGGAGAGGTGAAATTGGTGAAAGTATTCCTTGATGCAAAAAGAGTTTTTTATTGAAACTGAAAAATTTGATATAGAATTTAAGATACTGCTTTTTTTTTAAATATCACTCTTCAAAAACGCGCGCGCGAAAAAAACGAACGAATGACAGGAAGATGAACATGGATATTACAAACGATCGTGATGATGATTATTACGATCCTCTTTTGAGTTCTTTCTTTGCGCAAGCAATGATCGATAGTCCTCCTGCGCGGCAATTTTCACCGTTTACCGTAACGCCTGCTTTTTTAACAGACTCTTCTTCTTCGTCGTATCAGCAGTTACCAGCGTGTATCGATCATTACTTCGATTTACTCTTGAACAGATCGTACTGCGACGATGATACTGACATGAATGATTGTGCTGATGGCATATTTTTGGACGACGAACCGCATTCTCCAGCAGGAGCGGCGAAGCAAAGTAATAGAAAAAAAAGCTTGAAACGTTGTCTCGAAACGATACTTATGCAAGACGAAAAGGAAGAAGGTATTTTGCGTTTCATGAAGAAAGGAAAAGATCAAGACGCTTCAGTATTTTATGACTTTGATGACGATGACACAAATAACAAAAACAACAATAACGACAACAACGACAGCAACAACGACAACATCATGTTTGACTTGAAGACGACTATGCTGGATCAAACGATGTTTCCTTCGAAGGAAGAAATGGCTCAACCGCCTCAAAAGCGAGAGAGCTTTTCTTCGCGGGGTCAAACCCCTAAAGTAGTACCGACCAAGGGAGAAAAAAACACGAAGGTAAAGAGCGCTAAAGGAAGCTTGACAAAGAGCTTAATCGTCTTCCCGAAAGCAAATCGCGCATCGAAACCGAAAAATCCTTCAAGAAGCTCTCTTTATCGAGGCGTTACAAAACATCGTCTTACGGGTCGTTTCGAGGCGCATCTTTGGGATTCTTCGTCTGCGCGCGCGAATCCGAGTATGACTGGTAGAACGCGAGGTCGACAAATATATCTGGGCGGATATTTCACCGAACTCGATGCCGCAACGAGCTATGATAAAGCTGCAATTAAGTTATGGGGAGAGAAAGCTAATTTGAATTTTTCGATTGATAATTACAAGGAAGATATCGCTTCAATGAAAAGACTTGATTTTGTTGAATACGTCGCCGCGTTAAGACGCGAGTCTGGAGGATTCACTCGAGGCGCGTCGAAATATCGAGGAGTAACTAAACATAAAGTTTCAAATGTTCCAGGTAAAAGCAATGCTGCTATGACGAACCAATTATGGGAAGCGCGCCTCGGAAGAGTAAAAGGGGGTTCGTATGTCTATTTAGGCATTTTTCATAGTGAGAAAGAAGCCGCTCGAGGCTACGACATAGCTTCTATAAAGCACAGAGGTTATGACGAAGCCATTACTAATTTTGACAAACGAAACTACAGTAATCACGAAATTCAAAGCTTCGTCTTCCCGCACAGAGTTGACGAGGAAGCAAAAGCAAAGACGACGACGAAGACGATAAACACCTTTGCATTTCCTCATCGAGTAACGCAAGAGAAAGAGTAAATATATAGAAGCCGTAATTACTATTTTGTTTTTTACAAGTTATTAAGATATTTTTTATGATCACCGCGAACCGCGTCTGTTCTTCCTGTTGTTTCCAGTGTTGCCTCCACTTTTTCTGTTTCCTCCTCGACTTCCTGCTGCGGAATCATCATTACCTTCAACCTTTGCTGGCCCATCCTCAAAATCTCCAAATTCGCTCTCCACTGCGGACTTTTTTTCGGTCACCTTTGCGGGACCGTCATCAAAATCACCAAACTCTGCCGAGATTGCATTCGATACGTCAACTTTCGGCGCAGCAGCTCTGGGAATCGTCGCCCCCGATCGTCTCTCTCTTTTCGGGACGTATTCAACTCTCACCGGTTGTGAAGATGCCACACTGTCTGATGCGCCAGATCCAGCGCTACTGACACTTACTATTGGTTTAGTAGTTTTTCTCAAATACACTGTTTGAGCCGTAGTGACGATGTTGTTGAAGAACCAATATAAAGTCAAACCAGCTGGGACATTAAGTGAAAAATAGCCAATCATTAAAGGCAAAAACTTCAAAATTGCTTGAGATTGCTGTTGCGCTGGATCCGCCGATTTTGCAGATTCCGGTTGCATTATCTTCTGCGAAACGAATTGCGAAATGACCAATAAAACTGGCAAGACCAAGTAAGACAATGCGTCGTGCCAGCCGATTGGCGGCGCCCCATCTACGAGCGGGAACAACCACGAAAATCCAGAACCTTCGTTTCTCATCTCAATCGTCGCCGGACCGCCTAAAGAGGGAATCCAGTAGAAACCGTCGGCCAACAAACCTTCGATCGAAGCATTCGATAAAGCTCTGTACAAACCGATGAACACTGGAAGCGTCGCAAACACTGGCAAACACCCAGCCAAAGGGTTAAAATTCGCCTCTTTATACAACCTGGCAGTTTCCATCTGTAATCGTTCCGCATCATTCGCATACATCGCTTGCAACTCTTTGACTTTCGGCTGAAGCGCTTGCATATTCACGCTGCCTTCGATTTGTGTCTTTGTCAATGGAAAAGTAACAATTTTCACGAGTAAGGTCAAGACGAGAATGGAATACCCATACGAATTCGATCCAGCGATTGGTGCTAAAATCCCATCAATGCCTTGTAAAGTCGATTCCAAAGCGTTCGTGATCGGTCCTAACCATCCATCTTTTTGTAAAGCGCTCTTCTTCTCCTTAACTGGCTCCTTATTATTAGTATCATCTTCTTTAGTAGTAGTAGTAGTGCTTGTTTGTCCTGTTTGTGTTAATTGTTCTCCCGCACTCATGCTCGTTCCCATTTGTACGTCAGGCGCGTTCATCATCGGCATCGTAGCCGTAGCGCCATCCGCGACCTCAAACACTCTCATTCGTTCTATTCCACCATTCATCGTTCTCCTCAATGATTCAGAAGAACTGTCGTACACAGTCGCGATTCGATCGCTATCGATCGCGATTAATAACATCGCGTTCGTTCGCACTCTCGCAATACGCGGACTGCTTTTTTTACTCCTCTTATTCAGCAAACTCGTCGTCTTCATTACTCTTTGCGTTCTTCTTCCTCTCCGTGATGTTGTTGATGTTGATGACGATGATACTAACGACGACGATAATGAAGTCGATAAATCGATCGAGCGAGGAGCTATCGTGACATTTCGAACGGCAGCAGTACTAACAAAACTCATTCTCTGTGCGCGTGTTTAATATGTATGTATATATATGTGCGTTTATTGTTAATTAAGATTAAGATTATATAAAGCGTGCGATAAAATGGGGCTCTTTCGTTTGGAACAGCCGTCATCAGCAGAAGAAGGAAATCGATGGAGAACAGAGCGCTCACTTATTTAGGACGACGCGTCAGAATTAAAATAGTAACAGTAATAGTATAACAATCATTAACTCACTCACTCACTCACTCACTCAACTACTACTCTCTTTCTCTCTATAAATTTATTAAATTATGAGAAGATAGTGTTTATTAATACATCAAAGCGTCTTTGATGAGCTTGATCTGCTCCTCGGCGTGGACTTGACCGTACCCGGTCGAGGGAGACGCGGCTTGGTTTCGACCGGCGTAACGCAACTCTCCGTTTTTACCGAGGTGTTTGAATAACGTTCTCATGCGAGCGTCTACGTGAGTATACGCGCCCATGTTCAAAGGTTCTTCTTGACACCATACGACTTCGGCGTTCGGATAACGCTTCAACTCGCGTTCGACTAAATCCCACGGGAACGGCGCTAATTGCTCGATTCTACAGATTTTGATAGTCTCTTCCGCTTTTAAGGCTTCGCGTTCGGCGTCTAATTCGTAATAGATTTTCCCAGTGCATAAGACTAAACGTTCGACGTGATCTTCGACTGGGATATTGGTTAAACCGCGGACTTTGGCGGTCTTATCCATGATTAATCGCTTAAATCTAGTCCCTTGCGCGTCCGTCTTTGAATCGATGTCGTCGAATTCGCCGAGTTGCGAAACACATTTTGGGTGTCTCAAAAGATTTTTGGGCGACATGACGACTAACGGTTTGCGGTAATCACGATGGACTTGTCTTCTGAGCAAGTGGAAATAGTTTGCCGGAGTCGTGACGTTACAGATTTGCCAGTTCGTACCTTGGATTGCTAATCGTTTCGTTAGAGACATGTCTGGAACAACTCTCGGGTCTTCGTCGGACATTTGTAAAAAGCGCTCAAGTCTCGCCGAGGAGTGCTCCGGGCCTTGGCCATCGTATCCGTGCGGTAAGAGCAACGTTAAACCAGTTTGTCGCAACCATTTAGATTCACCTGAAGAAATAAATTGATCGATAATTACTTGAGCAGAGTTTGCAAAATCTCCAAACTGTGCTTCCCAAATCACTAAAGAGTTTGGATTATCTAAAGAATAGCCGAGCTCGAAACCGAGAACGCCAAACTCGGAGAGACTGGAGTTACAAACAGTGAAAAGTTTCATTCCTTTTTCTTCAAATTGATCGCGGTAGATATTTCTTAAAGGCATAAATCGCGCTCCCGTGTTTTGATCTTTAATCACCGCGTGCCTGTGAGAAAACGTCCCTCTTTCTACGTCTTGACCGGATAATCGAACGTGATGGCCTTCGTTCAACAAAGTACCAAACGCGAGCATTTCTGCGGTAGCCCAATCGATGTTCTCCCCCGTTTCGAACATCTTTTTTCTAGCCTCATAAACTCTCTTCACAGTTTTGTGCGGCGTAAAACTTTCTGGTATATCTGTTATTTTTGCTCCAACTTCTTTGATGATCGATTCGGCGACGCCAGTGTTTCGAATGGACGCGAACTGATCGGGCGATTTAAAGCCTGCCCAGTGCGATGAGACCCAATCCCGAAACTTTGGAACGTAGTTCTTTGACTGCTCGAACTCTGATTCTAGCTCTTTCAAGATTTCCGCATGTTTCGCTTTGATTTCATCAGCCGTAAGTACTCCTTCTTTGATTAGTCTCTCCGCGTATTGTTGATGCGCCGAGACGTGTTTCTTAATCACTTTATACATTAAAGGCTGCGTAAACATCGGTTCATCAATCTCGTTGTGACCGAATTTTCTATAGCAGACAATATCAACCACTGCATCGGCTTTAAACTTTTGTCGCCATTCGAGGGCGAGTTGCATGACCCACGCGACTGCTTCGACGTCGTCTCCATTGACGTGAAAGACTGGAGCTTCGATGCACTTTGCAACATCCGTACAATATAGAGACGATCTCGAGTGCTTTGGATCAGTCGTAAAAGCCACTTGATTATTCACTACGATATGTAAAGTTCCACCGACGTGGTATTCTGGAAGCTGAGACATATCGAGCGTCTCGTATACGATGCCTTGGCCGGAAAAAGCGCCATCTCCGTGCAAGAGAACTGGAATGATTTTTTCTTTCTCCTTATCTTTACTAAAGAACTGCCTCGCCGCACACTTACCGATGACGACGGTATTGACGGCTTCTAAGTGCGATGGATTTGCGAGCAATGATAATTGAATCTTTTTATCTTGGTTTCGTCCTCGTCTCGTGACGACAGATGTTCCTAAGTGATACTTGACGTCTCCCGATCCAGTATATTGCGATCCGCTTAAACCTAACTCGCCAGTCGGCTTTGGACCACCCTTGAATTCGTTAAAGATTGTTTGTAAAGGCTTACGAATAACGTTTGCCAACACATTCAAACGACCTCGATGTGGCATGCCAATATTAATATTCGTGACTCCTAAATCAGCCGCTCGATCGACGGCTTCTTCAAATCCAGGGATTAATGTCTCGCATCCTTCGAGACCGAAGCGTTTTGCAGCCGTATATTTATTCGATAAAAATGTTTCAAACATTTCTGCTCGCGCTAATCGATTGAATAAAACTTTCTTTCTCTCCGGTTTATATCCTTTTTGCTGTTGCGTTTCGATTCGTTCTCTTAGCCAATTACATTTTTCTCTGTCCATGATGTGCATGTACTCGTAACCTATGTTTCCGCAATACGTTTCTCGTAGTCTCTCTAAAATATCTCTCAACGTCCAGTACGGCTTGTCTTCGGCTAAAAATCCTTTCATTCTCCAAGTTCCAAGGAAAAACTCTCGATCTAAATCTTTTTCAGTGAACCCGTATAACTCCGGGTCAAGATGAACGTTTAACGATTTCTTGTCCATTCCTAACGGATCTAACGTCGCCATTTCGTGTCCGGATGTTTGATACGCTCTCACTAACAACAACAATCGCATGGATTCCTGTATTAACTCCGAAGAAGTCGCTGCTAGATTATTAGTGCTACTACTTGTCGTTGCCGTCGCCGCCGTCGTCGTATTTTGCGTTCTAGCCACTGGCGCGTTCCCATTCTTCGCGTCTTCAAACATCTTCGATAACTCTTTCCCAGTCGTCCCATTATCTAACGTCCTCAATAAATTCGCCCACGAAGATTCGACCGCGCCGTCGCCTTTCTCGCGATATCTTTCCTCCATTTCTTCCATATATTTAATCGAAGTCGCGTTAAAGAACTCGTCTCGCATGTATTTCATCTCAGTCGGTTCGTTTATCGCTTTCTTTTTCGCTTCGTTATCTTTCGTCGTTCCTGCCGCCGCCGACGATAAAACAGACTTTGTCGTCGTAAACATTGACCTATTATTACTCCTATTAGTACTCCTGTTATTGAGTCCACTGTTTATTATTAAACTTCTTCCACTAAATCGATCGTTGATCTCATTATTTATCATCACTCGCACTCTACTGCTCGCGTCATTATCAACACTCTTTTGCGTGATAACAGATCTCGATCTTTTCGTATCGCTACTGCTGCTACAAAAAGATTTCGACGATTGATTTTTGATAACGTCGTTGCGAGCAGTGAGTCGCTGTCGATGAGGACGAAGAAAACTCTCACAACTACTATTGAAAGATGATGATAGAAGCAAAGATCTCGCTCTCTTCTGTACGACGTTCTTACTCGACCGCATTCTTCTTCCACCACGTACGGTATGTGTGTATGTTTACGACGTTTATTGTAAACTCTATTTGATAAAGAATATATGCCGTGATGTAATAATCCCTGTCGTTTTGTGCGAGCTCTGTTTTTAAAAGATATTTTTATTAGGGGTGTACGAGGGTTTAGGGTTTTAATAATTATTTAACATATTTATTTTAGTAGCTAGGTGTTTAATTTTTAGTATGCCCGCATATAACGTATAATAAACAGTGCAACATATTAATTAATCACAGCTGTGATAATAATAATAATAATAATAATAAGAACAATAAAAGACATGAATTATCAAACATCGACACAGAGGCAATCGTGGACAATGAACGAACGAGAAGTAATGAATAGGCGACTGAAACAGCGCGAAATAGTAATTAAACAAATAATCGATTCAAGACGAACAGAGGAAGCCGAGGAAGAAAAAGAACGCGAGCGCACGAGTGAGAATGGAAACGAGAACGACGACGAGCGTGAACGAGGAAATGAAATGAAAATGAAGGAGAAGTATATGCTACCGACGATGAAGGAAGAAGAAGTGTACAGAAAACGATTAGAAGCGAAGATTGAGCCGTTATGTAACGCTTTTAATTTACCTATTAAAGTCACTACTGCTGCGCAGTTACTGTTCAAGAGATTTTGTTTACAGAATTCGATTTTGATTACGAATTTAAAAATAGTGATGGTCGCTTCGGTGTACGTCGCGTGTAAGGTTGAGGAATCGTACGTCTCGGCTGAGCAGTTATGTAAGGTTGTGAAAGATATTGATCATAATAAGGTTTTGAACGCCGAGCTTGCGGTTTTACAGGGCGTTAATTTTCAGTTGATTTCGTTTAGCGCTTTTCGTCCTTTAAGAGGATTTAGGGCGGATGCGATACATACGATCAAACAGATGAGTTTTGTTGGCGGTGCCGTAGATGATTTGAGTGAAACTATAAGAGAATGTTATAATAAAGCCGCGATTGATTTGAAGAAGCAGTTGTTGACTGATTTAGTGTTTATATATCCTCCAGGGCAACTCGCTTTATCGGCTTTCTTGAAAGCCGCGAGAGAAGAGAAATGTAAGGAGTTGGAAGATTATATTCTAACGAAATGTTTAAGAAACGAACAAGATTTGATTAAGAATTTAGAAGAGATTGAGAGAGTAACCGAAATAGAAGGTTTAGAACCAAAAGAAGCAGATGCGAAGAAGGCTGATCAGGCTATTAAAGCGTTCCAGAAGAAGCACGCAAACAGCTTTAGAAAAGCGGCTGCTTCGAAGGAAGAAGATGATGATGAAGAAACGCGCGAAAAGAAGAAACAAAAAGTTATTTCGGACAAAGAAAAAGAAGACGCCGCATTTGAGTAGTAGTTAATTATAGTTAAAGTAGTTTATAATATAATTAGTATGTGTATGTAGTAAGGAAAAAAATATACATTACAAGCGAGTTTTTATATTTATTAGTTTGAAGCCGAATTACCGATGTGCATCATCAGCTGATAAGACGCCATTAAATCCTTTTGAGCCTCCGTCATTGCTGGTTTCGTTGGATCCATGGCATACGCGATTTCTTTTTGGAGCGCTTTTTCTTGTTCCGGCGTCATCTTTTCTTCTTCTTCTTCTTCTGTGGCGTCTCCTCCAACAACTTCGGAGTCATCACCGCTCAAAATTTTGTCCAAATACGCGTTCATATCTTTCACTTTAGCCTCTTTAGTCTCTTCTTTATCTTCGTCGATGCCGCCCAATTTAGCGTCATCTTCTTTACTTCTGACTTCTTTTTTATCTTCTTCTTTGACTTCGTTCACGTCTACGCCGTACGAGGAGAGAAATTCACCGGATTCTGATAGAAACTTTTCAGCCTTTGCGCGAGCGGCTTTGATTTCTTCGATTTGTCGCGGATCAATAGGGGGAATCTCAGTAGTAGAGTCGTCATCGATTTCTTGAATTTCTTCCACAGTTGTCACACCGCTCGTTTCGTCAATGGTTACTTTTTTATTCGTTGATGATGACGATGATGAAGCGTCGACGACTTCTTCTTTTGTTTCATCAGTTGCACTTGCAGTCGTCGTTGTAGTTTCCTCGGCGGTTTCAGCGATTGGATTGGCTTCGGATTCAACTTGCTCGATTTCAACATCACCAATTGGTTTGTCGTCTGCTTTTTCAATTATTTCTTCTTCGGATGACTTTTTTGATGAGCTCTTCTTCTTCGCTAAATGTTTCGTCGTTTTCTCTGTTACTTCTTCTTGAATAACTGGTGGGACTTCTTCTGAAGCGGTTTCTTCGGAAGCTTCGGTTTCTTTCGCTTTCAAGATCTTCTTCGAATGTTTCGGTGACTCCGTTACTTCTACTTCTTCTTCAGCTGATGGAACTTCAGAAGCTTCGGTTTCTTTCGCTTTCAAGATCTTC
>Ga0114998_10002544_pt1 | contig 13740 bp, 6 predicted proteins | sample ArcticOcean_MG_C_5_FD_87044 | JGI IMG/M metagenome (GOLD analysis project Ga0114998, IMG submission 87044) | Marine microbial communities from western Arctic Ocean - ArcticOcean_MG_CB4_138 | ecosystem: Environmental > Aquatic > Marine > Oceanic | place: Arctic Ocean: Canada Basin | collected...
GCGAGTGCTCGCACTTAACCAAGAACAACAAAATCATCAACCGCTGACGAAGAAGAAGAAGGGGAAGAAGATGATGCAGGTGATAACGAGAGCGCGAGAGGGGGAGAAAATGGCGCGAGATACGATCGATTTATCGAAACGGAAGATCGGGAAAGGGACGGCTGAATCAGTGAAAGTGACGTTCTTAGGCGCGAACGGGGCAAAAGTCGTCGTCGATTGTCCAAAAGACCAATACATCTTAGACGCGGCGTTAGAGCATTCGCTGGAGTTACCGTTCACTTGTAGGGGCGGTATATGTGGCGCATGCGTCGCGAAATGCACGAAAGGCGAAATAGACCAAACCGATATCACCGATCTCGCGTTCACTTTAGACGAAGACGAACAAAGAGAAGGATTAGTTTTATTATGCATGGCGAGGCCGGTCAGCGATTGCGAAATCGAGACGCAGAGCGATTGGGGGATGAGAGTAGGCGAATGGAAAGGCGCTACTGGGGAGATCTTAGGGAGAGAACCTACGAAGCTAATGGACGATGACCCGAACAGAATTGGTTTGTAAGTGTACTGTATACTGTATGTGTATATAAAAGACGAACTCGAAGTCGGGCGAATCGAGTCAAAACAAAACGTCCTCGAGCGCAGCAGCCTCTTTTTGATCTCTCTCGAGACTTCAACGAGCGACTCTGCCTTGTCGTAATAGTTATCCTTGCGCGTATATATATATAAATGTATATTTATATTTACTATCTACACATAATTAAACGCAATCACGATCGATTGAACGCGATATCGCAATAGCGCTAACATACCCGCTCTTATTTAAACATCTAAAACACTGATGAGGCCTCACTAATGCGCGCACTTGCGCCTGCGCTTGCGCGTTATCGATTAAATAATCGACCATAATGTGGCCAACGAACACGCAGAAACAGCGCACGAACATAACATCCGCGACTACTTCCTCGCGCTTAACATCTGCAACGCAGAACAATAACAACGGTAGACAACACAATCAACAGGCACCGCACTCGTTACTCGAGGATCCTCAAGCGTACGAAGCGAAAGGAACTGGTTCGAGACAGTTTCGAGTGAAAAGGAACAAAAACAGGAACAACGCAGCGGAAGCGTTGAAGATAATCGCGAAATATTTCGCTTTCGCGATGCTCGCGATGACTTTCGTGAGAATTTTGTGGTTGAATAAACATAAAGTTCGCGTCGAAGGGTATGACCGCGATGGGAATAAGGTCGCAGCAGCAGACGTAGGCGAACGCGAAGGCGAAGGGAGCAGATTCGAGCGTCTCGGTAGTCACGGTCTCGGTAGTTATGCCACTGCTGGTACGACATCTGCATCGTCAACGACGACGCCGACGGAGTCGATGTGGACTCGAGCGACGAATGGGAAAGGTAAAAATGAGCGCGTGAAAGCGAATAAGTTAGCGGCTGGTTTGTTAGTCGATCACATAGGGAGAGCTTTAGCGCCGGCGGTTGCGAAATATGTAGACATGGACGAAGACGGACAAGTCGACGCGCAAGAATTCGAATCGTTCGCGAATAGAGTCGGTGGAGTAGAGAACGTCGCGAAAGGGTTTACGAGCGCAGTTTTAGCCGCGTTGGAGAAGACGTGGGGTGAAAGCGAGGGAGGGGGGCATAATAAGCCAATAGAGAAAACGCCTTGCGCTATTGAGTTTAATCGAGCGCTACAAACTGGAGCTGAATTAGAGGTAACGAGCGACGTGCAGTTTAAGGGCGTGAAACCGTTTTGCGTAGAGGCGTGGGTGAAGCCATCGGACGCGGAGACGACGAGGAATGGGTTTCATGGATACGGTGGGGCCATTTTCGCCAAAAAATCGAGCGATGCCGTTCATCCAGACGATGACGATGATGACGATAAGAATGACTTAGTAAAGAATGAAAAAGAACAAAAAGTTGGCGCCGGGCAATTCACGATTGCTTTAGATGACGCCGGAGGCTTAACGTTCATGCGCGAGACCGGATTAACGACCGCTTTAAGATCAAAACGACATTTGAAACCGAACAGTTATACGCACATCGCGGCCTCGTACGGTTTCGGCGACGCTTCGATATTCATCAACGGCACTTTAGACGCGACTCGAAAAGAGGGCGCTATTTTACGCTCGGACGATATTACGCCTTTAACCATAGGCATGCTCCTCGACCGAAAAGGTCGCTCTAGTTTAGGGTTCACTGGAACAATACAAGAAGTTCGATTATGGAGCCGCCCGTGCGATAAAGAATCCATGAAACGCTATTACGAACGAAGGCTCGTCGGTTGGGAACCCGGTTTAACGGCGTATTGGCCTATGAACGATTGTTTCGGGAAAATCTTGCAAGAGAAAAGGGGCGAATATCGCGGCCGCGTCACTGGTAGAGCGACTTGGAGGAGAAATGGGCACCATTTAATGACCGATGATGATATCGAATTGTGTAAGCATTTAGCTAAAGGTGTTATCGATGAGAGTTTAGTTTAGTTAATTACGTTCGTTTCTCTCTCTTTATATATATATATACGTGTAGCTCAAACAGAGACAATCTTGATAATAATAACGATAAAACTATAAATAAATAATCGAAGAGAGAGAGATGAGAAATTCATGAAAAATTCAAAATTCAAAATGCTTAAATGACAGCTTTTTTGTCAATCCCTACTCTACACGGAATAATCAAAATCACAGATAACGAGACCACAAACGAACATCGAGATAAGAATTCATTGCATGCGCCAGGTCGCAAATCATGCCGCGCGCATTGTTTGTGCCTTTGAACCCTAAACCAGGTCGTTTGACTCTGTTCTGCTTGAGTTTTATGAACAAAATCTCGCGGAGGTTGAACACGCAAAACTATTTAACAACAAAAAGAGTGTAAAAATGGCGTTCGCATACGCTCTCTAAATCTTAAAATACGAACGCATAGCGTGAATATACTTATCCGAAATTGTTCTGTGTGTGTGTGTACTGTGTGTGCGCGATTCGTTGTGATGTTATTGTTCGATGTGTGTGGTTGAGACGTTCTTTGTGCGGGAGACTTCTCTCGGCGCCGAGGGTGTTTCTTCTCTCTCCATATACTCGTCTTCAAAATTGAAAGGTATTATTAATTAATGTCTTTCGCTACCGTCGCATGAATACATGCACGCGGAGATTGTGAGCACGCAAATCGAATGGCGGGTATATAAAACGCCGGACCGAAGAAGCTGCGAAGTATATATGAAGTACGATGTATGTGAAGAAAAGAAGGAGCAATATATGAACCGGGCGAACAATTGGTGGCACGAAAGCGATTGGGCGAATAACAACTTTTTTTTGTTCTGAAGTACTTTATTATTATTATAACAACCAATTTGGATCTCCGGCTGGGACAATCCCATACGGATTTAATGCAATATGCGAGGTGAAGTAATGCGTCTTAATGTCCAACATATTCGTCGCCTTTCGAAACGCATCAATCGCGTATAATCTCTTCACGTATTCGTATATGAATTCATATTCTCGAATACATTTCTTATTGGTCTTGAAATAGACGACGTATACTTCGTCGAAACGAATGAGAGTTTGAAAAACACGCACGTCCGTTTCGGTTATAGTATCGTCGCTTAACAAAAACTTCCAACCGCTCGTTTTTAGAACGTGCTCTAATTTATCTAAACCTTCGTATAACGATTCGACGGCTTCGTCGTATGCCTCTTGCGTTCGCGCAAAACCGCATTTATACACCCCATTATTAATTTGATGATACGTCCATTCATTCATTTCATCAATGTTCTTCCGTAACGCTTCCGGATACAAATCGATTCCTGGATTCTCGCAAACGTCTTGAAACTTTTCGTTCAACTCTCGAACGATCTCGGACGACTCGTTGTTCACTATTCGCTTCATCTCTTTATCGTACAAAATTGGAACCGTATACGGTCCATTGAAAGTATCACTAGTACCGTGTTCGTCGTAGAAATCTCTCACGCTATAATACTTCTTGACCGCGTCAGTAGTACTAATTGGTTTCCACACGTAATGCCATTCCTTCGCCTCAACCGTCTTCGTCTTACTCATATGCTCGACGCCTTCTCCGCTCCCATTCACGAACACCCATCCACTGTGTGCGTCGAAATCAGGTTTCGTCATAGTCCACGTTGGATGCACGACCCTCACTTCGATGTACTCCTCGCCTATGCCCTTCAAGTTTATCGCGGTTAAACATCTCGTTGCCCATGGACAGGCGAAGGAGACGATCAGTAAATACCTATTCTTCGCAGAGGGCGTTAATGGGATTAAGCGGTTTCTGAACGATGACTGCGCGCGAGCGAATGCCCCGTTTTTTGTCACGAGCGCTACCGCCGTTCCTTGTTCTCCCATCGTATTACTCATTATTATTATTATTATTATTATTATTATTACAATAAGTCGTTATGATGTTACGCGTATTTATTAGGGAAAAAGTTCTTTTCGATGTTATAATTAAGAATGAAAGCGCGTCACATTTCACAAAGATCATGACGACCGTTACCAAGTGCTGTGCGAACATATTCATGAAAAAACGAAAGAAAATGAACGATGTTCTATTTTATTCATCTTTTAATTCGATGGATTTGCGCGGAAAATATTCGCGTAATAATCGTGAGGTGGGTTATGAAATCATCAGGAGCGTTAGGGGATCAATTCTTCGTCACTTTTCAGAATATTCAGATTCTTCTTCTTCTACTTCTTCATCACGGTCTAATGATAGTAATGATGATAATAATAATGATATTGATAATAATAATAATAATAGGAATTCGTTGAGAGTGGTTTCATGGAACACGAATGGTATGCGAGCGACGCAGAAGGAGAATCCGAACGTCTTCGTTGATTTAGCCTTAAAAGCTGGAAACGCGCAAGTGCTCTGCATACAAGAAACGAAGTTACAAGAACAGAACGTGGACGAAAAGTTGATTGAATCGATCGGTGAATGTTTCCGCGAACGAGCGTTTTCGAGTTCGACGGCAAGGAAAGGGTATTCAGGCGTGGCCATTTTTAGTACCGTAGCGTTCGTTGCAGAGCCTATTGAAGGATTCATCGAAGGCGCGTTCGATAGAGCTTCGTTCGATAAGACGAATAAGGAGAACGTAGACGCTTTCGATTCGTTCGCGAAAGAAGGGAGAGTGTTAACGTGCGAGTTCGAGAGAGCGTTTGTAGTGAACGTGTACGTCCCGAATTCTGGCGAAGGATTGAAGCGCTTAAGAGAACGCATAGACGTATGGGAACCGGCGATTAAGGCACACATTGAATTATTAAGAATAAAAAGTAATAACAAGAAGGCGATTATTTGGACCGGCGATTTCAACGTCGCGCATACGGAGCAAGATCTTTGGGGCAACTGGAAACAAAACGAACAATCCGCCGGGTTCACGAAAATCGAACGCGAAACGTTCTCGACTCAATTATCTCAGTTAGGTTTCGTTGACTCGTTTCGTTTAAAATTCCCAGACGCGAAAGAAACGTTCTCGTATTGGTCCTATCGCCAAAACGCTCGCGAGCGTAACCGCGGTTGGAGGATCGATTACGGTCTAGTAGATATGTCAGTACCGAAAGAAAAAATCATAGACGCGTTCGTTCTGGATTCGTTTCTCGGTTCTGATCATTGCCCAATCGGTGTAGAAATAGTCACGTAACGTATAGCGCATTATAGCGTAGCGCGAACAACACCTTTCTTCTCTTCTTTCTTCTTCATTCTTGATGTTCTCCATTTTATTGATTAGCCCCTACTGTTTTATTAATTAGCCGCAGTGTACTAAAAATGCCACTCTCTTCATCGTAAACACGAAAAAGGGAACAAACTAAAGCATTACTTCGTTAAATATCTCGAAAGAAATCTTTAAAACGAAAGCGATATGATCGTTCAGTCTTCGAAGGACTTGCAAAACGTGCTCTCGAGGATAAAGAAACTTAAGGAGAGGATTATTGAAAATCGAGAGCGAAGGCGAAAAAACGAACGCGATGCGAATGATGATGATCGTTGTTTTGATTCCAATGATTTAGTCGTTGTCGTCGTCGTCGATGATGATGATGATGATGATGATAGTAGTGATATCGATGTAAGAGTGTTCGATTTGGTCAGGAATTCGGTTCAAAAATTGTACGAATGTGAACAGAGAGTTTTAGGGGCGAGGAAGAAGAAGGAGGATGACGCTCGGTCGCATGTGAAAACGATGACGATGATGATGACGATGGATGTCGATGATGATAACGAGGAAACGCACGCAACGCCGATTAAGGGAGATAGTAGGAGAAAGGTGATACCGGAGATTGACGATCGTTTAGAGTTTCCGAGTTTGACTGCGAGTTCGCCAGTTATGAGTACGCCGATCGCGACACAGATTGGGGATTTGAATTTGAACGCGATGAGTGTATCGCCGTCGCCGAGAAGAGTGACTCCGTCGCCGGTTTCTGCAGGCGGTGCTGTTGTAGAAAGAGCGAGCTCATCGCAACAACAACAACATCTTCCGAAGAGTACTTCTTCGATGGGAGGAAACGTCGGCGCGCCGAGACGGATTCAACCGACTTTGACCGTCGCTACTAGTTCAACGTTGAATAATAATAATAATAACATCGCAAGAATTTCTGCAACGACGACGACGACGACGGCGAATCCTCCAACATTGAATAATACAGTAGAAAAGTCAGTGCAACAACAACAACAACGGCAGCTACAACGCATTAATCCAAAATTAAATGATGTAAACGCTAATATTATCAATGAAGCGTCTGTTGAAACGCCTGAATATATTGAGAATCTCGCAATAGTTTATGCCTTGTTTCTTGAACGGTTCCACGACGGGAATATTGAAAAATCAATCGTGGATTTGCTCAAGATGCTTTCGATTTCACCAGACGCGTTCCCATGCAGCGTCGTAGGGGAAAAAGAAAGCAATGAACACAGCGGTGATGATGATGCGATTTTTTCATCAGGCGTGCTTGCTAGAAAATTTGCAGCGCTCGTTTTTGCAAACTCTGGAACGCTTCCGTTTTCTCTCGGTCCAATCGCACTTGAGGCGTTGTCGGAATCGGAAGCGATAAAATTGCACGCGCCAAAACTTGCGCAAGAGTGCGTGAATTTCTTCTCCCTTCTCGCGGCTTCTGCGACAACTGTATCAAAAATTTACGATGATGCAACACCATCAACTGCTTCCAGAAAACAAATCGATGAGAAATCGAACGATAATAGCCGAGGTGGTGCCGTTGGCACGCGCGCGGATGCAGCGTCGGTTCAGAATGCAAACAAATTTGGTCTAGTTTCCAGGGCAAACACTCACGCGCGAGAAAAATGGCGCGACCAGCTTGTAGCTTTACTGTCCCCGGATGCAAAATTCAGCGCGTCGTCGTTCATTCCATCTTCATCATCATCATCATCAGCAGCATCAGATACTAATTCAAGTGGTAATGTGTCGAAATACTATCTTCAAAACGCATCAAACGCGTTTGCAAGAAAATGTAGAGAAGTGTTTGACGCGGCAAAATCTAAAGAAGACGCGCGGTGGCTCGCGGATGTTTTTGTTCGAAAAATGTTAAAAAGTGCAGGTGAAGGCGAAACAGAAGAAGATATCGGTGCCACTGTATCTGCAGCGAAGTTATCAGCACTAAGAGAGCGTTTGATGGGAGGAAATGCAACTACTACATCTTCAATCGCGGTACAAGTTAATAGCGCGCAACAACAACATCAAAATAGACAACAACAAAATCAACAACAAAACCACAACAAGCATCAAAATGGTCGCGGTGGTACTAACACGGGCGGCGGTGGTAGAGGTTTAGCGGGTAGAGGAAGAGGAGGCGGTCGTGGTGGAAGAGGAAACCATCATATTGTGCCAACTCAACTCACGGCTCACCAACCGCAGCAGCATCAACAGCAAAATACTGACACCGCTGCGTTGAAAACTCTACCACAACAGCAAGATTCTTCTTTTGCTGCATTGTTTCAGCCAGCTTTTCGACCGTATGTTTCAGTCTTGGAAGTGGCAGATTCTGCTCGGTTTTCCGCTGCCGTATCTCGCTCGTTAGCAGATGCGCTAAAAGCGCTCGATGAGAATTATACTTTTTCTCTACAAAATCTTCGTGGTGGAGGAAATCAAAACGAAGGAAAATCAGAAGATGATATTTTACGTTTATATGGAGTGAATCCGAAAGATTTTACTGCGCGAGCTCTCGCGGCGAGGTGTTGCGGGCAGTTTCTTGGACTGTTGCGGTTTTGTTTGGATGGATACTCTTCAGTCGCTTTCGATGGTTTACCAACGGTCGAGCTCTGTGTAGATTGCTTAAAAATTGCAGCATCGCATAATGAGCTCTTATTAACGCTTCCATGGGTATCCGAGTATGTCAAATTTGCGCCTTGGGAAAATATTGAAGACGTATCGATGCTTTTCTCCTCGAAAGGATTTGTAGACTTAGTTTTGTGGCTGCGTTCTGCAGAAAAAAGCGAAAAGCTGCGGATAGTTGGAAAAATAACTAGTAGTAGTATTAGTAGCAGTAGTATTAGAAGTACGACAACGAATGAAACTTCGACGCAGGCATCGTCACTGGCAGCAATGAGCGTTCGCGTGATTCGACACGTCGTGCGCGAAACGCTTCGTTTCAAGGCACCGACGACAAGCGCAAAATCTCTTGAATACGCAAGGTTAGCTTCCGCGTCTCAATCGCACCCAGCTGGACCGGTTCCAAAAGCGATCGTCGCGAGTGTAATAGATGAAGTAGAAAAGCAGACGACTTTATTAGAAGTGAAAGAAGATGCTCTTGCAGATTGGGGGACGAATCCAAGTGCAGGTAGCGATTTCATGCCAAATTTGTTCGACGATACGTTACTGCAGAAAATGATTGGCATAGATGTTGAAAGATCGATTGCAGCATTTCGAAATGACACGAGATCGCATCGTTGGAGCGATGAAGAGATCAAAAGCATTTCGGTCAATGGTGGGGTGGAGCAGCAGCAGCGAAAACAAGCTGCTGCTCCGGTGTTATCATCATCCCCGTCAAAGGGACCGATGATGAAAAAGCCAAATATTGAAAAACATGTCGTCGTGCCTGTTAGAAAGATTGCGCCGGTCTCAGCTGTTTCACCGACTAAGATTACTGCAACTTCGCTCGACGCAAATTCACTACTGGTGAAGACGACGTCGTCGGCTTCGACAACGACGCTGAATGCATCTCGAAGTTTACAACGAGCATTTCTCGCGGCAAATCCTCGACATAAAAATATTGTCGATTTTACCGTTGACGCGGCGGTTTTGGCATCGGTCGACCGTGCTATTGAGCTCGAAATTCCAAACGCCCTGAAATGTGTCTCCCAGACGCTCTATAACGCATGTAAATTAGCAGTAAGTGCATCCGTGGCTGAGCAAAAACGATTATTTGCAATGTCTTCAATTGCGATGGAACAAGAAAAGAAAATAGTTGTTAAACCATCACTTGAAGACACCTGGAGTTCTGCATTCGAAACTGCGATTGAGCGTGCAACCATGTTAGCTTTGCGAGAAGTTGGTGGTGTCATTGCAAAGCGTGCGGCAGATGATGCCGCGATGAGAGCTGGTGCGGCTGCCGCTGCGCTGTTGCGAGAGCCCATCGATAATGAAGATGGCAAAAAGAAGGCGTCTCTTTCTCCCGAAGCTTCTGCCGCAGCTGCAGTAGCGAGAGATGCTGCGAGACAGTCTGCAACAGAACGTTCGAAACTTTCGGCCCCTTTCGAGCTTCGAAAAGCAATCGTTGACGAAGCTTCGCGAAAGTTGCGAGTTGCCTTGAGAAACTATACTCTCGAGACAAGCGTTGATGGAAAGGAAGATATTGATGATGAAGAAGATGAAGAAGAAGAAAAAGAGAATGGAAAGAAAACGACTTTTGATGGTGATGATAGAGAAGTAAATGATTCAAATTTAGTCGCGGATGTTCAAGCAGCCGCTTTGAGTGCTATTGCGAGAGCACTTTCCGAAGCTCAAGGATGGGCTCCTGGATCGCTCTTGGCTGTTTCTCGAGAGCTTTCGAACTCGCGAAATCCACGCGATCAGGTCGGTGCTAAGGAACTTGCAAGATTATGCGAGAACTGTTCGAATGCAATCAAAAATGTTTTAGCTTTAGATGAAAGTTGGCGAGACGCCCTCTTTACTGCGCAGCAGCAGCAGCAGCAGCAGCAGCAGCAAAATTCTTCTTCTTCTTCGTCTTCCGTGCCGCCGCTTGATGCCGCCCTTGGCGCTAATGCGATATCTACCGCCGCAGCATTGCTCGCAAAACCATCGGACGCGCCGGGAAAAATGTTTAAAAAGCACGCAGAAGCCGGTCGCCCGAGAGATGCACTCGCAAAGGCTTTATGTTCTCTATCGCGAGCTTCGATTGCACTTTTCTTCGCGCCACCGCAACCCGCTTTGATAAAGCCCGATCGTCACGGAGGTATTTCTCTTTCGAGTGCGCTAGTTTCCGCAAGTAGAGATAATTCAGATAGCAATTGCTATTCAAACAACAATAATACTAACACGGATGGGACGAAGCAAAATGTAGGATGGGGCGTTTCTCGCGATGGCGTCTGTGAAGCCGTTGAAGCGGCTTTGCGCAACGCGTTTGTTCTAGCGACGCCGATTTTGGAAACGCTCGACGCGTTTGCTCCGCCAGATGCTACAAACGTTTGGAGCGAGATTTCTGGAGAGCTCTTATTTGCAAAGAATTGGATTCCAGTTTTGCGCATTTTCCCTCATTCGCCATTTGCACAGTTGCGCCTTGAGACAGTCGTGCGAAACGTCTTTGCCGAAGTCGCGGATGGCAAAGCTTTGACCATGCGTTTGAAGAAGTTTCTCGAAACTCAGTTTAACGCAAGCTTATCATCATCATCGACGCAGACGAATACAAATGTAATCAACGCCATGGGAACGAGTCTCTTATTACGTTTCTTGATCAAACTCCTCGACAAAAGGATCGAAAAATACAAACAAAAGCTCTCGTCGTCTGCGTCCGCGTCTTTCGAAGAACGTCTTTCTTCTTCGGGACTCGAGAAAGAGGACGGCGGCGACGACGAGAAAGCTTTCGCGCGCGGTTTCATTCGCGCGAACATAATCGATGAACTCAAATCTTGGGAACTCGTACAACCGGTGTTCGATTCTATTGCCATTTTCGGTCGTTCGCCGCAAACCGTCGATAAATTCAGGCGCAGGTTATTCGAGTTTCGCGCTCTCTCGTCTGCGTGAGCGAGATTGCGTGCGCGCGTCTAAACGAGCGAGTGGCTAACGATGGCTTTGACCACAGTTTTGTAAACATTACGCGTTAAATTGACCGTGCGTCTACGCGAGCGAGACAAAGCGAGTGGCTGGCTAACAATGGCTTTGCCACATTTTTGTAAACATTATCCACATTATTTATATCGCGAGCGAAATATAAAAAATGTTTACGATTGCGCAGATGTCCCAACAAAGGATCGTTAGCGTTCAAAAAAAGACAAATGAAATCAGGAGAGGGAGGAAGACCTGCTCTGCTCGCGTTATTAGAGCGTTTTGGAAGAAAGAGCAACCACGGCCTGCACCTGCCACGAAATCTCCATCGGTGCAGAAATCACTTTTTAGCAGTTTTGGAAAGAAGAGGTTGGAACCACCTGCGCCTGAACCGGTTGCGCAGAAGAAACGATCACTTTTTAGTTTTGGGAAGGAGAAGACGCGAGAGGTGCGAGAGGAACAAACTTTTGCCTACGAAGAGTCTAAAACTGAGGCATATGCTCGCATCAGAGCGCAGAGAAAACGGAAAAAGGACGAATTCGAGGCCAAAGAAAAAGGTGGCTTAAGCGCCGCTCTTTTCAAAGTCGCTCGAGCGATCGATTTCCAGGAAGATATCGAAGCCGATAGAGGGATTTTGGCCAAAGCGCGAAATATGGCGAAAGGTGAGTCAATGTCGAGAGAGCAGTATGGAGCGTTGAAGAGAAAAGTTGGAGGCACGAAAGGAGGTTTCTTTGGCGAAAGCGTCGACGTTAAAGGGGAGTATACTGATGCTGGATGGACGAAGAGGAACGAGGATACGACGATGAGTTCAAACGGATTTCCACCAGCCGTTGCGGCGGCGATAGGTGTTGGCATTGTTGCCACTCTTGTTTTAGTTGCTCAGCAAGTTCCGTAGATTATTATTTTTACACTCTATATCGTTTCGACTCCTTCGAGTTGCTATAGAACTCTGCTACTCTAAATAATCCCGTGCCTAAATCTATTTTAGCTTCCCAATCTAATAAAGTTTTCGCTTTCTCGACGTTCGCGAACGTTCCTCCGACATCACCGGGCCGTTTTGGAAGTTTTTCTATGCGAATGTTGTCCGCGCCACTTTTCGTACTTCTCGATTGCTGTTCGACCGCTATCTTCACAGCTTCAAATATCTCTGACAGCGTCGTTGCTTTACCGCTACTTATATTAAACGTTTCGATTTCGTTCCCATTTTCTCGAAATAACGCTCTCGAAATACCTTCGCAAACGTCATCGACGTGACAATAGTCGCGCCACGTATCATCGCCATCGCCGAACATTGTCAATATCTTTTCCTTTGCGATTGTTTTACAATCATCGTCGTTACCATCGTCAGAGGAATTTAATAACGTGGACATAAATCTTGTTATTGCCATATCAGGTCGTCCTCTTTCGCCATAACACGTGAATATCCTCGCAATTGAAATCTTCCCTTCTTTAAGTAATCCTTTATAGCTCATTGCAACGGCCTCGGCTGCGATCTTCGAACACGCGTATGGACTCGTAGGCTCGTACGTAAAACCATCACTCTCTGCGCTCGCTCTTTTTTCCCGGTGTTCGGCGGCGGCGCCATCGCCATACGCAGCTCCCGAAGATAACAAACAAAAGCTCGCTCCAAACTCCTTCGCGAGCTCCAACGCAACAGCAGTGCTGACAACGTTTGCCTTGAACGCACTCATTGGATTTGAAACCGTATCGGCGACGCCGCTCATAGCCGCGCAATGAATAACGCCGACCCTCCCTAAATCATCGCCCAACTCTTCGATTTCCTTTCGAACGCAATCGTACGCCCTCGTTCGCATTTGCTCCTCATCAAAACAGTTCGCGATCAAGAATCTGAATCTTTGCTCCTCGCATTCCTCTTCTTCATCGTCATCGTCATCGTCTTCAGCCGTTGCAAAAATCTTTTCCAATCGTTTCAGGTTACTCCTCTTGAACGAAACTGGATACGGCCCGATTCGTTCGTTCACGTCATCGATCCCGATCACGATCGTTTTCTTTGCAAGTAAGTTGTATCTCTCGCTTAAGTGAGAGCCGATGAACCCTAGGCATCCAGTGATGATCACGATATCTTGTTTTTCGTTCGTTAAGTTCTTCCGTTTTCGTTCGTCGTCGTTAAAACTACCGTTCGTTCGAAGGTCGTTCAAAAAACGCGGTTTGAGACGCGCGCGAATAGAATTCCGCCCGCACCTACTCAAAATCAAACGCTTCTGGTTACTCGCGAGAACTCGCTCTCGTTTTATCGTCGCGATCATCTTTGGAATACGTTTAATTAAAACTGATGTCTTTTTATAACGGTTTTTGAATGTTTGAAAACTATCGAAACCCTAAACTCCACGACGAAGAAAAACTCGAAGAATCCGAAGAATCCGAAGAATGCGAAGAAGCATAATTAATGAGAGAGAGAGATATTTGCCAGTCTTTAATAAACGAGTGCGTTTTTGGCGAAAGAAGTCTCTTCATCGGAGTAATTCGTTAACAAAGCAAAGGAAGAAAAACGAGAA
>Ga0114998_10002549_pt1 | contig 13737 bp, 12 predicted proteins | sample ArcticOcean_MG_C_5_FD_87044 | JGI IMG/M metagenome (GOLD analysis project Ga0114998, IMG submission 87044) | Marine microbial communities from western Arctic Ocean - ArcticOcean_MG_CB4_138 | ecosystem: Environmental > Aquatic > Marine > Oceanic | place: Arctic Ocean: Canada Basin | collected...
AAAGTAAGTATTTCTTGCTTTGTTGTTTAAGGCATCTTCAGAAAGTTCGGATTGATTTCCCAATCGAATGCTGTCAACAAAATCGATTCCACTGATCCAATTCCCATCCAAAACGTCATATGTTCCGGCTTTATCATTTTGTCTACCTGTAAAGTTCCACATAAAATAACGCCAGTACATGTACCCCATTTGATATTCAAAAAGATACTGAAGAGAGCTCCAAAAACTAGGTTTTTCAATGTCGAGGTAGGGCGCAAGCGTTTTATAAAATTGATGGTAGTCGTCCCCTGTTAGCTGTCCATCTCTTATCTCATCTCTAAAATCATTTACACGACTCACCAACATCTCATTGCCTAGATAGGAAGGCGAAATGGAGAACTCAAGTGGTCTGGTAAAGTTGATGTAATTGCCTGCATGCTCGGAGCTCCAAAGTCTTGGTAAAAATCCACGGTGCTTGGCATTCGAATTGATCCTCGCATTTTCCCAGTGATTTACTATAATGTATTTCCCCGTTTTTAAGTCTCGCTCATATTTTGGTTTGTCATCAAAATAAGGTTCTGTGTCGTCTTGTCCCGCATAAACATCTGAAAACAAAGGCCCATAAAATAAATGGGTTTCCGGGTATTGTTCTAAGTTATAATAGGCCAACAAAGAGCGAGCGTCGGAAGGGGAATTCTCATTAATTACCGTGTTGGCATTTGCCCTTATGGGAATCATCAACCAAGAAGAAAATCCAATTAATAAAAATAACACGCAAAGGATACCCGTATTAAAATCAATCCATTTTTTCTGACGGGTTAATTTTAAGGTATAATAAAAGAAAAACACAAAACACAAGCCAGCAATGATGGTTCCGCTGTTAAAGGGCAGTCCTATTTTATTGACAAAATACACTTCGGCATTTCCAAAAAACGCAAGTGTTAACGGCAAGAGCAGTTTAAATATAAAAAGAAGAATGGCAACAGAAACCAAATTAGCAATTACAAAGCCTTTAAGATCTACTTCTTTATTATTTTTAAAATAATAAATCATTCCCAAAGCAGGGATCGTTAGCAATCCCATAAAGTGAACTCCAAAAGAGAGCCCAATTACAACAGCAATCAACAAAAGCCATCGATCTCCTCGTGGCGTATTCATTTCTTGTTCCCATCGCAATCCGAGCCAAAAAAGCAAGGACAGGATAAAAGTTGCCATGGCATAGACCTCTGCTTCAACGGCATTAAACCAAAAACTATCTGAAAAACAAAAAGCCAAAGTTCCCACAGTCGCGCTTCCAAAGAAACTCAGGCGTGAAAAAAGATTGTCTAATGATGCAAATGCAGGTAATTTTTTTAGGAGTATTGTTAAAGTCCAAAAAAGAAAAAGTATACTAAAAGCACTTGAAAAAACAGACATGTAGTTGACCATCAGAGCAACATTTTCAGGAGTATTTGCAAAAAGAGCAAAAAATGCGCCCATCATTTGAAAAAATGGAGCTCCTGGAGGATGGCCCACTTGAAGCTTGGCCGAAGTAGCGATGTATTCCCCCGCATCCCAAAAGCTAGCGGTAGGTTCTACCGTACTGCCAAAAGTGAGTAGGGCAATTGCAAAAACAGCCCAACCAAAACTGCGATTCCATAGTTTATATACTTTTTCTGACATACTTGTTTTTTTGTTTTACGAATGTATGAATTAATAGAAAAACCCTTCTTTTTTTATTAAACATTAAATATCAGAATTTAAAAAGATTTATTTGGCTATAAAAAACTTTAACGTAAATTTGCGAAACTTTCTATTGGCCTATGGTGTAACTGGCAACACGTCTGTTTTTGGTACAGAAGAGTCTAGGTTCGAGCCCTAGTAGGCCAACAGCAAAATCCGTATTTCTTATGATTTACGGATTTTTTTATACCTTTAAAAAAGCATTTTAAATCTACGAATCCCTTTAAAAACTTGACTTGTAGGATACAAATCTTTTTTTTATATAATTTTCAATCACTTCATTTCATCTAACTAAAGGTTGAATTAAAAACAAAATTCATGGAACAACATGATGCTTTAGAGGATTATCTAGCAAATCACTACATCTATCGCAGCAATTGGCTGAGAGCAGCCGTTTTAGGAGCTAATGACGGTATTTTATCTACCGCTTCTATTGCCATTGGTGTTGCTGCTGCAAGTGATCTCAGGTATCAAATTTTATTAGCTTCGCTGGCCGGTTTGGTTGCAGGTGCCTTGTCGATGGCGGCTGGAGAATATGTTTCTGTGAGTTCTCAGACTGATATTGAAGAAGCAGACATCGCTCGTGAGAAAGAAGAATTAGATACAATACCGGAAATAGAGCTCTTACGTTTGGCGGATATCTATGAGAAAAGAGGATTGAAAAAAGAAACTGCTTTGACTGTCGCCAAAGAATTAACAGAAAAGGATGCCCTAGCGGCTCATGTAAGGGACGAGCTTGGTATTAATGAAATGTCTAAAGCCAATCCTATCGAAGCAGCCCTTGCCTCTGGAGCTGCCTTTACAATGGGGGGATTACTCCCTTTTGTTGTTGTAGTTTTCCTGCCCATTGAAAATATGGAATATACCCTTTACGGATTTTCAATCGTTTTTCTAATAATTCTCGGTGCTTTATCTGCAAAAATAGGAGGTACTCACATTGGAAAATCTGTTCTTAGAATCACATTCTGGGGTACAATGGCCATGGGGCTTACTGCCTTGGTTGGGTACTTGTTTGGAATTAATATTTAATTAAATACTCTAAAGAGATTCTCCCTTATTTAAATTCCCCAATTCTTTAAAAAATGAAAATACGTCAAATTATTCCCTTGTTAATCGTCCTTTTAATCTTTGCTATCTCTGGTTGCAATAAAGAAAATGACAAAAATAATTGCGCCTTAGAGCCTGACCCAGGAAATTGTAAAGCTTCCTTTCCAAGATATTATTATGATCGAGTAGAGAAAATGTGCAAAGAATTTATTTGGGGTGGCTGTGGAGGAACTGTTCCCTTCGACTCAATGAAAGAATGTAAAGCCTGTGAGGAGGGCAATTAAACCTTATGATAAAAAATGAATTTGAATTTTATTAATTCGAAAAAAATGTCTGAAACTTTAAATAAAATCACCCACCTTAATTTTAAAATTTTGATACTTCAAGGAATGGTGCTCTCTTACTTTTTTAATCTTTATACTAAAAATGAATATTCAATTCGAAAGGGTCTCACTTTTAGTTTGCTTATGACTGCTTTATCATTGAGTTATACTGCTTTTGCAGAGCCTGCAAAATATAACGTCCCAAGAGTTATGGCTTGGATTTTGACTGAGGGAATTGTTGGGATTATTCAGTTTAGTGTTTATGGAATTGGATTGAGTTTAGTTTATAAAAAGCTGTAAAAAACACGCGGTAATTTGTCCCATGAGAAAACACATCTCGTTTTAATCTAAAGCGAATTGTTTGATTCTGTGGGACTAATCCTTAGCCCTCTAAACTTGCAGAATAGTATTCGCGATTCATACGGGCAATATTTTCTAACGAAATACCTTTAGGACACTCCACCTCACATGCACCAGTATTGGTGCAGTTTCCAAATCCTTCATCGTCCATTTGCTTAACCATGTTCAAAACACGGTCAGTCGCTTCTATTTTACCTTGAGGAAGTAATGCATATTGAGACACTTTAGCGGATACGAAAAGCATCGCTGAGGCGTTTTTACAACTTGCAACACAAGCTCCACAACCAATACAAGTTGCTGCATCAAAAGCTTTGTCTGCATCGTGCTTGTCAATCGGAATGGAATTGGCATCTTGAGTATTTCCAGAAGTGTTGACACTTACAAAACCTCCGGCTTGTTGAATGCGATCGAAGGCAGAACGATCGACAGTCAAATCCTTAATCACTGGAAAAGCGTTTGCTCTAAAAGGTTCAATAGTAATGGTATCGCCATCATTAAATTTACGCATGTGAAGCTGGCAAGTGGTCACCAATCGATCTGGACCGTGGGCTTCTCCATTAATAAACATAGAACACATACCACAAATCCCTTCACGGCAGTCGTGATCGAAAGCGACAGGGTCGATCCCTTTTACCATCAACTCTTCGTTAAGCACATCCATCATTTCTAAAAAAGACATGTCGGGTGATACATCAGAAATAGGATAAGTTTCCATATTTCCTTTTGCATCAGCATTGGCTTGTCTCCAAATTTTTAATGTCAAATTCATATTCTAGTTTATTAGCCAAAAGGCGTTTAACATTTTATTTTTAATTACTTGTACGATCTTGTTTTCACTTCAATTTCTTCGTACTTCAATTCTTCTTTTCGGAGGACCGCATCAGCAGGCTCACCGTTATATTCCCAAGCAGAAACAAAAGTAAAGTTCTCGTCATCTCTGAGCGCTTCACCTTCTGGAGTTTGAGATTCTTCTCTAAAATGACCCCCACAAGACTCTGTTCTTTCGAGCGCATCTTTTGCAAATAATTCTCCTAATTCTAAGAAGTCTGCGACACGCCCCGCTTTAGCGAGTTGTTCGTTAAATTCATTTTGTGAACCAGGAACATTTACGTTTTTATAAAAATCTTCACGAAGTGACTTGATTTCAAGCATTGCATCTTTCAATCCTTTTTCGTTTCGTGACATCCCACATTTGTCCCACATTATTTTACCTAATTTTCGGTGGTAATAATCAACACTATTGATTCCTTTGTTATTAATAAAAGCATCCAATTGGTCTTTAACGTCTTTTTCAGCTGCTTCAAATTCAGAGCTATCGGTTGGAATCGTACCGGTTCGAATGTCATTAGATAAATAATCTCCCATGGTGTAAGGCAATACAAAATAACCATCTGCCAAACCTTGCATGAGTGCCGAAGCTCCCAAACGATTGGCTCCGTGGTCTGAGAAATTGGCCTCTCCAATGGCGAAACATCCTGGAATAGATGTCATCAAGTTATAATCAACCCAAACGCCTCCCATGGTGTAGTGCACTGCAGGATAGATCATCATTGGGGTTTCATAAGGATTTTGGTCTACAATTTTTTCATACATTTGAAAGAGGTTTCCATATTTAGAACGAACCACTTCCTGACCAAGATTTTTTACCAGCACCTCATCTTCTTCATTTAATCCTTTGATATGTGCTTGCTCTTTTCCGTAACGAATCACCGCTGCAGCGAAGTCTAAATAGACTGCTTCTCCTGTACTATTAACTCCAAATCCGGCATCACAACGTTCCTTTGCCGCTCTTGAGGCAACATCACGTGGAACAAGATTTCCAAAAGCAGGATAGCGTCGTTCTAAGTAATAATCTCTATCTCCCTCGGATAAATCAGTGGGTTTTAAATTCCCTTCGCGAATCGCTTTGGCATCTTCTAGTTTTTTAGGCACCCATATTCTTCCATCATTTCTTAAAGACTCAGACATCAATGTTAATTTTGACTGGTGGTCTCCCGAAACAGGGATACAAGTTGGGTGAATCTGTGTAAAGCAAGGATTTGCAAAGTGCGCTCCTTTTTTGTGAACTTTCCATCCAGCCGAAGTGTTGCTCCCCATGGCATTGGTAGAAAGGAAAAACACATTTCCATAACCTCCTGATGCGATCACAACCGCATGAGCACTGTGTCTTTCTAGTTTTCCATCGATAAGATTTCTCGTAATGATTCCTCTTGCTTTTCTATCAACAACAACCAAATCCATCATTTCATGGCGGTTATACATTTTAATTTTTCCACGACCAATCTGACGATTCATCGCCGAATAAGCACCCAATAACAACTGCTGCCCTGTCTGTCCTTTGGCGTAAAAGGTTCTGGAAACCAAGACCCCTCCAAAAGAACGGTTATCGAGTAAACCTCCATAATCTCGTGCAAAGGGAACCCCCTGAGCCACACATTGGTCAATAATATTTGTCGAAACCTCTGCCAAACGATGGACATTGGCTTCTCGAGAGCGATAATCGCCTCCTTTTATAGTATCGTAAAAAAGTCGATGGGTAGAATCCCCATCTCCTTGATAATTTTTTGCAGCATTAATTCCACCTTGGGCCGCAATCGAGTGCGCACGACGCGGAGAATCTTGAAAACAAAATGTTTTTACATTGTATCCCAATTCCGCCAAAGTAGCCGAGGCAGAAGCTCCTGCCAATCCAGTTCCGACAACAATAACATCTATCTGACGTTTGTTGGCAGGACTTACTAAATTGATTTTACTCTTATGGTTGGTCCATTTATCGGACAAGGGTCCTTTAGGTGTTTTTGAATCTAATTTTGCCATGTTACTGTCCGTTTAAATGATGAAAAACCGCAATAAAAACAAATCCCAATGGGACCACAATAGAAAAAGCTACTGTAAATAGCTTTATGCTTTTTGAGAATTTATTGTTCACCCCTACCGTTTGAAAAGAAGAAGCAAATCCGTGATAAAGGTGAAGTGCTAAAAAGAAAAACGACACAGAATAAAGTATCACTTTGATACGGTCATGGAATTTATGAACCAGCTCTTCATAATATCGATCAGGGTTTTCTGGACGGAATTCGATGTATTTATAGTTGATTTCTGGAAACCAAAAATCATAGAAATGCAAACCTAAAAAAGAAAGGATTACGATCCCAGAAAGAATCATGTTTCGCGAAACCCAACTTGCATTTGCAGCCCCGTTAAAGGTGATGTATTTTGTAGATCTTGACTTTCTGTTTTTAATTTCCAAGACAAATCCCATGATGAAATGGAAGAGGACACCAAAAATTAAAATCGGTTGCAATACAAATTGAACCAAGGGGTTCGTTCCCATAAAGTGAGAAATCGAGTTGAAAGTTTTCTCGCTAATAACTGAAGTCATGTTAATCGTAAAGTGCTGTCCTAAAAACAGAACTAAGAAAACACCGGACAATGCCATTGCAAGTTTTCTGGCTATAGAAGATGATATCATATTTTTTAATAATTGAATCCTTATTTACAAAATTAACCCATAAAGCGTTAAAAGGCAAAGTGTATTGGTTTTTATTTCACTAATTAATATCATTTTAAATAAAGGCTTTTAAGTAGTCTACTGGTAAAAGGTGGATATCATCAAATAAAGTATATTGTTTATTAAACAAAGTCGCTATTTTTGAAAAACACAAACCAACAGATGAAATACAATCCTTTGTCTTCAGATTTATACTCAAAAAATCGCAAGAATTTTATGGTAGCCATGCAAGCTAACGGACTGGCTGTTTTTAATTCTAATGATATTTATCCTATCAGCGCTGACAGCACTTTGCCCTTTGAACAACATCGCGATATTTTTTATCTCAGCGGAGTTGATCAGGAAGAAAGTATTTTATTGTTGTTTCCAAACGCCAAAAATGTAGATCATCGAGAAATACTGTTTTTAAAAGAAAACAATCACCACATTTCGGTTTGGGAAGGGGAAAAGTTTTCTCAATTGCAAGCCACTAAATTGACTGGGATTAAAACCATTTATTGGTTAGATGATTTTGAAAAAATCTTTACGCAATTGGCCGCTCAATGCGATATATTCTATTTTAATACCAATGAACACTATCGCGCTAAGGTTGAAACACAAACCCGTGAGGATCGCTTTATCCATTGGGCAAAAGAAAAGTTTCCTAAGCATGGCACTGCTAAGAGTAACTTTCTGCTTCAAAGACTAAGATCTGTTAAGGATCAGGAAGAAATCGACCAAATTCAAAGAGCTTGTGACATTACGGAAAAAGGATTTCGAAGGATTTTAAATTTTGTAAAACCTGGGGTATGGGAATATGAAATTGAAGCGGAACTTTCCCATGAGTTTTTAAAAAATCGTTCTAAGGGTTTTGCTTATCAACCAATAATTGCTTGTGGAAAAAACAACAATGTGTTGCACTATACTCTAAACAATGCACGCTGTGAGGCAGGGGATTTGATCCTGATGGACGTCGCTGCTGAATATGGTAATTATTCGAGTGACATGACCCGAACAATTCCCGTCTCTGGTCGATTTAGCAATCGACAAAAAGAAGTTTATCAAGCGGTAATGCGGGTTGGAAATGAGGCGACAAAAATGCTCATTCCAGGAGTATTATGGAAAGAATATCACACAGAAGTTGGAAAAATAATGACCTCTGAATTGCTGGGTTTGAGATTATTAAATAAAGTAACTGTGGACAATCAAGACCCTAAAAATCCTGCTTATAAAAAATATTTCATGCATGGTACTTCTCATCATTTGGGTCTGAACACCCACGATTATGGTCTGTTAGAAGAGCCCATGCAAGCCAATATGGTTTTCACTGTTGAACCTGGCATCTACATACCAGAAGAAGGTTTCGGCATTCGACTGGAAGATGATGTCGTGATTCAAGAAACAGGAGAACCAATCAACCTGATGGGAAATATCCCAATGGAAGCTGATCACATCGAAGAATTAATGTCTAAATGATTATTCTTAAAAGTCAAAAAGTTCTTTAATAAGGTCTCTCCAAACCAGAAGCAATTTTGAGAAGCGTCTTGACCGTGGGATTGGTCCCTCCCAATTCTACTCTTCGCAGCGCGGCTTCTTCCATATTAATCCTTGAACTCAATTCAACTTTAGTGTATCTCTGCTCCCTGCGCAATTGCGCAATGCATTTTCCTAACTTCTTTATGAATTTTTGTTCAACTTGATCCAAAACCTGACTAATTTAAAAACGTAGGTAAGCTAGTAGATGTGTAAAGAAAAATAGAGAACTTAAATGTTCTGTAAAATCAAAATTTCTTGTGTTTGTGATTAGACGAGTTTACTTTCTGTCTTAATTACACCCACACTGTTTACCACATCCTTGATGGTTTTCGGGTTTTTTTAGGAAAAAGAACTTTTTAAGCAAAAAAGTCAGGGACCAAATACTTAAACAGAAAACGATAAATCCTTGAATTATTTCCACTATTTTAAGATTTGATATACGATTAATGCAGCAAAATAAGCAATTAAAGTCATTGCAACAAGCTGAATCAGCGGCCATTTCCAACCATTGGTTTCTTTTTTAACAATTGCCAAGGTGCTCATGCACTGCATGGCGAAGGCGTAAAAAAGCATTAGGGAGATTCCCGAAGCCAGATTAAACAGCGGGCTTCCATCGGGTCTGATTTCAGCTGACATTTTATTTTTTATCGTTTCTTGTGAGTCATTTCCTACACTGTAAATGGTCGCCAAAGTCCCTACAAAAACTTCTCTTGCGGCAAAGGAACTAATTAATGCAATTCCAATTTTCCAGTCATAACCTAAAGGAGCAATCGCAGGTTCTATACTTTTCCCTAATATTCCAATATAAGAATGCTCTAAACGGTAGGAAGCAATTTTGACTTCTAATTCATCAGCGCTGATATTTCCATACGCAGTATTTGTTTTTACAATGTCTTCTGCATTGGAAAAGTTCTCTCCAGGACCGTAAGAGGCCATCACCCAAAGCAATATCGAAATGGCCAGAATAATCCTTCCAGCTTCTACAACAAAGGCGCGCGTTTTTTCCCAGACGGTCATCCCAACGTTTTTCAGCAGGGGTAATTTATAGTTTGGCATTTCAACGACAAAATAGGATTTGGTTGAAGTTTTTAAAATTTTATTCATCAAAGAAGCCGAGACGATGGCCATTAAAAATCCTAAAAAGTAAAGCCCCATTAAGGTCAACCCTTGATAGCTGATTCCTAGAAAACGTTGATTGGGAATGACCAAAGAAATTAAAATTAAATAAACTGGCAAACGTGCAGAGCAAGTGGTAAAAGGCACGACCAATATGGTGATGAGTCGTTCTTTCCAGCTTTCAATATTTCGTGTTGCCATAACTGCAGGAATCGCACAAGCGGTTCCCGATATTAATGGAATAACACTTTTTCCGTTAAGTCCATAGCGCCTTAATCCGCGGTCCATAAGAAAAACCACACGACTCATATAACCCGTTTCTTCGAGGATAGAAATAAACAAAAATAAGAAGGCAATTTGAGGGATGAAAATTACAATCCCCCCCAGTCCTGGGATGACCCCTTCCGTAATAAGGTTGGTAAGTACGCCAGGGGGGAGATAATTATTAACGGCTTCACTTAACTGCACAAAAGTGCTATCGATCAGTTCCATCGGGATACTGCTCCAATCAAAAATAGCTTGAAAAATTGATAGCAATATGATAAAGAAGATTACATAACCCCAAAACTTATGAATCAAAATATTATCCAATCGACTTCTAAGATCGGTAGCCTCTCCCTTGTTTACTCTATAGGTTTCTTTTAAAATTTTATTTATAATCTGATACCGCTTAATCGTTTCGCGCTGTTGTAACTTTTTAAGATAGGATTGAGATTGGGTTTTAAAATCAGCAGAATCAGGTACCTTTTGTCGTTCTAATTTGGTGAAATTAACATCTTGAGTGATCACCAACCAGAGCTTATAAAGTGACTGGTTTGGAAAAGCGCGTTTTAAACTTTGAAAATAAGTTTCGTCAATGGTCAAAGGATCTAAAATTGGACTCGTCGGTATGCTTCTATAATTAACCAAGGTTTCCTTCAAGCTATCAATGTCTGTTTTTTCTCGCGTACTGATCAACACTATGTTGGTGTTGAGTTGTTTTTCTAAAAGCTCTATGTCAATCGAGATGCCCTTTCGTTTCATTTGATCGGACATGTTAATAACTAAAACTGTTGGGATCTGGAGGTCCTTGATTTGAGTGAATAACAAAAGGTTACGCTTCAAGTTTTCCACATCTGTTACGACCACCACCACATCCGGAAAATCAAGATCATTTTTATTAAGCAATAACTCGATGACCACACTCTCATCCATCGAAGATGCGTTAAGGCTATAGGTTCCCGGAAGGTCTAAAATACGGGCTTTGGTGGTTCGATTTAATTTACAAGTTCCTTGCTTTTTTTCAACCGTAATGCCAGGATAGTTCCCCACTTTTTGATTCAATCCTGTCAGGGCATTAAATACCGATGTTTTTCCTGTATTTGGGTTCCCAATGAGCGCAATGTTTATGGTCTTAATCATGCGCTAACTTATCAGTTTTACCATTATATATTTTGCGGCTTCTATTCTAATTGCCAAATGGGCTTCGTCTATCTTAAGATACATGGGATCTCTAAAGGGAGCTAGGTATAGCAACGAAACTTCATTGCCAGGTAGGCATCCCATCTCAATCAATTTTAAAGGTAAAAAATCAGTTTCAATGGATTCTATTATTGCGGTTTCTCCTAAGGCAAGCTTATCTAAAGATATCATTATTTAGAATCATTTTAAAAAACAAAAATAGATGTTTTAGCTTATTTAAGAGTTAAAAATTATAAATATTTAAGAAGAAAAATATTCTTTAGTAAGGATAGAAAGTTCTTCTAATAAACGCCAGACGTCTTCCTCATCTGTACCGTCATAAAAACCGCGGATGCGGCCTTCGGGATCAATAAGAATAAAGTTTTCGGTGTGAATCATATCAAAAGGGTCCCCATCTCCGTCTTCCTTTACTGCCAGATAGGATTTTCTTGCCAGCCGATAAATCTCTTTTTTATCTCCTGTCACCAAATTCCACTTGTGATCCAAAATCCCTTTTTCGATAGCGTATTTTTTAAGTTGTGGGACACTATCAATTTCTGGAGTGACCGAATGAGAGAGTAACATCACATTGGGTTGGTCTAGGATTTCATCTTGAATTTTGATCATGTTGTCCGTCATTGCGATGCAAATAGTGGGACAAGTAGTAAAGAAGAAGTCGGCGACATAAATCTTGCCTTCATAATCTTTGGAAGAAATTATTTTTCCATTCTGATTGAACAAAGAGAATTTTCCGATGCGGTGTTGTCTCTTTACGTGCTGAAGGGTGCTGTCTACTAAGTCAAAACTGACCATTGCTGGTTGGAAAACTGGCAATGTTTTCTTGGGAACTAATGCGTTGTAAAACAAAATTAAAATCAATGCGGAAAGCATTGTGAAAAACAGAAGGAATCTTTTGTATTTGGATAGGATCATCATCTAAAAACAAAGATACAGGATTAAAGAATGGAAGTAAAAGCCTTGGTAAGGGTTTTTAACAAATTTGATTAACGATATGTATTTAAAAGTGGTATTTTTGAAATCCAATATTAAAAAGCTACTATGGAATCTATTTTTATAAAAGGCATTCAACTACTTCTAAGTCTGTCTCTTTTGATCGTTTTGCATGAGTTAGGTCATTTTATTCCTGCAAAAATATTTAAAACACGTGTTGAAAAGTTTTTTTTGTTTTTCGATGTAAAATTTGCTCTGTTTAAGAAAAAAATTGGAGATACTGTCTATGGAATCGGCTGGCTTCCCCTTGGAGGTTATGTCAAAATTTCTGGGATGATCGACGAAAGCATGGATACCGAGCAGATGAAGCAGCCCGCACAGCCATGGGAATTTAGAAGTAAACCCGCTTGGCAGAGACTGATTATTATGTTGGGGGGTGTTACTGTCAATTTGGTTTTAGGGTTTCTAATTTATATGATGATTCTCTTTGTTTGGGGTAAAAACATACTGCCGAACAATGCACTGCCATTAGGTCTTGGCACTTCTCCGCTCGCACAAGAAATTGGGTTTCAAAAAGGAGACCAAATCCTTACAATAGATGGCAACGCCATTGAGGTCGCTACGGAAATTAATAAAATGTTATTTATGAGGTCGGTAAAAGCAGTCGAAGTATTGCATGCCGATGGCAGCCGCGAAACACTCGCTATTCCCGTAGACATTGGGAGTCGCATGTTTGAATCTGGACAAATGAACTTGTTATATCCCCGCTTTCCTGCCATAGTTGACAGTGTCATTCCCGGACATGGGGCGGCGCTTTCTGGACTTTTGACAGGAGACATTATTGTTGGTGCCAATGACGTTAAAATTTCAGATTGGATGGACCTTAGGCAATGGAACACAGATCATGCCAATAAAAATATAAATTTGATTATTGAAAGAAATAATCGATTGGATACCCTTCAAATGGATTTAGATGAGGATGGAAAAATGGGTGTCTTCCCAAAAAACTCCATTCGACTCGAACATGTAGATCTTTCTTTTGGTGAAAGTGTTGTTGAAGGGTTTGACTATGGATACTGGACCCTTCACGATTATGTGGCCCAGTTTAAATATGTATTCACAAAAAAAGGAGCTTCTCAAATGGGAGGTTTTGGTGCGATCGGGAGCCTCTTTCCTGACACCTGGAATTGGAAAGGCTTTTGGTCGAGTACGGCTTTAATTTCAATTATTCTTGCTTTTATGAACCTCTTACCTATTCCTGCGCTCGATGGTGGACACGTGATGTTCTTACTTTATGAGATGATTTCGGGGAGAAAACCGAATGAGAAATTCATGGAGTATGCTCAAATGATCGGTTTCTTTTTAATCCTTGCTTTGGTACTTTATGCCAATGGAAATGATATTTATCGGGCGTTGAGTAGTTAATATCCATAGGTTGGAAATAAAAAATGTTTCAATTAAAAGGCCTTTTATAATTAATTAATACCTGAAGGGCACTTAATTTTTAATGTTATGAAAACAACAAATGACCTCCTAATGCAATTTTTTTATGGATTTATTCCTTATCGAGGAGACATTGCAGACTATCACCTCTTTCTAAAAAAGGAGTTAGAACTTAAAGCTTACGATATAATAAGGCAGGATACAGAATGGAATTATGGAGGATATGATAATATCTTCAAAACCCTAAAAAATCCAACCTAAAACTCTTAATTTAACATCCCACCCCTTCAAAATAAATCTATTTTCCTTTTAGGGATGTGCTGGTGAAAT
>Ga0114998_10002551_pt1 | contig 13725 bp, 8 predicted proteins | sample ArcticOcean_MG_C_5_FD_87044 | JGI IMG/M metagenome (GOLD analysis project Ga0114998, IMG submission 87044) | Marine microbial communities from western Arctic Ocean - ArcticOcean_MG_CB4_138 | ecosystem: Environmental > Aquatic > Marine > Oceanic | place: Arctic Ocean: Canada Basin | collected...
AATTAATAATTAAATTAATAAGCGATTGCACAAAAAATGACATGGGTTGAACCACCAAAGTCTTCTTCGTACGTTATTAAGAACTGCCGCGTACCGAACGTTCTCTTGTCCTTCCATAAAAATTCTGATGAACATAGTCAAAAAAAGAAGAAGAAGAAGAATATTGTAATCGATCGAGATGGACTATCTACTGTTAATATTACTATATTAAACGGCCTAATAAGTTCAATCGATCCTTCAGAAAAAGAACAAGAAGAAGAAGAAGTCGTTACCACTAGCACTGACGATGAGAAGAAGAAAAAAAGCGATGATGATGATGGTGGTGTAATACTTGACTTAAAAAATGGCATATGTTTCCCAACGTTTGCAGATTTGCATACGCATATTGATAAAGGACATACTTGCGAACGTTCAAGGAATGAATCTGGTTCTTTAGCCGGTGCAGACGAATCGTGTCAACGCGATGGAGAACATTGGACAGAAGAAGAACTCATCAAACGAATGGAGTTCTCGTTAAAAACGGCTTATGCGCACGGCACTTCAATCGTACGCACGCACTTAATGTCAGGTCCTATTCAAGGCTTATTGACATGGCCCGTTTTCGTTAAACTTCGAGAGAAGTGGAAAGGAAAAGTAGAACTGCAAGGTGTTTCTTTATCGATTTTAAGCTTTTTTAGAGACAGAGAAGCGTCGAGAGAACTCGCTAGACAAGTGAAAGAATGCAAAGGTATATTAGGCGCAGCTGTGTCGTGCTCTGATTACGGAGGCACGGACTTGGACCCACATACGACGTGCGGAAACGATTTACATAAATTACTCGATATAATATTTCAACTCGCGAAAGAGTTTGAACTAAACTTGGATTTTCACGTCGATGAAAATGGCAACGAAGAATCGAAAGGCTTGATGCACATTGCAAACGCGGCGATTAGGAACGATTATAAAGGAAACATTGTCTGCGGCCATTGCTGTAGTTTAGCAGTACAAACGACAGAAAATTTAGAACTCATGCTACAAACTGCAAAGAAAGCAAGCATAACAATCGTTTCTCTTCCACTAGTAAATCAATGGCTTCAAAATCGGTGTGAGGTTGGCGAGAAAACACCTAGACGTCGAGGTGTTCCGCTACTGAAAGAAATTGCTAACCGGAAAATCCCGATTTGCTTAGCGAGTGATAACATTAGAGACCAATTTTATGGATACGGAGATTTAGATATGCTCGAGGTGTTTCGTTTGAGCGTTTTCATTGCGCATCTAGACCGCCCGTCGTTCGGTGATTGGCCAAAAGCTGTCACGTCAACGCCAGCGCGAGCGATGGGATTTGGCGAAACACACGGTTTAATAAGAGAAGGTGGCGAAGCAAATCTAGTCCTATTCAAAGCTCGCCACTATTCGGAGCTATTTTCTAGGCCTCAGCATGATAGACTAGTCTTACGACATGGCAAACACATTGGAGTTTCCATACCTGGTTACGAAGAACTAGATGAGATTTGAATCGCTTGGACTTTTAGAATCGGGCTAAATACAATCAATAACAATAACGTTCATTTTTTATTTTTAGAACTGTATTACTATTTTTTTACTATTTTTTACTATATCTCTACGTCACTACTGCTGCTAGTGCTTATTTCTAATCGTACTTGTTTTACTAGGAGAAGAGTTGTGTTACGTATTGGGAAAAGTTCGCTATCGAGCATTTCTTGCAACTTTTTCATCTTAACTTCCGTTGACTCCCATGCTATTTTACCCAAGATATCACACGCAGCGGCGGACAATGCGCCCTCCGCTCGATTTTTAAAGCCATCATTTTGCGATGAAGAAGAAGTTGAAATAACGATCGATAATGCCGAGCATAGGCTCTTAATGCCTAAAAGCTGGAAATCAAAGGACTTATTAGAAGTTGAAGCTACGTTCGCGAGCTGACGTGCTAAAATTTCTAAATCATTCGCATTTTCTTGAGTCATTCTAATCACCTTTACGAATAAATCAAACGTAATACCATCCAAATCAGATTTCTCCTCATTTGCAGGAATCTTCATCACGAGCTGAATAAGCTTCGGAAAAAGACTAAAAATTATTCTTCGTATTTCTGTAAACGTGCAGCGAGGAAAGACTTCGTAACTCGCGCATAAAAGAGCCAATCTTAAACGCTTGCGACCTTTACTATTTCTCCTTAATATATTTCCAAATTGAATCATCCAGTTATGCATATTCATATCGTCGTGCACTTGTTCTTCTCTTCTTTTTGTTTCATCTTCTTCTTCTTCTTTATTACGCAACAAAAGTAAAGATGTCACTTGCAATAAAGTTTTATCGCTTAACCGAGAAATGCAAAATATATCCACAAAGACGTCTTTAATCCAAATATTTTGACCTTCTTCATCACCACTCTCTATCTTTGTGTTACTCAACATCATTATCATTATTTCTTCTGACAAAACCGCTAAACTTGGTGGTGCTCTCTCGTCTTTTATCATCGCATTTGCTCCTATTTTATTATGACTGTAACTATTATTCACATTATACTTTTCGCAACGAACTAATCTTAATATTCGTTCACATCTGAGACGCGTGTCCCAATCAAGAGACGTAAAAAGAGCAGAGTCAGCTTCTGTAAACGAATTGAGAGCATGATTTGTGAAAAATAGTATTCCCTTTTTAATGAAATGCTCAAAACCATCGACGAAAAAATCTAAAGTTGAACTCGCCCACTCTCGCACTCGTTCTGAACAGCCATCGTCGACGTTGCGAGAATTGACAATTGAAGCCAAACATAATAAGAAAGCCCCTGGATAAGTTCTAAGTAACAATGAGACATCAAAGCAATCATATTCATCGTTGTCATCGTCGTTTTCACCAGATGATGCACTTTTGCAATAAGGGTTTATGATAATGTCCCTCAATAAGTGAATCGCAAACTCTATTACACTGTTTTCGTTGCTTTTATGAAGTAAAGGCAAAACAATGTAAAATAATCCTTCTCTAGGATCTAAAAGAGGACTTTCATAATTTCCGTTGTTACCATCTGAGTGCATTATCGCAACGTTTTTATTGAACAAAGAAGCGACAAAAGTGTTCAATGATGTCAACAAATGCGGTTTCACTGATAATAAGTCCTTGAATGCTCGAATGAAATATTCAAATTCAATTAAACCGGGAGAATTGTACGCTGCGCTCAAAATCAAAGGCATATTTGAACTATTTTCAGCGGCATAGAAGAGCAGCAACCGCGTGAATTCTTCCGGTGCCTTTAGTTTCAGAAGAAGTAAACTTCTCGAAAACGCAATTGCTTCTTTTGTAGTCATTTCCTTCTGGACGTTTATTCTATTCATGACTCTGATCATTTCTTTTTCCACAGAGTTGTTGTAATAGTTATAATTATCAAACTTATCATCATGATCAACATCATCATCAGTATCACGTTTATTATTAATAGTAGACTCGTACGCTAACAAACGCTCTACTGTATTGTTTTTTATTTTATTATCTTCGTTGTCGTTGTGGTCAAAGCTTTGTTTATCAATTGCGTTCAATAGCAAAGACGCTTCATCTTTACATGCATCTGCTGATATCAATACTATTGCTGCAATCAGTCGCTCTTTGAAATATGCATTGTTTATATCTTTCAAAGTCTTTTCCAACTCTTTGGCTAAATCGCATCGTATAACAACCTTCACGAACATTCCAGTGGTAATACGACGACGACTGCTACTACAGTAATTGAAATAATTGTGTGCGTCATCCTCGTCGTTGTATATTATGCTTCTTTCATGTTTTACGAATAAGTTTTGACCATAACCGTCGCAGTTTCCCCATGCGTGCAATAACAGTCGTATGACGTCCATTTTCGATACTACTTTCAGTGTTGTTTGCTTCCTCCTCAAGATTCTTTCAATTTCGGAAACGACGAGTTCCAAGGCTTCCGCCGTTTGCTGTTGCCGTTGTTGCTGATTATTATTATTATTAGTCTCACATGAATTTAAAACTTCGAATATTGGTGATAGAATGACATCAGCTCTGTTCCCACGCATATCGCTTTCGCTTTTGAGCACATCAATAACCGACGGATACATTTTTATTTCTTCAGCTCTTCTTACTTTATCTTCGTCTTCTTGTCGATTACTAAATTTCTCATGATAAAGACTAAAACGAATAGAAATAGGAGAAAGAATAGAAGAAAATCAGTAAACGATACGGCATATGCTATCGTTTCTTGTTTGCGCATGACTTATTATAAAGAAGTACGCTCGTAGAGTTTAACATTTCCTCTTTTTGAGTGGCTTCATTAGTTCATTTTAATTTACTAGTCAGATTTAGAAATTGTAAATTTAATCCGTAAAACAAACATATTGCAATCCTAAATTTTCTGTGAGATATTTCGAACATTATTTAAGAAGAATTAAATGACTTTTCACAGAAAATCGGGGTCCTAAAACATTAAATTTTTTAAATAAATATTTAAATAAATATTTAAATCAAATTTACAATTAAAAATGAATGAAAAATCCCATCATTAAATGACAAAAAACATAAATCTAAGTAATAAGTATCTATTTCAATCGTGTTATCTCATGGTTGTATCAAAATAAATAGGGATAAAAAATTCTATTTGTACTTATAATATTTAAAAAATATATATTATTTAAATAGAAAAATTAAGTCATATATCATTTATCCCCTAATATTAAATTTATAAGAATGGTCAATAATATTGCATATAATTAGCAAATGGAAATACTGTAAGATTAAGTAGGGAAATGCAAAAAATAATATGATATTTATTGATATTTGTTTTTATGTTTTATTATTATATTGTTTTATTTTTAATTAAAGTTTTGTTTCGTCAAAAAAAGAAAGTAAAATGATATTAATATTAATATAAAATAGTAAGTCGCTCATCTATATGTTCACTCTCATATTCACAAAGAGACGATGAAGATGACATTGAGTGTGTTTTTACCTCAAGACAACGAAAGTCTTCAAAGCGAAAGAGTTGTTTTATATCTGAATCATGTTTTGAGAAATGCTTTAGAGCAAAAATCAAGAACAAGTTTCTTAAAGCTAATCGACGAAGACGCTTCGCAAGTTAGAAAAGTAGTAAACTCGTATTTGCAATATCGAATGAGACCTTTCGAAAAGGCTTTTGACGTTCCTCCATCTAGAGAAGAAGAAAATTTATCGAGGAGAGTTTTTCTTGTTCTCAAAAGACTTGTTGCTGTTGCTGCTGCTGCTACTGATGAAGGACTAAAAACAGGAACAACAACAACAACAATTGACGACGATGATGATGTCGTCAAAATGCTCAGAAGACGCAAAATATTCACATTAGCGAAACTTATCGATATCGCAACATTGTTTGCAGAAGATAATGCGGATCTTGTCCGAGATTTATTCATAAACGTGCACGCGTTGTTGCCTGAAATTTTCCATCGACAACTGGACGAGACCTTATTCTTGTTGTCTAAGAATTTTAACGACATAATGGTATCAATGATGAAGGAGAAGACGGAGGAGGAGGATATTTCCAGAGATGATATACTCTTATACCTTCGAGATGCCGCGATAAGCTTGAAGAAGTTCATAGACGTTCTCCCAGAACGAACAACAATTGATACACGAAGTGCGTTTGTTACTACTGTTGAAGCGCTTCAGAAGTTTTTAACAACAATCCATAATAATAAGAATAATAAGAATAAGTTCCTTGAACATACGATAAAATGTTTTAATGAGCTCATGTATAGCATAAAATCCATCAAAGACGAAGAAGAAAATGATAACAATAAGAAAGAAACAACAACATCAACAAGAGCAATTTCTTCAAATTATGATAGTGATGACGATCTTGCAGCGTTGAAAATAGTTGAGCAAGTTCGAGTAGTTTTACCAGATTACGGCGTTGGATTCTTAAAGGCTTGTGTTAATGTGTTCGGGTTCAGTGCCGAGTTAATAATACAAAATATACTAGAAGGTCCTTTGCCAAAAGAATTATCGAGTTTGGATACGAAGATGCCATATGTTATTATTAAACCATCTGTTGCTTCCGCTGAAATAACAAAGACTAAAATATTGAACGCTAAAGCCGATGGCTTTTTCCTCTCCGCGAAGAAGTATACGACGGAGGCAAAAAATGTGTTGGATAAAAACAGCGCCTCGAATAGAGCGGCCGTTCTAAGGCTTTTAGAAAATATAGAATATGAAGATGAATACGACGATTCGTTCGATGATTTACCGCCAGCTCCTATGCTCGTACAAACTGAAGAAAATGAAATCGAAAACGCAAACGCAATGTTGCGCAATTTTTGGGTGTTCGAAGGTCGAGTTTATAACGCCCCTAAAGAAGGTGCGAAAATTATCAAAGCTCGATCGCCAATGGAGGCTACAAATATAGCAGATGCAGAAGCGCAAGAAGAAAGTACTTTTGGCCTTGGAAAAGGCGGGAACAAGGCGGTTTTTCAACGAGACGACGACGACGGTGGTGATAGCAATAATCGTAGTAGCAAAAGAAATAATAGCAATAATAATCATCGCGGCGGAGCAGCGAGTTCGTCAAAATCGATTTCAGAGCGAAATAGACGTAAAGCTGCTGCAACGAAGAAACGAAATGTTTTGTAATATATATATATATATTTAATGTATCATGTACTACCAAGTAGTTATTGAGCGTACGTTTATATATTCTTTCTTTTGTTTTTAAGAAGCCATTTTTATTGTTTCACGTGATATGTGTATGAATTTTCTCAGTTACAGATACAACAGGCTGCATCATAAAGAATGATGAATCATGAATCGAATCAACTTTTAGAAAACAGGAAAACAGACACATTCCTTCCTTCAATAATACTTCAACTTTAGAACTTTTTGTTTTTGAGTTTTGTTTTTCAACAATTTATTAAGAAACTTAAGAAAGAGAGAACAATCATCGTAATCAATAAAAAAAATCAAATCGTCCGATATGAACGATAGTCGTCGTCGTCGTCGTCGTCGTCTTACTTGTTCTTCTTGGGGAGAGAAAATCGGGAAAATAATATACAAAAAGCTCTTTTTTTAAATCATCATATTCGAATCGAAACATGACAGGTGTACATTGTAGAGAATAATACTAATAGTATGAGTAGGAAGCAATATTTAACAGAATATGAGTTAGAAAGAGAAGAAAGAATAAAGAACAATCAAGAAAAGATGAAGAAAATGGGTATCGATGTATTAGCAGGTAGATCGATGATGATAACTAGCAATAAAACTCGTACGAAGCAGAATAAGAAGAAGAAGAAAAGAAGAAGTTTTAGTGATAATAATAACAACGTACCTCTCAGACGGTCAACGCGACATAGTGCTACATCAACAACAGCAGTGAAACTTGTTAATTTTGATGATGACAATATTAACACGAATGAAGGAAACGCACAAGGTAAAGAAGAAGAAGAAGATAATTTAGTGTTCGAGACATCTGCGGTATGGTCTTACTGTCGCGAGAAAGAAACGACAATAACAAGTAATAATAATAAGGATACCACTGCAGCACGTGTAGATAATAATAATATTACTAACGACAACAATAATAATAGCAATTTCAAGCTTGGAGGATACAAAGAACAACATAATTGTATAAAACTAGTTGATGAATCAGTGAAGAAGGGCTATTATTCAATCGATGAAGAGAGAAACTTTGGTCTCATCGCGGCAGCGGGAGATGGCGGGATCGTTTCCATATTTTCTTCGTCACTTTTGATGTCTTATAAAGCACATAACGGTTGGTGTTCCAACGCGCAATTTTTGAAGAATTCACCGAACAAAATCATCACTGCCGGAGGCATGGATGGTACCGTCGCATTATGGAACATCGCAGAACAAAATGCGAAACAAAAAATACCAATCTTAAAAACTAGAAACGGAGATATTCACGAATCAGGTATATTTTCGATGCATGTATTTGATGAGAACAATATTTTTACTAGCTCGAAAGATAAATCGTTTTGTTGTTCAACAGTAAGTGATAGTTCAATCACAGTTGTGCGAAGATTCAATTCGTTCCATTCTGGAGTTGTGAAATGTGTCAAAGCGAAGAACGCGAATATGATTGCCACGTGCGGGAATGATGGAGTTGTAGGTATTTGGGATTTGAGAGTGAAAGATGAACAACCGATAATTCAATTTGAAAACGCACACGGGGGTTGTGCAGTCAATTTCGTCGATTGGAATGTCGAAGGGAGTTCAAATCAACTTTTGACCTCTGCATTCGATGATTCAATCAATTTGTGGGATATTCGCAACAATTCTGGGCTTGTTTATCGTTTTCGTGGCCATAGTCATCCTGGAATAAAAAAAATTCGAATGCTCTATTGTCCAACTTTTACATTTGACGGAAAAGCCATCGTAACCGCTGGGGAAGGAAGTTCATCGTTGACTATTTACGATATCGGAAAGCAAAGGAAAGTTTGTTCGGGCAATATTGGTTTTGATCCCACGTGCCTTCAGTCTCTCTCGGGAGGAAGAATAGCCGTTGCTAATAAGAGAGAGGTGTCGATCTTCCTTCCTGTATATTCATTAGACATTTATCAGCATATGACGAACTGATACCTAGTATGTATAAACACAATATTGTATAATAATATTACTATTACCTAGTACGGCTCTGCTAGCTATTATTTATAACTTAATCTACTATATTCAATGATGCATTTTTTAATCCATAGATAAGGGGAGGCAACTCTGACGACGATTCTTCATCTTCGTCATTGATTAATTCTGCGGCCATATCTTTAGGAACCATATCATCAGGTACCATGCCGTGCTTTAAAAATATATCTCCAATTTGTTCCAACGCGTCGCAAACGTCTGCTTCCTCTTCGAGTTCGTATCCGTCTTTTAATAGTTCATGTGCATTGAATTTCTTGAGAATCTCTCTCCCATTTTCTTCTTTAGCTAATAATAAAATGGCCCCAGCGCACCCGCGTCGAACGTTATCCGAAAGCTCTTTGTTAACTTTTGCGCCGCTAATTGGTCTAAGAAGAGTCTTTATGATTGGAGTCTCTTCAGAGTCGAGTTCTAAGAGCTTTTTTCGTGATTCTGCGTCGCAGCACAAGTTCTGCATCGTTGCTGCTATTCTTTCGCGTCTAATATCGCACGAAGACAAAAGCATTGGTACGACGAGGTTAATAATAGTTCCACTTCTATCGAGAATCACTTTTCGTCCAATTGGGTGTCTCGAAACGTTGCAAAGAACGCTCGCGGCTTGGGCGTACATTTCCGTTGGTTTTCCACTAATCAATAATTGCACGAGTCTTTGAATGTAAAATCCTTCTAAAGGTTTTCCTTCTTGTGAGAGTACGTGCACGCCGCCTTCCGTTTTTGTGATGTTTGCCAAAAGCGAAAGCAATAAATCAATTGGAGCACATTCGCCGTCTTTAATAAAATCAATACATCGTTCGACCGCTCCTTTATTAACTGCTGAAGCACAAATCTCTAAAGAGTGACCAGTTAGATTAATCAAAGCCTGCGCTGAAGGTGTTGATTCTTTTGGATCTTTTCCCAATAAATGTAGCAGTTGTTGTACGAGTTTACTCTCTTGTTTATTATGAGTCTTCGTAGTGAGTTTATCGAGTCCATCTTCTGTGCCGGTTAAACCGGCAACGATCGCAGAAGCTTGCTCGCGAACATCTGCACGTTTATCAGAAAGAAATTCAATGAGTTCGTCTAATTCATCTTTATCGTTCGTTTGTTCGTTATTATTTCTTTTCATTTGCTCTTCCTCTGTCGTTGTTGATATCGTCATTTTTGTATAACCAAGTGGTAAAGTCATGCAGCAGAGAAATGAAGAATCTAAGCGCGAGTATAGACGAAGAAGAAGATGTATTATTTAATTTATTATTACTATATTAATAATCAAATAATAAGGAGTAATAAAGCATCAATAGTGGCAACAACAACAACAACAACAAAATTCGATTACAACTTAAATCGCGAATATCAATAGTTTCTAATATATAATAATAGTAAACATATATATCAAACTCCAACGTAAAGCGTTCCTAACATCAACGCAGAGCCTAATAAAATCCCCTTTGCTAAACTCAAATCGTTTTTACATTTCTTTCCCTCTGGCCAAAGTTCAATGAAACAAACCGCAGACATAACCCCACCAGTCGCTGCTAACATATATTGTAATCTTAATGGTGTCAAATACGGTTGAATAAAAAATAACGCAAACAAAGCTCCAAGGGGTTCACTTAAACCAGAGGCGGTTGCCAACGCCAAAGCTTTCCTTCTCGATCCAGTTGCGGCATAGACCGGTGCGGCGACAATGATACCCTCCGGAACGTTATGCAAACCAATAGCGATCGCCATGATTGGACCAATTTCAGTGAACGACGAAAATGCCACGGCGAAACCTTCTGGAATGTTATGCAGAGTCATCGCGATGGCCATGAGAATACCCAAACGCATTAAGCGACCGCGAGAGGCTTCTGTATCACCAATAGCCAAAGAATTGCTGCTCTTGTTCGTTAAAGAAGCAGAAGAAGAAGAGCGAAGTGTTGGTGGTCCACCGTTTTGTTTCGTTTTACTATTGTTCATTATTTTTGTCGATGATGATGTCGTCGTCGTCGTTGATGATGATGTATTACTACCCCCGTTTTCGTATAAATCTACGTGTGGTAATAACGGTTCAACGAGAGCGTATAAAATGGCTCCGGCCATTGTCGATAAAGTGACACCCCAAAATCCATTCTCCAGTACGTTTTTGACATATAATTCGATGAAACTCAACGTTGCCATGACACCAATAGCCGTTCCTAGAAGAAAAGCGAGTAATTTCGCATCTGGTCGTTTCCAGCAAGCGATTAGACCACCTACTGATGTGCTTAAACCGGCTAAAGTAGATAGTAATAACGCATATTTCTCTTCCTCATTAAGCGCGATCATGATATGATATTTTTATTTCTTCTTCTTCTTCAATATAAAATTACTAATCGAAAGAGAGAGTGATGAACGAGAGAGAAAGATTTGAACAGTTGTTTAGGCGATAATGTTGTTGTCTCATCGTTTGTTTGATGATATGCTGATGGAAGAAGCTTCTTCTTCTTTCTTCTGTCATCTTCTGCTGTCTTTGCGGGTTCTTCAGTTCTTCTTTTTTCTTCCTCTTACAAAGGATCGATTGCGTCACTATAGTTATTGACTAAAAATATATATTAAGAAAATATTACTATTAATAATAATGTTTGCGCAAATGAAAACGATGAAAATGGTTACTTATCCTTCTTCTTCTCCCGCTTCTTCTTTGAATAAGAGAACGGTTACTAAGAGAACAAACACAGTCGTCGTCGCCGCCGCCGCAAGTGCCAAAATAACAAAAGATAACAACAACAACTACAACACTCAATTTTCATCATCATCGTCATCATCATTATCGATTAATGATAATAATAATAATAATAATAATAGAAGAACGCTAATAAAAACAAAAGCTATTGAAGTGGAAGATGAAGATGGGGACGACACTAAAGCAGCGGATGAAGCAGAAGAAGAAGAAACAGAAGAAAATGCGACTTCAGAAGCGTCTCTGAAAGAATCGAGATTTACTTCATATTTTGCAAAGTTAATGGAGAGCTCTGAGAACGACGTTGATATGTTGGCCAAGTTCCAAACAGAGGTTATGGAATTGGAAAAATCTGTGAAAGATATGCAAGCGCAAGTTCAAGGCGAACAAGATCAAAAAGCAGCTGTTCAAGATCAGTATTTAAGATCCGTAGCGGACTTTCAAAACTTTCAAAAGAGAATGGCGAAGGAAAAAGCAGAGCTGGCGCCGACTGTGAAATCTAAAATGATCGGGACGATGTTGTCTGTATTAGATAACTTTGACTTGACTGCAAAGAACGTCAAAGGAATAAACGAAGGGGAAGAAAAAATAATTAAAGGCTATCAATTGCTTCACAAACAATTGATCGAATCCTTAGAAGCAGAAGGATTAAAATCCGTGCCAGGCGAAGGATCTCCTTTCGACCCGAACGTGCACGAGGCAATCATGAGAGAAGAATCTGATGATATAGCGGAAGACCATATCATCGAGGAGTTCAGAAAAGGTTACTTAGTAGGCGAGAAATTAGTGCGCGCTTCAATGGTAAAAGTCAGTAGCGGAAAGCCATGATTATAAATGACCGCATCACTTTATATATCATTTTAATGTCATTATTACGAAATCGATGCATATCAGTATACACAACACACGCGCGGGTCTAGGCTGGGTTGTATTATTATTATAATCAAATTTTACATATATGTTTTCTTATTCAAAATTCTATAAAAGTATCAATCACGGTTCAAGGAGAAAGTCTGTGTGGTTTACGCAGAAAGTGGCTTCTTCATGACGATTAAATACATCGGGGAAAAGATTCCCAAGTCACCCGATTTCTCGAGGTTCACCGCTGCTTTGAGCAACATCGTGTGAACGGCTTGAGTACCCTTGGGGGCAAACCCAATAAACTCCAAGACACCGGTCAAGACGTGCGTCAAATAAGCCGCTCTGCGAGCAGATTTCATCGCTTTTTGCCACGGAACGCCGCCAGTCGTCGCGCGATCAAAAGTCAAAGTAACTTCAAATCCAGCACCTTTCGCAGCTTGAATGCAATCTTCTATTGTGCGGACTTCCGGAAGAGCGTTGCCCTCAGCAATACCATCGACGATATCTACGTGATTTTTGTTCGACGGGTCATATTTATCAGTTCGCAACCATTCATAGGAGGCAAAAGAGGCTCCCGGTTTCAAGACTGCAAAGACTTGCTCGTATAACGCTTGTGTATTACTCGCATGGCATGCAGCTTCAATTGCGTACGCACCATCAAATTTTCTGTCCTTGAAGACTTTTGTCAGATCCATAAAGTTACCCTCGACGATCTCGGTCAAGTGTTCCAACTTGGCGGCCTTGTTCAATGTTTCGCATCGACCGACTTGGTACTCGTTGATCGTGATGCCGGTAACTTTACCGCCAGTTCCTTTGACAATGTTTCTCATTGGACCACCGACGCCACATCCGATATCTAAAACATTCATTCCAGGTTTCAAGCCAATGTTCTCCGCGATTGCGAGTTCTTGGCGAATGATGGACTGTTCAAAAGACTCTCCTTTTTCTCTCGCGGCGAAGTGGAATGATTCACCCCAACCGTATTCATAAAAGTCCGTGATTAATGAGTAGAATTTGTTCACAAAGTCCGGCGTTGACAAGATCTTCGTGCCAACTCCTTTCCCATTTTCTTGTTCGAAGAACTGATTATACGATTGGATCCCAGCATCGACTAAACTTTTTGACATCGCGCCAGTTTTCCCTGAGAAAACGTGGAACGGGTTCTTACGAAACCAAGATAACTTAACTGCGACGTATAATGATCCAGAGACTCCAATTATGGTCATAGCGGTCTTCATATTATCCTTATTAGCTGTTGACATGATGGATAATAATTAATAAATTTATTATTCCTTTTTGATATATTGTCTCTCCGTTTTCTGTGGCTGAGAACTGGAGAGTATATATATAGGATCTTCTTCGTTTTTGATCCGTTACTATAATAAATAAACTTATTAAACTATAGAAAAAAGACGCGGAAAAAAGAGTGCGTTTTGTTATATTAGATATATATATACACGATGATGATGATGATGATGATGATGATGATGATTATGTGTGTGTGTGTCGAATTTTTTTTTTTTTTTTTTTTTTGTGGTTTTTTTTTGGGG
>Ga0114998_10002553_pt1 | contig 13723 bp, 14 predicted proteins | sample ArcticOcean_MG_C_5_FD_87044 | JGI IMG/M metagenome (GOLD analysis project Ga0114998, IMG submission 87044) | Marine microbial communities from western Arctic Ocean - ArcticOcean_MG_CB4_138 | ecosystem: Environmental > Aquatic > Marine > Oceanic | place: Arctic Ocean: Canada Basin | collected...
AATCGACGCCGTCATTAAAGTATTCGTTTAAATCCAATTCAGATATGATTGGTGCCACAATTTTTTTAGCTTTTATATCGGGTGTTTCTAAGAATTTTTTCAAATCTCTTATAGTATCATTCTCAACATCTTCGTCTATATTATCTAAAGAAATAACTGTTTTAATTTCGTTTCTAACGGGGGCTCTTTTATAATTTCTTGATTTTTTAATGGTAGGTGCCATATTCTTTTCGGTTTCTTTAATTTTGTAATGTATAAATAAAATCAACGAGGTGTATAAAATTGTAACGGTAAAAAAACTTAAATTCATTTATATTATATTGAGATTATTTAAATAAAAAATAATCTAAATAATAATGTTATAATATTTATTATAAAATGTTTAACGAAGAAGATAAAAAGAAAATAACTACGGCTACTATAAAAATTTTTAAAACATATGAAATCACTAAGGAAATTAAAGAATTAACCCCAGAAATATGTATTACGATTATTAATGAAATAGTTGAATGTGTTAAATCTACAATTGACGTAACTGTTTACCTCAAAAATGTAGAACCATCCAATAAACCCGGAGTTATTTTAGAACTTATAGTAGAGGTTTTATCATCTCCAGAACTTGAAAATGAAGTTTCGCCAGAAGTTCAAGAACAACTAAGAAATATTTCCAGTAATGCGGAGGCGATGAATATTATTTTGAAATTGGTTAATTATTTAAATGGGAAATTACTTGAATCCCTTGATAACGACGGGGATGGACGTGTAACAGTAGAAGAAGTACAAGCCGATATTGTAGACTGCTTGTTATGTAAAAAAAAAGGATGTTGTGCTTGTTATAAAGAAGGAGAGTGCTGTAGTTGCTGTCCAGCATTTTCGAATAAGGTTGGGGAGGCATTAGCTAAATTTTTTGTTAAAGTTATATGCTGTGGATGCGATAAAAATTATATTACTCGGAAGTAAATCTCTATAACGATTTAATTTTATTTAGAAAATTTAGAAAAATACCTTTATCGCAGGGTTTATATACAACTATATCTAAACTATGTATGTCATCTTCTAATTTAAACCTGCACATAAACGAATTCTCTATAATATATTCTAATACTTCTGTTTTTGTATTATAATCATATTCACCATAAGAAGGCATTATAATAGCATCAGTTATAAACTGTCTATTAACTAAAAGACAGGTGTCATCCATATATACATCTAAATCGTTTACTAATTGGTAAAACAGTTCGTTGTTTATAGTTTTTTTCTGCTCGTTTCCTTTATAATAAATTGTCTCTGTATAATATTTTCGTTTAGTTCTATATGCTTCACCTATGTATTTAATAATTTTATTAATTGTTTTTTCTGTTAGGGTATTATCAAAAACATTATCAGAATCCTTTTTTCCTAAAGGTACAACTAAATTTTTATTTTTATTGGCAAGTTGTAGATATTTACCTAAAAATGCTTCCATTAATAATGTACTATTAATAAATTAAATAATCAAAATTATTTTATTTAATAATATATATATATATATGAATATTCTTGTTACTGGTGGATGTGGATTTATAGGTTCTAATTTTATTAATTATATATGCGCGAAATATCCTAAATATAAAATAGTAAATTTGGATGCGATGTATTACTGTGCCTCGGAATATAATATTAAGGCTGATATAAGAAATAGTTCGAGATATACTTTTATAGAAGGTAATATAAATGATTATAATCTTATTAAGTATATTATTCAAACAAGTAAAATAAATTGTATAATTCATTTTGCAGCTCAGTCTCACGTAGATAATTCTTTTGATAATTCACTACAATATACTGAAGATAATGTAAAAGGAACACATACCTTATTAGAAGTTGTTAGGAAGACTAAACCTACAATACTTTTTTTACATTTCAGCACCGACGAGGTTTATGGTGAATCTGAATTAGATGAAAAACCTAAACACGAAATGTCCCTGTTATGTCCTACAAATCCTTGTGCCGCCAGTAAAGCAGCGGCCGAAATGTTAGTTAATTCCTATAAACACTCCTATGGATTAAGATGTATAATTACGAGATGTAATAATGTATATGGACCAAATCAATATCCTGAGAAATTAATACCGAAGTTTATAAAGTTATTAAAATCTGGAGAAAAATGCACTATTCATGGCGACGGCTCATCTCTTAGAAGTTTTATTCATAGCGATGATGTGTCTTCTGCTGTTGATATTATTTTGCATAAAGGAAAAATAGATGAAATTTACAATATAGGCTCTGATTTAAAAGATGAACGGTCTGTTTTAGAAGTCACAGAATTTTTAGTTAAGAAAATCTTTGGAAAAGATACGGCTGATGATTATATTACATTTGTTCCTGATAGACCTTTTAATGACAAACGGTATTTTATTACAAATAAAAAAATAAAAAAGCTTGGCTGGGAACCCACTATAAGCTTTACAGAAGGTATTAATTCTCTTTTGGATTTGTAAAAAATCCTACACTTGGTTCTGGCTTTACATAGTTATAATTATTTTGTTTCATAAAGTTATTTAGCATATTTACTAAATATTGTTTATTAATATTTTTTTCGAGTATCCCATGTTCTAAAAAAACTTTTTTATAACTATTTGAAATGTTAGGTTTATGCCTCGTATTTTATTTATAAAATGTTAAATAAAATTCTCCTTATAACTGGTGTTAGCACTGTAATTTATTATAATTATGTAAAACTTTTAAAATGGACAAATAATTTTTACAAAAGATTAACAAATTCTAGTTGTTTAAATCCCTCATATGTTGATAAAGTAGTATTTTTAAATGAAAATATTTATTACTATATTACATTAAAAAATCGTCAATTTATTACAATAGATAAAGAATATGATTTAGAACAATATGACTTATTTATTAAAAATAAAAATAATATTAATAACCCTGATGATATTTTAGAGGCATATATTATAACTACAAATAACAATAAAATTGATGTTTTAGATGATATTAAATTATTGTGTGGTCCATATGTAAATCAATTTAACAAAAAAAATAAATATTGGCTCTTCAATTATTTGGCGTATGAATATACTGAATTAAATAGTTCAGCGGATATTAAAGAATTAACTATTGCCTTAATAAACGGATCAACTACTAAATTGTCTTAAATATATTATTTAGTAAACTTAAATATAAAATATTTAATTTAACTAAAAGTTTTATCTTTTAAGAATTTCTTCTATTTCACTTCTAAATCGATTATCTTGAAAAACATAATCCTTATCAATATTACGAATACCAAAGGCTTCTTTATCAAAAGAGGGGTAATATAAATTATTACAAAATTTATTGCATTCTTCTAGACTAGGTAAGTTATAGTTTAAAAATTCAAGTGCGTGGTGAAAATAAAAATCCTCCCCCTGTTTATTTCCCATAAAAGCTTCTATTATTTCAGGAAATTTAGAATTTAGTTTTTTATTATTTTTAATTAAATCATCAGTTATTTTATGTAAACAATCTACCATTGCCGATTTTTTTCTTAATGAAAAATTACCATTAATTGAAAAATCTTGCTTAGGAGTATCAGTTAATTGAATGGCTCCTCTTTCATCCCAACCATTAACTTGTTTATTTTCGAAGATATATGACTTATAAACACCTCCAATAAATGGATATTCTAGGTATTTATCTAAATTTGGTAATTTATTCATAATAAAACTATCTGTTTGAAAAATTAGAATATGTTCTTGTTTAATAGCATTCCAAAAATCTAAATTTCTTAATAATTTATTGTATTCTTCGGTGGTTAAATTATTACTTGTTAGTCCAGTAAAAGTAAAATTAGATTTAGGAAAACTACTTTTAATATACGCTAAATCGTGTCCAAAAATATGTAAATTCCATTCTTTTCCTAAATGATGCATAACATTTCTTATCACCGGTTCTAATAATCTATGATTTCGCGGTTCTACAATAACGGCTACTTTATCATTTTTATCTGAATTTTGTATGGTTTCGTCGGATTCTTTAATTTTTTTACATTGTTCTAGTAAAAAGTCTTCTAAAAGTTGAACGGTACTCTTATTATTTTCTTTTAATTTCATATTATTTTCCTTCATTATAGTTAAACAATTTTTTACACTTTCTTTAATATTTGTTATTTGATATCTATTTTCTAGTAGTGTTGTATCTAATAAGTTATTACTTCTTTTACCTAATAATATTTCATCTTGTTCTTCAATCGTAAAATTTTTCCAAGTAAAATAGGGATCAACAATATCTCTATACATCTCTAATATTTCATTATGACTGATTGACCCGGGGTTAGTAAAATTAAAGGTTCCAGTTTCTTTGTTAATCATCATTATTACCGATAAGGGAATTAATTCATCTAAAACAGACATAGAATTTTGAATTGAACATATTTTTTCATAAGTAGTTATTGTAGTAATAAAATTTCTAGGATTTTGGCTACCTGTAATAGGCATTCTAATACGTAAATGAAGAGCATTTGTTTGTTTCATAAGATTATTTGTAAAACCCTTAACTATACTATAATTCGAACCAAAAAAATTAGGCTTATCATCTTCCTTGAATCCATTTCCACTTTCAATTCCATGTTCCTTGTCATATTCATAGATGCACCCAGTTCCTATATACGTAAAATGAATATCATTTTTATCACAAAAAAGAGCTAATGAAAGAGGGGCATACAAATTATCATTTAAATTTATGGGGAGCGTTTCTTTATTCTCAAGATAATCAATAGTTGTATATTTTTTTTCTTGGAAAGTTCCATGTGTACGCCCCATGCAACAAACTACATGTGTAATATTTTTTTCAATAATATCTATTTTTATTTCTTCGGCTTCGGCGCGTAAATCAGAATGTTCGCAATTAATATTTTTTTTCTCTAATTCTTCTAGGTACATGCTACCAATCCAACCCTTGTGTCCTACCAAATATATCTTAGCATTATTTGGATCATTTTTTACCATACGTATTCCCGCGTCACTCATTATTATAATATAATACCATATATTAAAATAATTTTTTTACATCATTAACATTTCCAAATTTTCGATACATTTTTTATGTCCATAAAATTTACAATTCCATCTATAAAAATGGAATATATTTAATGTTTCTCTACACATAGCACATTTGATATCTGCATAACTGAATATTATTTTTATGACTTCAACAGGTATATTATTCATATAGTTATACAGATATAGTTAGCCTATAAGTGATTTAATATTTCCAGGCAGCGGAGATATTTCCGTAGAATAGAAATTTTGGATTTTCTTTAATTTTTCAAATTCCTCTTCCGTTACGAGATTAATAGCAATCCCCTTGCGTCCAAATCTACCGCTGCGCCCGATACGGTGAATATAAGTCTCAATATACTTGGGAACGTCAAAATTGATAACGACTTCTACCTGCTGAACATCAATTCCTCGGGCGATAATATCAGTAGCAATAAGAACTCGGCTAGAACCATCTCTAAAATCTTTCATCGTTTGATCTCGTTGGGGCTGGGTCAAAGAAGCGTGGATAATGGAAACTACATGATTTTCTCTTTCTAGTTCTGTTTTTAAGAAATCCGCCTTTCTCTTAGAATTTACGAAAATAATAGTTTGTTTAATTCTTAACCGTTCATATAAATCATATAAAGTGGCTATTTTATACTGCTCCTGCTCAACTCCCAAATAATATTGCTTAATACCCTCTAATGTTACCATATCGGCTTGAACTAAAATCTTAAGTGGATCCGACATAAATTTTTTAGTAATTTCGATTGCAAAATCAGGCATAGTGGCGCTGAATAGACAAATCTGTGTCTCATCTGAAACAAATCTAAAAATATCACAAATTTGGTCCTTGAAACCTTTTGACAACATTTCATCGGCCTCGTCCATAATAAAACATTTTAACGAATTAGTTTTGAGAGCATATCTCCTAAGCATATCATATATCCGTCCAGGGGTTCCAATAACGACTTGGACGCCCTTGTCCAAGGATTTAAAATTATTTTCCACACTTGTCCCGCCCATAATAAGTGTTCCAGTAAGTCCTAAATAAGTATTAAATGCCTCAAAGTTACTATATATTTGGTTGGCAAGTTCGCGATTCGGGCAAATTACAATTACCTGCGTATCTGGATTAGATTTATCTACCCTGGCCATCGAACCAATTAAAAAACTGGCCGTTTTACCAGTTCCTGATTGGGCCTGGGCAATAATATCTTTCCCGTCTAAAACAGGCTTGATTGCCTTTCGCTGAATTGCTGAAGGAACTTCATAGCCATAACTATAAATACCCCTTAAAAGTTCCTCTGGTATATCGAGGTCGTCAAATGTTTCTATATCTTCTATAATATAATCGGTGCTGTTGGAAGTCATTATATTATATAACGAATATAGCTTTAAGTGATAAAAAAGAACATTATTATTTAATTATAATATTTATTAATAATAGAGATGGGCGAACCTATCAATAATTATGATGGACCTTTATTCGATATAATAAAACAAAAGGATGATTTAATTAAAAGTTTAAAGGGCACTAATGATGGATTAAATAAACTTATAAATCGATTTGGTAGTGACATGGATGAAATAAATAAGCAAATTAATACCACCATGTCTAAAATTTCTACCAATAATGATATCGATTATATAATTAATAGTAAAAAGGCACTAACCAATAAAGTAAATTTATTAACTGAGCATAACAAAAAACTCACACAAACAATTTTAAATAATAATATACAATTTAATAATTTTAAAAATATTTATTATGGTTTAAGTTCTATATATGTTTCGCGTTGCAATAATATTATACACGATATTAATGATAATAGTATCTTAAATAATAAACTTAAAATGTTAGAAGACAGAATCGAAACTATACAGGGTATGTTTAAGTGTAAAATATGCTTTTCAAATACCATTAATATTATTTTAGAACCCTGCTTACATATTTATATTTGCAAAGAATGCATAGATAGTATTATAGAAAATACCGATGATTCCGAAACGGTTAAATGTCCTGTTTGTAATGAAAGTATTACTAAATACAATAATATTTACCTACCTGTTTGATAATTTAATATATATATATATATTATATATTTATATTAAAATGGTCAATAAATGCGCAAAAGGAAGTTTACAATCCCCGATAGATATTAAAACCAATACAGCTACTAATTGTGGTGCGTTATGTGATTTACTATTTTATTACAGAACATCGTCGATTTATTTAGAAAATGTAAACGGCACAATTATTTTTACTTATGACAACGGTTCTTATATTGTTTTCAATAACGAGGTATATGAATTAGAAAAAATTTCATTCTTCACACCATCTGCTCATAAAATAGATGGGGCGAATTATCCTTTGGAATTAAATATTTACCATCGCTCTCCAAATACAGGCCGTATGGCCATAATATCAATTTTATATGAGATAAACGAGGGTTCGTCTGGTTCGCATGCTTGTTTGGAAGTATTTGCGAGTAGATTTCCACAGAAATCAGGAGAAAGAAGCACCGTTACAACGTCCGATGATTGGAATATTTTCGAAGCTTTACCAGAGATAAAATCCTTTTATACATATAAGGGTTCGCTTCCAAGAGAACCATGCACGGAAAACGTCGAATGGATTGTCTTAGAAAACAGCGCGAATTGCAGTGCTAAATTCCATAATAGTTTACAAAAAATATTAAATAATAATGCCCGTCCCACTCAAGCTTTAAATAACAGAAAAATTTACTACAATAACAACACGGCCAAAAAAAACAATCAAAATTATGGCAGTAATTTTAGATGTTATACTAATAAAGAATTTAAAAAAGCGTGTTCATGTCAGAATATTAATATGGACGCGCTTAAATATAAAAATAAGCTCGCGTTATTTTGTATTATATTAGCTATTTTAATAATTATAATCATATTAATTCTACTTTATATGAGAGAGCATGGGGGGTTGGGTAATCTTGTTCCAAAATTAAATTTAGGAAAATTAGGGAAATTAGGAAATATTAAATTACCTTCTATGTCTAAAACACAATTAGCCTTTCCGGTAAGACCTCATCCCTACAACGTCTAATATAAAAGATAAGAGATAAGAGATAAAAGATAAAAGATAAAAGATAAAAGATAAAAGATAAAAGATAAAAGATAAGAGATAAAATATTATTATATCTAATTATAATAATGTTTACACATATTTCAAAGAGTTTTCGTTATACTAATGGAGGAGCTCCGCCCCCCTCTAAAAGTATCGAATTTGATAAATCATCAGATTCCGATGATATAGAAATTAAGAATGGTCACGCGATTAACAAAAAAATAACTAAAAAAGAATTTGACAAATATTTAGAAAAAAAGGGCTTCGTTATAGATGATAGAATGTTTTTAGATGCCTCCATAAAATTAATAAATACTCAGCCCACTTTAGAAGATGGACGAAAAAATAAAAAAATAAAACTAGAAAAAAGGTTTTCCACCGAAATGGAAAAACCTAAAAAAATAAACAGAAAATATATAGAAAAACAATTGAATAATTTAGAATTAGAAGCGCTTCAATATAATTTAAAACAATTAGGGGTTACCTATAAATCTAAGAATAAAAAAAAGGTCGTTAAAAGAATTATTATGGAATTAGATATTTTTATCTAACTTTTTGGATTTTTTTAATGATATCCTTTAATTTATTAATCTCGTCTCTTTGCTTTTTAATAATTGCAATATATTTTTCCTCTTTTTTATTAAATTCATCTTGTTTAGAAATACGAGCGAAAAAAACCGTTTCAAATATAGGATTTTCCTTTTCATCATCGTCGGCGTCGTAATGATATCTTTGCACACTCCATTGCATCCTTCCATTTGATAGTTTAACATATTCGGAATGTTTTTTAATAAGTAACCCACCAGTGCGAAAAACCTGCTTATTCTGCTTGTCCAGGGTAAAATATCTAACGTGTGTATCAAATTCTACGTCATCTATATCTTCTACTCTTTCATAATTTTTTAATTTTTCTTTTATAGCGGCTTTATTTTGAATGCTTTCTGTATAGGTTTTTTTAGGCCTATCAAAGCTGGTATCTGCTAAGCTCTTTAAATATGGTCGACTCATTAGTTATATATCTTAAAATATATTTAAATAAATAATACAGGGTTTATTGTCGATTAAAATATGTTTGTATATGATAAATGGGTTATGGATACTTAGCTTTAGCCGTTAAAAGCGAACATGATAAATATTTAGTAGGTAATCCCGAATTTACCTACTTTAAAGCAGTTTATAAAAGACATACGAACTTCGCTATTGATTACACCGAAGTTTTATTTGCACATAGCACCGAAAATTGTTTGGGTAAAAAAATTTATATGAATGTACCAAAAGGTGCGGATTTATTACACCGAAGTTATTTATGCGTTGATATAAATATTAGTGGATCGGAAAGATTAGAGTTTGGTAATTTAAATGGTTGGCATGCCTCCGGTTTTGCTCAAACTGCTGCGGATAAAGGAAATTATGCCCCACTCGCCTATAATTTAATAGAATTTATCGATTTGTATATTGGAGACCAACTTATTGATAGACATTATGGGGAGTGGCTCCACATTTGGCATGAACTTTTTGAAAACTCAGAAAAAAATTTAGCGTTGGCTAATATGATACAGGTTAATAACGAAGCTGGTGGTAAAAGAACATTAACTATTCCATTACGATTTTGGTTTAATAATAATGTTGGTTTGGCGTTACCCTTGGTTTCTATGCAGTATGCAAATGTAAAACTGGAAATTAAATTTAATAAAAAATCTGAGGTAGAAAGACTTTCTGATAAACAGACAGTAGCTAGTCCTATAAGTGTTAGTAATGTAAGATTACTTTTAGAAAATATTTATTTAGATCAAGAAGAAAGAAGATTATTTACTAGTAATAAACACGAGTATTTAATTACACAGGTTCAATCAAGTATCCATAACATTATTAATGATGTGGCTGGAAAATGGGATTCGTCCGACTTTACTAAATTACGACACGAAGTAGATTTAAGATTCAGATATCCAGTTAAAGAATTATTTTGGTCCATTCAGGACAGAGAAGGTAAAGCTATACCTCGTTATCATACCGATTTATCGGGTGATTTTAAAAACACCGGTTGCTTTAAATATAATTATTGGAATAATTTCAGAATAGGACAAGACCAAATGTCTTATTGCACTCTCGTTCTTAATAATAAAAATCTCATGGATGAATTACCGGCTCCTTTTTATAGAAACACACAACAATATCAATATCACAATAGTTATGGTATTGAACATGTAGATCTTATTAAACAAAAGGAGGGGAACCCCGCATTAAATTACCAAGATTATTCAAGAGGAAGTGGAATATATTCTTACTCTTTTGCTATTTACCCAGGACAACATCAACCATCGGGATCCTTAAATTTTTCTAAATTACAAAATGCTAAACTTAAATTTGGATTAAATAAGGGTAAAAATTGGGATTTCGCGGGAAGCGTTACCTCTGAAGACGCTCAAAATAAAAACAAAGTAGTAAATATTTATGCTTTAAATTACAATATTCTCCGAATTACAGGGGGTTTAGGAGCTTTGGCTTTTACTAACTAAATAATTATAAAATTAATAAAATATATTTTTATAATTATTGTATCTTTATATATTAATACGAATAATGTCAAATTCAAAAATTATATTATTAACCAAAGGAGAAGAAGATACTTATTTAACTGACAACTCAAAACATAGCTTTTTTAAATCGCCAAAAAAAACATATAGTTACTTTGGTCAAAATTGGAATGCTATTAATCCCAGTAATAATTTAAATTTTACCGAGTCTTCGTTTATAACCATGCATTTACCAATTGAAGGAGACCTTATTTCTAATGTATTATTAAGATTAAATATTTCTGGAGAAACATTAGCAAATGATTCTTCTGGTCGTTTTCACGCTTTAGAATTTATAGAATCGGTAACTTTTAAGTATAATGACCAAGTATTAAGCACAATTGATTATAATTACATCGCATTATATCACAAGCTTCATAGTAATAACTGTCAATATAAACAATTTATAGATTTAACTTCTTTAACAAAGGAATCTTTAGAAAATAACTTTAAAGATATTAATCGTGACGAGCGAAATAATGTTCTCCACGTGCCTCTCCCGTTTTGGTTCACTAAAAATCCTGGGTCAGCCTTTCCCATATGGTTATTAACCAAACCAAGATTAGTAGTCCAAATAAAATTAAAGACCAATAAATCTTTATCGTTAATAAGAAATTTAGATTTATTAGTTCAATACACAAATTTAACACATAAAGAAAAAGATGTTTTTAAAAATAGTTCGTTAGAATATTTGATTGAACAGGTTGAAATCGTAAACAAACGAAATATCATTAATGAAAGTAAGGTTAAAATAGACCTTCCCCGAAATAAATATGTCAAATATTTATTATGGAATACACTGCCTACCATACCCACTAATGATTTAAAAAGCGAAGCCCACATAAAGAAAACTACGATTCTTTTAAATGGTACTCCTATTTTAGACTGCGCGGATGCGAACAGAACGGCCTTAGTGAATCGTTTCAGTTATTTTAAAACCCCAGTTGTAAATGGTATAGATTTTAATGGCGGGGCTTCGTATAAAGATTTCACCGATTTAAATGATTTAAATATACATAGTCAGGTTTTTTGCTTAAATCCATCCGACTTTCAATCATCGGGTTTTTTAACTACAGAAAAATACAACACTTTTACTTTAGAAATTGACACTATGAATAGTATTAATTCCAGCACCCTACATGTATATATAATTAAACATAATATCCTCCGGTTTAAAGATGGAATATTGAATTTACTACATAATTAAAGCTAAAACGCAAATAATATGATAAATTATTAAATTAAAATAATTTATTCTATTTTCTATAAATTATTTTCTTGTCTATATATATATATAAAATGGGAGGCGGACTTATGCAATTAGTAGCTTACGGCGCACAAGATATTTACCTTACAGGTAACCCACAAATTACCTTCTTCAAGGTAGTTTACAGAAGACACACTAACTTCGCAGTAGAATCCATCGAACAAACCATCAATGGATCAATTGGAACAACTGGCGGTGGCAAAGTTTCAGTAACTGTAGCAAGAAACGGCGATCTCTTACACCGTGTATACATTCAATTAAAGAGAAGCACCGGTAATTTAACCGTAGAGAGGGCTGGTTTTGATGCTATCAACTACGTCGAAGTAGAAGTAGGTGGCCAAGTTATTGACAAACACTACGGTCAATGGATGAAGATCTGGTGTGATCTTACCCACCCATATGACAAAAAAGAGATGTTAAAAACTATGTTACTTACTAACAATTGTGATTGCAGTAGCGAGAACTATACCACAGATCTTTCAGTAATACCACTCCAGTTCTGGTTCTGCAGAAATCCTGGTTTAGCGCTTCCACTTATTGCACTTCAATACCATGAAGTCAAACTTAATATTAAATTTTGCACGCTTGACGCCGACGTTGGCGCCGAAGTATGGTGTGATTACATTTTCCTTGACACCGACGAGAGACGTAGATTCGCTCAAGTCAGCCACGAATACCTTATCGAACAAGTTCAATACAACAACGGTGTTTCCGCGAAAGAAGATGTCCAAACCGAACTTAGATTCAACCACCCAGTTAAAGAGCTTATTTGGCAAACCAGAGGCGCTGGCACGAGTTGCTGCAACTCCAGCAAGGGAGTCGATGCCGTTTGCTCTGCTTTATTACAACTTAACGGCCACGATCGCTTTAGAAAAAGAACTGGCGAATACTTCAGCACGGTCCAGAGATACGAACACCACAGCGGCGCAGCCGTGTCGTGGGTGTCAACTCACAGCTCAGTCGATGCCGGCACAATTTACTCTTACTCCTTCGCCCTCAAACCAGAAGAACACCAACCATCCGGAACGTGCAATTTCTCAAGAATAGATAACGCCGTCTTAAACCTTGGTATTAATAACCTAATAGGAACTAACGACAACGCTGCCAACGCCAACGCCGCCGCCGCGCTGGCCGACGGCGACTCGATGCTCAATAAAGGTGTATTAGATGTATATGCCGTCAACTACAACGTTCTCAGAATCATGAGTGGTATGGGTGGTCTCGCATACTCTAACTAAGCTAAATTTACTATAAAAAACCTAATAAAGTATTATATTAGTTTTTTTTAATTTAATTAATTAATTTCCATGAAATTATTATCTTGCTTATATATATAAAATAAAATGGGAGGCGGACTTATGCAATTAGTAGCTTACGGCGCACAAGATATTTACCTTACAGGTAACCCACAAATCACATTCTTCAAGGTAGTTTACAGACGACACACCAACTTCGCAGTAGAATCCATCGAACAAACCATCAACGGTTCCGTTGGCGATGGCAGCAAAGTTTCAGTAACTGTAGCAAGAAACGGCGACCTCTTACATCGTGTATATGTTCAATTAAAGGGCACCGATATGGTACACGGTACCCCCGACAAAGCCTGTGGTTTTGACGCAATTAATTACGTCGAAGTAGAAGTTGGCGGTCAAGTTATCGACAAACACTATGGACAATGGATGAAAGTATGGTGCGATCTTACCCACTGCTCTGACAAAAAATCAATGTTAAATAAAATGTTATTATTAGATGACTGTGATTG
>Ga0114998_10002555_pt1 | contig 13722 bp, 14 predicted proteins | sample ArcticOcean_MG_C_5_FD_87044 | JGI IMG/M metagenome (GOLD analysis project Ga0114998, IMG submission 87044) | Marine microbial communities from western Arctic Ocean - ArcticOcean_MG_CB4_138 | ecosystem: Environmental > Aquatic > Marine > Oceanic | place: Arctic Ocean: Canada Basin | collected...
CTTAAGAAAATAGTTTCACTTAATATTATAATTAATTTTTAATAGAAGATACGAAAACTAATTATAATATTAAGTTTAATTAAAATATATTGACTTTCATTAATTGAACTATAATTTAAAAAATAAAAACATTTAAACACAATTATTCTTATTAAATAATAGTATGATTAAAAATTTTAGAATCAATTCAAAAGTTAATATTGGTAATGACTATCCATGTTTTATAATTGCAGAAGCAGGTGTAAATCATGATGGAAGCACTTCAAAAGCTAAAGAATTAGTTGACGCTGCTGTTGAGGCGAACGCTGATGCTGTAAAATTTCAAATGTTTAAAACTGAAAAATATGCTTCAGATGATGCCTTTTTAGCAACATATCATAAAAAGGGAAGAGTTCATAAAAAAGAAGACATTAAAAGCTTACTTAGCAGGCTGGAACTAAGCCAATCACAATTGGTAGAAGTTTTTGATTATGCAAAAAAGAAAAATATTTTTGTTTTTAGCACTTCTTTTGATGTTGGTAATGCAAAATTTTTATTTAATTTAGGAATGAAACTTATAAAAGTAGCATCGTTTAGCCTTACAAATTATCCTTTAATAAAATATTTAGCAGAGCAAAATCTTCCAATGATAATTTCTACAGGTCTACATAAGCTTGGTGAGATAGAAAAAACTTGCGAGTTAATTAAAAGCACAGGAAACAATAAGATAGCATTATTGCAATGTACATCTCATTACCCATCATACGCCAAAGATGCAAACTTACGAGTAATGGACACTTTAAAAAATGCTTTTGATTGTATAGTTGGCTATTCAGATCATACGATGGGTATTAATGTGTCTTTAGCGTCAGTTGCGCTGGGTGCAAAAATTGTAGAAAAACATTTTACTTTAGAAACTAATTCATTTGGAGTAGATCATGATGCCTCTTTATCACCAGCTGAATTAAAGATGCTAGTTAAAGGAATAAGAGAAGTTGAGCAATCTTTTGGTAGTCCTATTAAAATTATTCCAGAAATTGAAAAAGAAATCCAGAGAGTTCATCGACCAAGCCTAGTGTCAAAAGTAAACATAAAAAAAGGACAAATTATTAATGAAAGAATGCTGGATATAAAAAAACCAGGAACAGGAATTTCCCCAAATGATGTGCATTGGGTTATTGGAAGAAAAATTAAAGTGAATCTAAAGAAAAACAAGTTAATTCTAAAGAAAGACTTAGTTTAAATTGAAAATAAATATAGTTAGACCAGTTTTACCATCCTTAAAAAATATTAAAGAACTTTTTGGCAAGTGTTTAAAAACTGGTCAAGTCACCAATAATGGCCAAAACGTTAGAAAGTTTGAAAAAAACTTAAAAAGTTTTTTTAAATCTAAATATGAACCCATTGTATTCTGTAACGGTCAAATGGCTTTTTATAGCTTAGTTCAAGCATGGAAGTTTAAATTAAAAATTAAACAAGATGAGAAAATATACGCTATTGTCCCTTCTTTTACATGGTCAGGAACGGTTAACACCTTAATACTTAATAATATTACACCAATATTTTGTGATATTGATAAAAATTTTACTCTAGATTTAAAAAAAATAGAAAAAAAAATTAGTGAGTTAGGTAAGATCAAAAAAAAAATTAAATTTATAGTACCTGTTTCTAACTACGGTAACATTATAGATATAGATTCTTTAAAAACTTTTTGTAAAAAAAACAAAGTTATAGCTTTGATGGACAGTGCACCAGCATTTGGGTCAAAATTTAAAAAAAAGTCTCCAAATAATTTTGGAATTGATGAGATATACAGTTTTCATGCAACAAAAATTATGACATCTATGGAGGGCGGCTGTGTGATTTCAAACAATCTAGATATCGTAAACTACTGCAAGTATATAAGAGATTTTGGTCAGTATGAAAAAAAAATAGGTAATATAAAATTGCCAGGTTTGAATTCAAAAATGCAAGAAGTATCGGCAATAATTGGGAATTATAATTTGAGAAATTTCAATAAAACTTTAAATAATCGAATGAAGGTAATAAAACAGTATCAAAACTTTTTTAGAAAATATGATGAAAAAAATATATTTTCCTTAATGAAAATTAATAAAGAAGTTGATTGTACTTATCTATATTTTCCAATTATTGTTAATAAAAACCTTAATAAGTTTAAAAAATATTTAAAAAAATCTAAAATTAATTTTAGAAAATATTATACTGCAGTTCATACACTGGACTACTACAAACAAAGAAAAATCACTTTAAATTTAGGACTAGAATTTACAAATGAAATTAAAGACAAAATTGTTGCGCTTCCAGTTTTTTCAGATATGAGTAGTAAGGAAATAAATTATATTTTTAAGAAGATTAATAATTTTTATAAGATTTGATTATATGAAAACAATACTTGTAACTGGAGGGTCAGGTTATCTGGGAACTGTTTTGGTTAATAAATTATTAAAAAAAAAATATAAGATAATTAATTTAGATCCCATGATCTATTCAAATTCACCTAATATCTCACAAAAAAATAAAAATATTGAAAATTTTGTAGGTGTAACAGAGGATAAATACATATTAGAAAAAATTTTTACTAAAAAGATATATGCAGTTATTCATTTGTCGGGCGTATCTAACGATCCTACAGCGCTATTGAACCCTGCCTTAACAGATAAATCTAATGTCAAAGCTACTAAAATAATTGTAAAGCTGGCAAAAAAAAAAAAAGTCAGCAAATTTTTATTTGCATCTTCTTGTAGTGTTTATGGCTTTACAGGTGAAAAAAAATTAATAAATGAAAAATCAAAATCAAAACCGATAAGTGAATATGCAAAATCAAAAGTAATTGGAGAAAAAATAGTTCTTAAAGAAAAAAATAAAAATTTTATTGTAAATTGCCTTAGAAAAGGAACCCTATACGGTTCTTCTCCAAGAATGAGGTTCGATTTAGTATTAAATACTATGGTAGGTTCAGCGACACAGGCAAATGAAATTATTATTAATGGTGGTGACCAATGGAGACCATTCCTGCACGTCGATGATGCTGCTGATGCGTATATTAAATTATTAGAAAACAGAAATGAGAAATTAAATGGTCAAGTATATAATATTGGAGCTAATTCCCAAAACTTTCAAATCAAAGAATTAGCTTATAAAATTAAAAAATTTATACCAAAAAGTAAAATAAAGTTTAGTAAAAATTTTGACAATAGAAGTTATAAAGTTAATTTTGACAAAATCAAAAAAGATTTAAAGTGGGAACCTTCAAAAAAAATAGAGGAAGGTATAGTTTCGGTAATGAGATTGTTTAAAACAGGTAAAGTGAAAAACTTTAGAGATATAAATTATTACAACATTAAAAGACTAATTTCGCACTTAAATATTTAGAGGCTAAATGAATATTTTATGTTATTGTGAATCCAATAATAAAACTGGGTTTGGACATTTTTCAAGAATTAAAATTTTAATAACACTCATCAAAAAAAAATATCCAAAAGCAAAATTACTTATATTCTCTAAAAATAAAAAAGAAGCAAAAGAATTTTTTAAAACAAAAATTGTATATTCAAAAAATATTTTTGATTACATTTCTAAAAAAAAAAAATTACTTGATTTAGTGGTTTTAGACCCACCTTATTATGAGGGTAAAAATGATAAGATATTAAATCAAAGATTAAAAGATATTTATTTAATTGAGGATAGAAAATTTAGAATATTAAAATTAACAGATGAAACTAAACCAACAGCTCATTATTGTGATTATTTAATTAATGATTTTCCACTTTCAACTGCCTTTATTAAAAAATATAGATTAACAAATAATAAGATGAAGTTATTTTTAGGAATATATGCCTTCTTGTATCCCAGCATGCTATTAAATAAGTTTTTGCATAAAAATAAGAAATATGATCTTTTAATAGCATTTGGAGGAAATGATCCTAATAACTTAGGGATGAAGTTTTTTGAAACAATAAAAAATAATAGACAAAAAAAGATATTTATTCTTAATAAAAATACTTATAAAAAATTAATAAAGTATCAAGACAAGTATAATTGCATAAAACCCATTACAGATCAGAAAAATTTTTTGAAATTGTTAAGTTGCAGTAAAATGTATTTATCAACACCATCAAACATAATGTTTGAGGCTTTTGCATTAAATATGAGCGGTGTGGTTATACCTACACAAAATAGACAAAATGTTATGGGAAGAAGTTTTCAAAAAATGAAGATTGTTAAAAACTTAAATCTATTTAAAAATTTAAAAAATAATGTACTTGAAAAAAATTTAAGAATTAAAACTACACCACATAAAAGATTTAATTTATATAAGGCAATTGATATGCAAAATAAAATTATAAAATCTTTATAAAATGAACCTAGCAATTATCCCAGCCAGATCAGGAAGTACAAGACTTAAAAATAAAAATATTTTAAGTTTTAATGGTAAGCCAATGATAGCATGGACTATAGAAGCTGCAAAAAAAAGTAAAATTTTTGATTATATTTATGTGAGTACTGATTCAAAAAAAATTGCATCAATAGCAATAAAATATGGTGCTAAGGTTCCCTTTTTAAGAGATAAAAAATTATCTGACAATTTTACATCGGTGCATGAGGTAACATATGATGCTGTAATCAAGTTAGAAAAAAAAATTAACAAAAGTTTTAAAAATGTTTTTCAATTAATGCCAAACTGTCCTTTAAGAAATGATGTGGATATAAAAAATTTTTATAAATATTTTACTAATAATAAAATTAAGTTTCTAGTTTCATGTACAAAATTTCATTTTGGCAACCCCTGGTGGGCATTTTATCAAAATAAAAAAAATATTAAAAGATTATTTCCAAAATTATATAAAAAAAGATCACAAGATCTCCATGAAACGTTTACGCCAACAGGAGCAATATGGATAGCAAAAAAAAATAATTTTTTAAAAACAAAATCATTTTATTCAACTGGGTTTGAATTTAAAGAATTAAGTTGGAAATCTGCAATTGATATTGATACCAAGGAAGATTTTATGATTGCTAAAAGTATAATAATATGAGCAAAAAAAAACTACTAATCTTTGGCGCTGGTAATCAATCTAATGTAGTCACAAAATTAATCGAAGATAAATTTAATATTTTAGGATATGTGACATCAAAAAATATAACAAAAAGTATGACTAACAATAAAAAAATATATTCATTAACTAAAAATAATCTTGTTAAAATTACAGAAAATAAATCTTTTTTTTCTATAATTGCTATTGGTGACAACAAGACAAGGAAAAAAATATTTAATAATATAAAAAAATTTAATTTAAAGATTAAATGGCTTTCAATTATTTCTCCAAATTCAATAATATCGAAAGATGTAATTATTGGAAAGGGAAGTTTGGTAATGCCTGGATGTATAATTAATAATGGGACTAGAATAAAAGACCATTGTATAATAAATACAGGTTCTATAATTGAACATGACAATTACTTTGATAATTTTTCAAGTTGTGGTCCTGGTGTAGTGACCGGAGGTAATGTGAGGGTCGGCGAATCATCCTATATTGGTATCGGATCTGTAGTAAAAGAAAAAATTATGATAAATAACAATGTATTTATAGGGGGTAATTCATTTATTAACAAAAATTGTAAGAAAAATTCACTTTATTATGGTAACCCAATCAAATTAATATCATGAAAAATAAAACTATATTTATAAGTGGCGGTACAGGTTCTTTTGGTAAAGCGTTCACTAATTATGTAATCAAGAATTTAGATCCAAAAAAAATTATAATTTTTAGCAGAGATGAGCTTAAACAATTTGAGATGAAAAAAAGTTTCGATAAAGCACAATTAAAAAAAATTCGTTTTTTCATTGGAGATATTAGAGATATCGAAAGATTGACATATGCATTAAAAAATGTGGATATTGTTATACATGCAGCTGCACTCAAGCAAATTGGGGCATGTGAATACAATCCATTTGAAGCAATTAAAACAAACGTTTTGGGTTCACATAATATAATTCAAGCAAGTATAATAAATAATGTTAAAAAAGTTATTGCATTAAGTACTGACAAGGCTAGTTCACCAATTAATTTATATGGTGCAACAAAATTGACATCTGACAAACTTTTTGTATCTGCAAATTATCATAGTGGTTCATCAGGGATTAAACTTTCAGTCGTTAGATATGGAAATGTTTTCTCAAGCAGGGGATCAGTCGTAACTGTTTTTAAAAAATTAAAAGAACAGAAAAAACCTCTTGAAATTACAGATATGAATATGACCAGATTTAATATAACCCTGGATGAGGGTGTCAAATTTGTATTAAACTCACTAGATAACATGAAGGGAGGAGAGATTTTTATACCTAAATTATCCTCTTTTAAGATTTCAGACTTAGCGAGAGCAGTCGATCCTAGTGCAAAAATTAAGATTACCGGAATAAATTATGGTGAAAAAATTCATGAAGAAATGATTTCTGAAAATGAAACTGGCGACATATTATCTTTTAAAGACAAGTATATTATTTTACCTGATATGAATATGATTTCATGGAAAAAGGATTTGTACCTTAAAAAAAAACCATATCCAAAAGTTAAAAAACACTTTTCTTACAGAAGTAATAAAAATGAAAAATTTTTAAATTTGAAGCAGCTAAAAGAACTTCTAAAAAAAAATTTTTAAATGAAGAATATTAACTATGGTTCTCAAACCATAAATGAGAATGATATAAAGTCAGTCAGTAAAATACTAAGATCAAAGACAATAACACAAGGTATCCAAGTTGATCTATTTGAGAAGAAGATAAATCAATTATTTGGTGGAAAATTTTGTGTTGCTTTGTCAAGTGGCACGGCTGCTCTGCATTTATCTATTTTAGCACTTAATTTAAAAAAAAATGACATCATAATAACAACACCCATAACTTTTTTAGCAACAGCAACATCTATAATAAATGCAGGATGCAAGATTTTTTTAAGTGATATTAATTTAACTAATTTTACACTTGATACAAATATCTTAGAAGAAAATTTGAAAAAACTTAAAAAACTCAAAAAAAAGTGTGCAGCAGTAATAGCAGTTGATTATGCAGGTTCACCGTGTGACTGGAAAAAATTAAAGAAACTATCACTTAAATATAAATTCAAACTTATAAACGATAATTGCCATGCAATAGGAAGTAAATATTTAACTTCTGTGAAGTATGCAATTAAATTTGCAGATATTGTTACTCAAAGCTATCACCCAGTAAAAAATATTACTACTGGAGAAGGTGGGTCCATGATTACGAATAATAAAAGGATATATGAAAAAGTTAAATTAATGAGATCACATGGCATTATTAGAAAAAAAAAAGAAATGAAAAAACTTGGAACGTGGCATTATCGTGCTGATACACTCGGTTATAATTACAGATTAACCGATTTTCAATCAGCACTTGGCATTTCTCAACTTAATAAATTGAGTAATTTTTTAAAAAAAAGAAATAAAATAGCAAAAATTTATAATCAAAATTTTGAAAATAAAAAAAAAATAACAGTAAAAAAAGAAATTGAAGAAAATAGTTATTGTGCTTACCACTTGTACACTATCTTGTTTAATTTCAAAAAATATAAAATTTCTAAAGTATCTTTTTTTGAAAAAATGAAAAAAGATAAGATTAATTTACAAGTACATTATATTCCACTTTACAAAATGGAGATAATAAAAAGAAATTTATTTAATAAAAAAGAAAAATTTCCTAACAGTGAGTATTTTTATAATAATTCATTTTCTATACCAATATTTCCAAATCTGAGTCTTAAAGACCAGAAATATGTAATTAATAAAATTAGTAATTATTTATACTAGATGAAAGTTAAAAAATTGAATATTGCAATTATTCCTGCGAGATATGGCAGCAAAAGAATTAAACATAAAAATATAAAAAAATTTATAACAAAGCCCATTATATTACATGTGATCGATTTATTAAAAAAATCAAAATTTTTTGATTTAATAGTAGTAAGCAGTGACAGTAAAAAAATTTTAGATATTGCTGAACGTGGAGGCGCCAACTATTTGATAAATCGCCCAAAAGAATTAGCCAATGATAAAGCTGACACAAGATCAGTAATTTTACATTCCATAAGTGAGTTAGAAAAAAAATTTGAATTAAAAAAAATTTTTTGTATCTATCCAACATCTGTTTTTTTAACAAAAAAAAATATTAGAAAGGCCCTAGAGTTAGAAAAAAGAGTAAAAAACTTTGTATTTAGTGCGATTCAATATGATCATCCAATCCAAAGGTCATTTGCAAGAAATTATAAAAACATTAAATTAAATTATCCTAAAAAAATCTTTTTTAGAACTCAAGATTTAAAAAAAAACTATCATGATGCAGCACAATTCTATTTAGCATCAAAAGAAAATTGGATTAAATCCAAATCAATAATTTGTAATAAATCATCTTTTGTAGAACTTTCCAAGTTTGAGGCTCATGATATAGATAATTTAGTTGATTGGCAATTTGCAGAAATCTTATTTAAAAATAAAAATAATTTTTAAATATCTGCGTATAGTGTAATAATCACTAATTAAATAAATGATAAAAATTGCAATAATTGATTATGGTGTAGGTAATATTAAATCAATTTATAATGCTTTCAAATATATGGGTTTAAAAGTAGATATAATTGAAAATCCATTAGAAATTACAAATTATGACAAGATTATTTTACCTGGAGTTGGGTCTTTTAAATATTGCATGAAAAAAATTAAAGAAAAAAAATTTGATTATGAATTAAAAAATTTTGTTAATAGCCAAAAAACAATACTTGGAATTTGTGTTGGAATGCAACTATTGTGTAAAAGTAGCTCTGAAGATGGCCAAACTAAGGGCTTTAATTTTTTTGAGGCTAAAGTTGAAAAATTTAATTCTCATGAGGTTAGAGATAATAATGTGCCACATATTGGTTTTAACTCTGTAATAGCTGACAAAAATTCAAAACTTTTTAAAAATTTTAATATCAATCCTGATTTTTATTTTATACATTCATATAGAGTAAAAGCTAAACAAGAAGACTGTCTCTACTCACAATTTAATTATGGTGATAAATTTGTGTCTTCAATTGAAAAAGACAATATTTTTGGAGTTCAATTCCATCCTGAAAAAAGTCAATTAAATGGAATTAAATTATTTTATAATTTTGTAAAAATTTAATGTCAAAGAAAAGATTAATTTTTACCCTAATTTATTCTGATGGTTGTTTTAATTTAAGTAGAAATTTTAAATTACAAAATGTTGGAGATCTTAGTTGGTTAAAAAATCATTATGATTTTTCAAAAATATCATTCTCGATAGATGAGCTTCTAATTTTAGATGCATCAAGAGAAAAAAAAAAAACAAGCAATTTTTTTTTAAACCTTAATTCATTGTCTTCAGAATGTTTTATACCTGTAGGAGCTGGTGGAGGAATTGAAAACTTGGAAGATGCCAAACTTTTTTTCGAAAATGGTGCAGATAAGGTCATACTAAATTCTGTTATTTTTAAAAACCCTGAAATACTTAATAAACTTTCTAAAAAATATGGTCATCAAAGTATTTGTGTTTCAATAGATTTTAAAATGATAGATGGAAATTATTTTGTAGTAATTAACAATGGGCAAGAACTAATAGATATTAGATTAGATAAATATCTAAATAAAATAATGAATTACCCTATTGGAGAAATCTATTTAAACTCTGTAGATAGAGATGGTACAGGTCAAGGAATGGATAAAAATGTTTTAAATTTTTTACCAAAAAAATTTAAATTTCCCATTATATTAGGAGGTGGAGCGGGCAAATCTTCTCATTTAATTGATGGACTAAAAGATAGTCGTATTTCAGCAGTTTCTACTGCAAACTTATTTAATTTTATTGGTGATGGTTTAAAAGTAGCACGAGAAGAGATTATCTTGACAAAGATTGACGTGCCAATATGGGAGTATAGTATTGCTAAAAAATTTAAAAATATATTTAGTTAACCTATATGATAATTAATTCTTGCAGAATTTGTAAATCAAAAAAATTAGAGAGTCTATTTTCCTTAGGCAATTTAGCTTTTAGTGGAAAATTTGCGACCTCAAGCAAAAAGAACATAAAAAAAGGTATAGTTAAACTTGTTAAGTGTAATGCTTGTTCATTGGTTCAACTTGATAGGAATTTTAGTTCTAAATTTTTATATGGAAAAGATTATGGATATAGAACTGGGATTAACAAAACAATGACAGATCATGTGAATAAAATAGTCAAGGAGGCATCTAAATTTGTTAAATTAAAAAAAAATGATGCTGTTTTAGATATTGCTAGTAATGATGGAACTCTTCTTAATTTTTATAATAAAAGTATAGTTAAAGTGGGCATTGATCCAATTTTGAATAAATATAAGAATAATTATAAAAGTATAAACCATAAAGTGTCAGATTTTTTTTCGTCTAAATCCATAAATCAAGTTGGAATAAAAAATTATAAGATAATAACAGCACTCTCAGTTTTTTATGATTTAAAAAACCCTAACATATTTATTAAAAATATAAAAAAAATTCTTCACAAAGATGGAGTTTTTGTTCTAGAGCATGCAGATTTATTATTAATTTTAAAAAATAATCTATTTGATACGATCTGTCATGAACATCTTGAGTATTATTCTACAAAAATAATAAATCGCTTACTTTTAAAATTTGAATTAAGAATTTTTGATCATAGATATAATGATGTAAATGGTGGAAGTTCACAATATTACATAGTTCACAAAAACTCAAAATATAAATCAAATTTTAAAAAAATAAAAAAGATTATTAAGAGTGAAAAAAATTATGGTCTTGATCAAAAAAAAACCTACTTAAGATTTTATAAAAGAATTTTAGAGGTTAAAAAAAGTTTAATTTCAATACTAAAGAAAATAAAGATTAATCAAAAATCTGTTCATGGCTATGGAGCCTCAACAAAAGGAAATATACTTCTTCAATTTTTTGGAATTTCAAAAAATTATTTAGACTGTATAGCTGATAGAAATGATGCAAAAAATAATCTTTATACCCCAGGTACAAAAATAAAGATAGTTACAGAGAAAATTTCACGAAACGCTGTTCCAAACTTTTACTTAGTTTTGCCTTGGCATTTTAAAAAAGAAATTTTAACAAGAGAAAAACCAATTAGGAAAAAAGGTACTAAATTTATTTTCCCACTGCCAAGGCTTAAAATATTATAGATGAACAATCTCATTGTGGTGATCCCGACACTTAATGAAGAAAAAAATATTCCAATAATTATTAATAAAGTTTTTAGAGCTAATAAAAGATATAATATTTTGTTCATCGATGATGCATCAACTGACAAATCTCAATTATTAATTAAAAAATATAAAAAAAAATTTAAGAATATTAATTATATATTTAGAAAAAATAAGTCAGGCATAGGGTCTGCTCATAAAGAGGCGCTAAAATATAGTTTTAAAAAAAAATATAAATACATAGTTACAATGGATGCTGATGGAACACATAACCCAAATAAAATTCCAATAATGATGAAGTTGATGAAGAATAAAAATTCTCATATTGTAAATACTTCACGATTTATGTTAAGCAATAGTTTGCCTGGCTGGCCTATCAGCAGAAAAATAATGACTTATATAAGACACTATTTGATAATAATTTTTCTTGGACTAAAGTTTGATGCATCAGGTGCATTTAGGTTATATAATACTAGTTTTGTTAAAATATCAAATATACTATTAGCAAAAAATAATAGGTATGCTTTTTTTTGGGAAAGCTTATATATTTTAAAAAAGAAAAAAAATAAAATTCATGAAATTCCTATAAATTTGCACTATAGGGTTTTTGGATCATCTAAAATGAAATTATCTGATATTTTTTTATCTTTTATATATTTACTAAGAATAAGTGTGAAAAGATATTAATACTTATGAAATTTAAAGGTTATTATAATTTAAAAGAATTATTATTAATTTTAGCTGTTTTTGTATCTATAATATATTCTACTTCTTTTCATTATTCTAATAGCCCACCTAATGACACATTTGAGCCTGGTCAATTTTTTGTAGAAACTTCAGCAGAGGATGGTGGTGATCCAGTAATAGATAAATATTTTCCTGATCATGGTCTTTTTTATAGAAAATTTTTTAAAAATGGTAGTTGGCCAGATTTTTTTCATCCAAGAAATATGACGGGTTGGAATGATATGTGGAAAAGTTCTGCAATGTCTAGAGATAATGCATATTATATTCTTTATGCAGGACTCTATGGTGGATTAATAGATGAAATAGATTATTCAGTTGATGGAGCCAAATTAGATATGGCTGTGCACAAGTATAGAGTTCTATTACCTATGATAGTAGGAAATATCTCTAAAATCTCGAAATTATCAAAAAATAGCAATTATGAATGGTCAGAAAAATATATATCAAGACTAGTATATATTTTTTTGATTTTAAATTTTTTTTTTATACTTACAACTGCTTTTTTATTTTTATTTTTTTTATTAAATGTGTTTTCTTTTGGAAAAAATTTATCTTTGTTTGGGTCAATACTTTTTATAACACTGCCGATAGTAACTAAAAGTTCAGGATTTCCTCAAGCAGAACCATTATCTTTATTAGTAACTCTTTTATTGTTTATTTCAGTTTATTATAGAAAAATTTTATATTTTTTAGTTTTGTCATTTCTGGCACTAATGATTAAAGATTTATTTGTTTTTACATCTGTACTTTGGTTTTTTAACTTTGATTTTCTTAAAAATAGAAATTTAAAGAATTATTTGAAACATTTTTTGATATCACTATCACCTATTATTATATTTGTTTTATTTAGATTTTATTATTCTGAGAGCACAACCCTAGAGACTAGGGGTTCATATGATTTACTAAAAGGGGAATTGCCCCCCTGGACAATTACAGGAAACTTATATTATTATGTAGAAAAATATTTTTTAGTTTTTACTTTTTTATGGCTGGGAATAATAAATTTATATAAAAATGATTTTTTAAAAAGATCTATATTTACTCTAATTTTTTTAACACTTATTAGCCTATGGATTGCAAGAGGATCAGGTATTGAAAGGCATGTTGGTTTGTTATTTCCAATAATCATACCATTATTTTTATATTTCTTTCATAGAAAAAATCTTGAGTCTTGATCTAATGATTAAAAAATCAAGTACTCAATTTGGATATTTAAAATATTTAGAAAATATATTTAGATGTCATCCTTTATCCTATTTAATAGCAAGAAATTTATCTAAAATTCTTAAAATTTTTGAAGCTGATGCCAAAGGATTAAAAAAGATTCAATTTAATAAAAAAATTAATTGTATAGATGTAGGTGCTAGCGATGGTGTATTTATTAACTATATTGTTAAAAATTTAGATGTCAAAAAAGTAATTTGTTATGAGCCAAATCCAAAATATGTTAATGAACTGAAAAAAATAAAAAATGTTGATTTAAAAATTTTTGAGCATGGATTAGGTTCAGTAAAAAAATCTGAAAAACTATATTTACCATTTTATAATTTTTTTAGTAAAAAATTTTATTTAGATGCTTATACATTTCCAGTATATGAAAATTGTAAAAAACAAATTGAACTTGATTTTATTTTTAAAAAAAATCTTTTCATAGAAGAGAGAATCATTTTTATTTCAAATGAAATTTATGATGAAGATAATATAGATCTAATTAAGATTGATATAAATGGAAATGAGATAGATA
>Ga0114998_10002556_pt1 | contig 13718 bp, 11 predicted proteins | sample ArcticOcean_MG_C_5_FD_87044 | JGI IMG/M metagenome (GOLD analysis project Ga0114998, IMG submission 87044) | Marine microbial communities from western Arctic Ocean - ArcticOcean_MG_CB4_138 | ecosystem: Environmental > Aquatic > Marine > Oceanic | place: Arctic Ocean: Canada Basin | collected...
GATCAAGCAGTGTCGTGGGACGATATCGACTGGCTGCGTTCCGTGTGGGACGGCCCGATTGTTCTCAAGGGCATCCAGACCGTCGCTGACGCGAAGTTGGCGGTCGGAGCAGGCGTCGAAGGCATTGGGCTGTCGAATCACGGTGGTCGTCAACTCGATGATGCGCCAGTGCCGGTCTCGCTGATTGAGCCCGTCCGTCAAGAGATCGGTGATGCCGCGACCATCATTTGTGATGGTGGCGTGCGACGCGGCAGCGACATCGTCAAGGCCATTGCGCTGGGCGCCGACGCCGTCTCGATGGGCCGACCGTATTTCTATGCGCTCGCCGCTGGTGGCCAACGAGGTGTCGAGCACATGCTCGAATTTATGCAGTCAGGGATGGAGCGCACAATGGCGCTCAGTGGTGTTCGCTCTGTCGCCGAGATCGATCGCGACCTCGTTCGCTGGAAGCGATAGGTCAGCGGACCGACGGATCAAAAATAACCCGGGGTGTGTCTGACGCATCGACCAGGAAGTAGGTCGACCTGCCCCAGTCGGTGGGTCTCCACACGCCACCTTGTTTCTTGCGCGAAAGATGGAGTCGAAGTCAGGCTGGACCTTGAGGCGATTGACGGGCCTGTTGGTCGTCGGTGCCCTGGGTGCTGCGGCGTGTGGGGGAGCTCGGGTGAAGTCAGAGCGCCGTCCACGGCTGGAGCGCCGACCACGACCGTACCCCCCTGCAGGTGACGACGGCCTGGAAGCCGGTCACGTATATGGCGCGGCACTGTGTGGGATCAATGGGAACCGAACTCGTCACCGAAGCCCCAGGTCAGGACTGCGGGGCCGACCTCATGATGGAGATAAGGACGGGCGCAGAAGTTGTCCTGGACCCCGAATCCGCCGATCAGGTCTACGGGCTGTCTCAGTATCTTCGAGTCGTCGACTTCGTGGAGGATTACCCGGACACTGGCCAATTCGGCCTCTGGGGTCAGTGGATTGGCTCAGCCGGCGCCCACCCCAATGGCGCTTTCAACTCGATCGAAGGCGGGCTTTTCATCCAGGACAAGATGGGGCGCAGCAAGTTCCCCAAGTACATGGCGTCGGGGGCCAACCATCTGTACTCGCCCGACAGTGATACCGACGAAGGCGGCATCTTTGTAGGTACCTCGTGGGTTGCGTTGCCAGTGTTTGGCGGTGCAACCAGGGTGGATGACCAGGGTGGATGACCAGGGTGGATGACCAGGGTGGCGGTCTCGATGGCGGCCTGATGACCTGGACGTTCGTCATCGACTCGGCCAACTGCAGCGGCCCGCTCGTCGCCTACGTTCCGGAACACTGGTCCCTCAGAATCGACCGCTGGAACGCCATGGAGATCCTTTACGATGTCTACCCCGAGGACCTGTCGGATCCGATCGCCATGGCGTTAATCGCGTACGTAAATGGTGAGGTGTCCACCGAGGACCTTCACGCGGCAATTGCCGATGAAGACTGGTACGGAGGTCCAGCCGGCGACAAGGAGTTTGGATCTCCGCATTGGGTGCGATCTGAGGACACTCTCGGCCACGCCCCGGCACGCAAATACATCCCGACTGGTATCGAGCATCGCCTCGTTCACAGTCGAAGGATCTGATGGTCGGACTTTCCTCAAGGTTTTTCCTCCGCAGATTCCAAGTGCGGCCGATCGGAAGCCGTTTGTCCGGAGGGTTCAAAGCTTCGACGTCGATCTCTGCAACAACTTCGTCGACACCTTTCAAACGGCTGAAAACCTCTCCGCTTCCGTCGCAGACTTTGAAGGTCTTGGCAACCCATTGCAGGTGGAGCGTTGGGGCGAAGGTCCTTGGGCCGGCATTGAGGTCATTGACCTTGAGTCCTTTGATTCCCCCGACGAGGTAAATCTGATGCTCCGAGTCCCACTTACGCCCTTCAACGAGAGAGGAGAGACCAACATTGACTTGAACAGGGGCCGCGCCCAGCCGGACGAACGGGGTTGGTCCACCTATTACGAAATGATCGAAGGCGTTCCCATACCAGTTTCCTCCACCGAGGTGCCCGCTGAACTCATCAGGCTTGAGTATGGGACTCGACCCAACACCACAAGCATTATGAGGAACGAGGACCCGACAACGGTGTAGGACTCAAGTTGTTACACCTGCGACGACCCGACCGGATGCGACGACGCTGAATACGAAACAGTCACCGACGACGGCAGTCGAATCACGTACCGCTGGAATCGCTTCGCCGACCAACCGGTGTTCGACCATCTGCGCTCGGACTACCCGGACGTCTATTCCGATCCAGCCCTCGAGGACCTCGGGACCATCATCGAGGCAATGCACAGCGAATGGGGGAGCAGACACCAACTTCTGGAACGACCTACCGGGACCGACGCGCTTCACCTCGCCGAAATCGATCACGGTCTCTTGGTGGATCCGCCGCCCGCGAAAGAAAGCGGCTGGGTCCCGATTGTTCTCGAAGTCGAACTTCCCGACGGAATCTGTGAAACGCATTCGGAGTGACGCGGACAGGACTACGGCGTCGCCTGCTGCGGCCGATAGAGCCGACGCTCATCAAAGAGGTGCCGAGTTCGCCATCTTGGAGTTGCCATAGGCACGAGCTGACACGACCTTGATTCTGACCAGGCTTCGTTGTTCACGATGCCCAGGGGCCAGAATTGCCACATGTCAGATCGCGTCTCCATTACCATCGACAACGGCATTGCCGATGTGCGTCTCACCCGTGCCGACAAGCGCAATGCGCTCGACAGCGAGATGTTTAGGGCCATCGCAGCTGCAGGCGAACGCCTCAAGACTCAAGCGGGCGTACGGTGCGTCGTGCTCTCTGGCGAGGGAAAGTCGTTCTGCGCGGGCCTTGATATGGGCTCAATGAACCAGCTTGCAGGCGCGCCGCCAGCCAATGGTGAAGAGCAGACCAACGCTGGCGACATCAACGACGGCAGCATTACACACCTGGCCCAACAGATTTGCTGGGTCTGGCAAGAGCTGCCGATGCCGGTTATCTCGGCTGTCCACGGACACGCGCTCGGTGGCGGCATCCAGTTGGCGCTCGGTACCGATATTCGCTTCGTCCATCCTGAGACCAAGATGTCGGTTCGCGAGACCTACTGGGGCCTGGTCCCTGACATGACCGGCACCTTCATGCTCGGCAAACTTCTCCGCCCCGACATCGCTAAGGAGCTGACGTTCACAGCGCGAGTTTTCTCGGGCGCTGAAGCGCATGAGATGGGCTTGGTCACACACCTGACCGAAACGCCGTACGACGACGCCATGGCACTCGCAGCAGAAATTGCCGGGATCAGCCCGAGTGCGGTGCGCGCCTCCAAGCAACTCATCAACAACATGGCAGTTGACGGTGCAGCCGAGCAGTTCGCCGAAGAGCGCCGTTTGATCAAGACGCAGATCGGGACGCCGAACCAAATCGAATCGGTGATGGCCAGCTTCGAGAATCGTTCCCCGGAGTTCGTTGACGCCTGACCAATTTCGAAATGGCGTGGCGACCGGGCACGGCCTGGCATCCTGTCGGCCGTGATGTTTTGCTGTCGAATCCTGAGCGGGACCCAATGACGAAGCCGCTCCACATCACCGTCATCGCTGAAGAGCCAGCCGCTGACCAGGCAAAGACTGAACTGGTCCCACCGCTCAGCAACGAACAAGCCGCCCAAATTGCCGCAGCCAGCCTGCACGACACGTTTGCAGCGGTTTCCGCCGTGTGCGCTGCCCATGACGATGTTCGCCCTATTGCGCTCATCGACGGAGTCGCCGGGGCGTGGGTCCCGGCCGAATACGAAGTGCATCACCAGCGTGGGGACGGCTTGGGCGAGCGACTTGCCAACGGCTTCGCTGACCTTGGCCCAGGCTTGATCATCGGCATGGACACCCCGTCGGCTGGCAAGCACTTCGAAGCGGCACTCGATGCACTACGCGTTGGCAACGATGCGATTGGGATGACTCACAACGGCCGGTATTGGGGGATTGCTCTTGCCTCCTGCGCTCCAATGGCGTTTGAAAATATACCGATGAGCACCGGTCGCACTGGGCAGGCCCAGCTTGATCAGCTCCGCCGACTCGATCGCTCGGTGACGGTGCTGCCGACTGTGCACGTCCTCACCCACTTTGAAGACATTGCGCCCATCGTTGTCGACCTTCCCGGCTCGCACCTGGCGTCGGTGTCTGTGTCGCTATTCAACCGTCGCTGGGGTTGATAGCACCAGGATCACGAACGAACGATCCGGCGAAGGTAGCCAAAGACCCTCTAGAATGATCTCCCCCCCGCTTGAGCCAGCGTTGTCTCAAGCATCTCGTAGCCGAACACTCGACCTCGCGGATGTGACAATGCAGAAGCCCCCTGGCCCCATTGGCCTGTACGACCCACGGCAGGAACACGATTCCTGTGGTGTGTCTTTCGTTGCCAACCTAAAAGGCGTCCGCTCTAACGAGCTCGTCGTCACTGGTCTGAAAGCACTGACCAACCTCGAACATCGAGGGGCGACCGGCGCTGAGCCAGACTCCGGCGACGGCGCAGGCATTCTGCTGCAGATTCCGGACCGATTCTTCCAGGAGGTCACCGACTTCGACCTGCCCGAGGCTGGCGCATACGCAGCTGGCGTCGCTTTCCTGCCAGCCAACGTTGATCACGCAGCGAGCGCGATGACTGCGATTGAGGCGAGCGTTCGCGCTGCCGGCCTGCAGGTGCTCGGTTGGCGTGACCTGCCAACCAGCCCGGATTGCCTTGGCAAAACCGCCCGCGCTGCGATGCCGACGTTTAAGCAGTTATTCGTCTCGGACCCAGACGGCAGTACAGGCATCGACCTTGACCGCAAGGCATTCGTCGCCCGCAAAACATCACGACGCGAACTCGTCGGCGACCTCGATAGCTACTTCTCGTCGCTGTCGAGCCGCACCATTGTCTATAAGGGCATGCTCACCACGCCGCAGCTGAGTGAGTTTTTCCCCGACCTCCGCGACTCGCGAGTCGAGTCGGCACTACTGCTTGTCCACAGTCGCTTCTCGACGAACACGTTCCCGTCGTGGCCGCTTGCGCACCCCTATCGATTCGTTGCTCACAACGGCGAGATCAACACGGTGCAGGGCAACCAGAACTGGATGCGGGCTCGCGAAGCGATGCTCGAAAGCTCGTTGTTGCCAGGTATCAACCGCGCCTTCCCAATTTGCACGCCCGGATCGTCTGACACGGCTCGCTTTGACGAGGTGCTCGAACTCCTGCACCTCGGTGGCTATCCGATTCACCATGCCGTCTTAATGATGATCCCGGAGGCCTGGGAGAAAAATGAAACAATGTCGCAGGAGCAGCGCGACTTCTACCAATTCCATTCAGCGATGATGGAACCGTGGGACGGGCCTGCTTCGGTCACGTTCACCGATGGCGAGATGATCGGCGCCGTCCTCGACCGAAACGGTCTGCGACCGAGTCGTTACTGGATCACCGATGACGATCTCGTTGTGATGGCGTCAGAAGTTGGCGTGATCGACATCGCTCCAGAACGCATTGTTGCCAAGGGCCGTCTGCAGCCGGGCAAAATGTTCCTGATCGACACCAAGGAAGGGCGGATCATCGGCGACGAAGAGATCAAGACCGACCTTGCAGCTCAGCATCCCTACGGCGAGTGGCTCGCCGCTGGAATGACGAGCCTGTCGGACCTCCCCAGCCGCGAGCACGTGGTATTCAGCCACGACAGTGTTTTGCGCCGCCAGCAGATGTTTGGCTACACGCACGAAGAGCTCAAGATTCTGATCACTCCGATGGCCGCCAATGCCTACGAGGCACTTGGCTCGATGGGGACCGACACGCCACTCGCTGTGCTGTCAGAACGGCCACGGCTGTTGTTCGACTACTTCAAGCAGCTGTTTGCCCAGGTCACCAACCCGCCGCTCGACGCGATCCGCGAGGAAGTCGTCACCGCGGTGTCGTCATCGGTCGGCCCCGAAGCGAATCTGCTCGCACCCGGCCCCGACAGCTGCAAGCAGCTGTCGCTCCCAAACCCGATCATCAACAACGACGAGTTGGCGAAGATCATCCACATCAACGACGAGGGCAACCACGAAGGTTTGCAGGCCAAGGTACTGAGCGGCCTGTATCGCGTGGCCGACGGCGGACCAGGCCTCGCTGCGGCTCTTGAGCGTCTCTGTGCCGAGGCATCGGAGGCCATTGACTCGGGCGTTCGTGTGATCGTGCTATCGGATCGCAATGCCGACACCATTGACGCTCCGATTCCATCGCTCCTGCTGACCGCTGCCGTGCACCATCACCTGGTGCGCACCAAGCAACGCACGATGGTTGGTCTGATCGTCGAAGCTGGCGACGCTCGCGAGGTGCACCACATGGCGCTCCTTATTGGCTACGGCGCCGGAGCGATCAACCCGTATCTTGCGTTTGAATCGATCGAAGATTTGATCGCCGAAGGCATGCACGGACTTGGTGACGTCGATCCCCATCGGGCCATCACCAACTACATTCTGGCCTGCAACAAGGGCGTGCTGAAGATCATGTCGAAAATGGGTGTGTCGACGGTGGCGTCGTACACAGGCGCACAGATTTTCGAGGCCATCGGGCTTGGGCAAGATTTCATTGATGCCTACTTCACCAACACGATTAGTCAACTCGGCGGCATTGGTATCGACGAGGTCGCAGCCGAGGTGGCCGCTCGTCACAAGATGGCGAACCCCGCCCGGCCCGAAGACCGAGCCCACCGTAAGCTCGAACTCGGTGGTGAATACCAGTGGCGCCGCGAAGGTGAGCAACACCTGTTCAACCCCGAAACGGTTTTCAAGTTACAGCACGCTACGCGTGCCAAGCGCTACGACATTTTCAAGGAGTACACCTCGAAGGTCGACGACCAGTCGAAGAAGTTGATGACGCTGCGCGGGCTGTTCCAGTTTGCCGATCGTCCATCGATTGACATCAGCGAGGTCGAGTCGATCGAAGAGGTTGTTCAGCGCTTCTCGACAGGTGCAATGAGTTACGGGTCGATCAGTGCCGAGGCGCATGAGACGCTCGCTGTTGCGATGAACCAAATGGGCGCCAAGTCAAACACCGGCGAGGGCGGCGAGGATTCCGATCGCCTCCATGACCCAGAGCGTCGTTCGTCAATCAAGCAGGTTGCGTCCGGTCGATTTGGTGTCACGTCCGAATACCTGACCAACGCTGACGACATCCAGATCAAGATGGCTCAGGGCGCCAAGCCTGGCGAAGGTGGTCAGCTGCCCGGACACAAGGTCTGGCCATGGATAGCCAAGACGCGGTACTCCACGCCGGGCGTCGGGCTCATCAGCCCGCCCCCGCATCACGACATTTACTCAATCGAGGATCTCAAGCAGCTGATCCACGACTTGAAGAACGCCAATCCTGTAGCTCGCGTCCACGTCAAGCTCGTTGCTGAGGCGGGCGTGGGCACGGTTGCTGCTGGCGTGTCGAAAGCCAAGGCTGACGTCGTGCTCATCTCTGGCCACGACGGCGGTACCGGTGCCAGCCCCCTCACCTCGCTCAAGCATGCTGGCGGGCCGTGGGAACTCGGTCTCGCTCAGACCCAGCAAACGTTGCTGCTCAACGGCTTGCGTGACCGCATTGTCGTGCAGGCCGATGGTCAGCTCAAGACGGGCCGCGACGTCGTCGTCGCGGCGCTACTCGGTGCTGAGGAGTTCGGCTTCGCCACTGCGCCGCTCGTCGTGTCTGGCTGCATCATGATGCGCGTCTGCCATCTCGATACCTGCCCGGTCGGCGTTGCGACACAGAATCCTGAACTCCGCAGCCGGTTCACCGGAAAACCAGAGTTCGTTGTCAACTTCTTCCAATTCATTGCTGAAGAGGTACGTGAGATCATGGCGCAGCTCGGCTTCCGCACGATCGACGAGATGGTGGGCCACGTCGAATGCCTCGATACTCGTGAAGCCGTCGACCACTGGAAGGCATCAGGATTGGACATCAGCCCGATCCTGGCTGAGCCCCAGAATCCCTACGAGCAGTCGATGTATGCAACCACGAGTCAGGATCATGGACTCGACGAAGCCATGGACCAGCAGTTCATTGCCGAGGCACAATCGGCGATCAACGATGGTCATCGGGTCAAGATCGATCTCCCGATTCGCAATGTCAACCGAACGGTCGGCACGATGCTTGGTCACGAGGTGACAAAGAAATGGAGGGGCGCGGGTCTGCCCGATGGCACCATCGACATCACGCTCACCGGATCAGCAGGTCAGAGCTTCGGCGCATTCGTCCCCGCTGGCATTCAGATGCGTCTCGTCGGCGACACGAATGACTATCTCGGCAAGGGTTTGTCCGGCGGGCGCTTGATCGTCCATCCGCATCCCAATTCGACATTCGCGGCTGAAGATCACGTCATTGCTGGCAACGTGATCGGCTACGGAGCAACAGGCGGCGAAATCTTCCTGCGCGGCAACGTCGGTGAACGTTTTTGTGTTCGCAACTCGGGTGCACTTGCAGTCAGCGAAGGCATTGGCGACCACGGTTGTGAGTACATGACCGGTGGACGCGTCGTCGTTCTCGGCGAGACAGGCCGCAACTTCGGTGCCGGCATGTCGGGAGGCATTGCCTACGTGTATGACCCGAACGGCGAGTTTGCCAACAAGGTCAACTATGAGATGGTCAAGCTTGAGCCATTGACGCCAGACGATCGGAAATTCCTGAAAGACACGGTGCAGCGTCACTACGTCTTGACGGGCTCGACCGTTGCCGAGGGGCTGCTTGCCTCATGGGAGCTGAAATCGAGCGAGTTCCGCAAGGTCATGCCGTCTGACTACAAGCGGGTGCTCGAGGTCATCGAGCAGTCCAAGGCGGCAGGTCTTGACGAGGATGCGACGACCGACGCGATCATGGCATCGGCAAAGAAGTGATCCGGATGAGCGAACGAACGAGTAATCGAATGAGCGGGAGAGAGCGTCGACATGGGTAAGCCAACTGGATTTCTCGAGTGGGATCGTCAGACCCCTGAACACCGTCCCGTCCCAGTACGTCTGCGTGACTGGAACGAGGTGTATGAACCGTTTGACGCCGAGGTGCTCAACCATCAGGCCGGTCGTTGTATGGACTGCGGTATTCCGTTCTGCAACAACGGTTGTCCTTTGGGCAACCTGATCCCTGACTGGAATGACCTCGTTTTTCGGAACCAGTGGCAGGACGCCATCGAGCGTTTGCACGCCACAAACAACTTTCCCGAATTCACCGGGCGCCTGTGCCCGGCGCCGTGCGAGTCTGCATGTGTGCTCGGTATCAGCCAGGATCCGGTCGCCATCAAACAGGTCGAAGTCGAGATCATCGACCGCGCCTTCGCCGAAGGTTGGGTCACACCGCACGTTCCGTCGGTACGAACCGGCAAACGCGTTGCCGTGGTCGGCTCGGGGCCAGCGGGGCTCGCAGCGGCACAGCAGTTGACGCGTGCTGGCCACGAGGTCGTCGTGCTCGAACGCGCTGACCGTATTGGCGGCCTGCTGCGCTACGGGATCCCCGAGTTCAAAATGGAAAAGCGACACATCGATTTGCGGCTGGAACAGATGGAGGCTGAAGGCACCGAGTTCCGCACCAATGCAGTGGTCGGCGAGAACGTCAACATGGAGGTGCTGCGTGCCAGCCACGACGCCATCGTGCTCGCATGTGGCGCAACAGCGTGGCGTGACTTGCCGATTCCCGGCCGCGAGTTGGCCGGTGTGTACCAGGCAATGGAGTACCTGCCGGAGTCGAATCGTGTGCAGCTCGGTGATCAAGCGAAGTCGCCAATCGATGTCGGCGGCAAGCACGTCGTGATCATCGGTGGCGGTGACACTGGAGCCGATTGCCTCGGCACAGCGCACCGTCAGGGAGCAGCTACGGTCACACAGCTTGAAATCATGCCGATGCCTCCGGAGCACCGGGCGGCCGGGCGTAACCCGTGGCCGCAGTTCGCAATGGTCTACAAGGTCACCAGCGCCCACGAAGAGGGTGGTGAGCGGATGTACTCGGTCAACACCGAGCGTTTTGTTGGCGACGACGACGGCAACTTGCGAGGGCTCCAGCTCCACGAAGTCGAGATGATCGACGGCAAGTTCAGCAAGGTCGAAGGTACCGACAAGGAAATTCCTGCCGACTTCGTGTTTCTCGCCATGGGCTTCGTAGGCCCCGAGAAGGGCTCGTGGCTCGACAGCCTTGAGGTCGAGTACGACCAGCGTGGCAACGTTGTTCGTAACGATCAGTACATGACAAACCAGCACGGATTGTTCGTGGCCGGCGACATGGGCCGCGGTCAGAGTCTCATTGTGTGGGCGATTGCCGAAGGGCGTGCAGCCGCGGCAGGGGTCGACGCATTCCTGATGGGCGAAACTCGCCTGCCGGCACCTGTACTTCCGACAGATCGACCACTTCAATAGGCCTGACACCACTGGCCTGCGCCGAACGCGTACGCTGGTGACATGCGGTCTTTGAACATACGCAAGCTCGGTGTGGCGTCGCCGATTCTCATTGGTGCGCTCGTGCTCGCCAGTTGCGGGAGCGACACGGGGCGCGGTGCTGTTGCGTCGACCCAGGTCGATCTCGACACAGCGGCGACCAACTACATCGTCAAGGATCCGGTCACGACCACGATTGCGCCACTCGTGATCGAGGCCGAGATCGATCCCATCGCCTCCGGCTCGCAGGTCTACGTTGTGCAGTCTGGCGACTACCCCCTTAAAGTCGCCGACCAGTTCGGCGTGCCGCTTGCAGTTCTTCTGGCATTTAACGGCTGGGCGACCGGAAGCGAGTTCCCGTTCCCAGGCCAAGACGTGAAGATCCCGCCCGGTGCATTACCTGCAGGTCCCGTTGGCGAGACGATTCCAGACTCCGGCTCAAACTGCCCGGCAGGCCAATACACGATTGAAGCAAGTGACACCGCCCGAACCAAGGTCGCCGAAAAGTTCGATGTCACCGTCGATGCCCTCGATGCGGCCAACGCCGGCACCAGTGGGTACGGCGCCTTCTACCCAGGCCTGAAGATCGTTATCCCCGCCAAGGCTGGCTGTTAACCCCGCCGTCGGCGTCACCTGTCTGGTGACGCCGGTCTTGTTAGATGGCGTCGAAAATGTAGTTGTGCTTGACCACGTGGCTCATGGGGGAGAACGAGGCTTCGCTGTACTTGTGTCCGGGGTAAAGGATTGTGTCGCCGGGAACCTTGGCGAGGCGCCCGAGACTCTCGATCATCTGGTTGCCATCCGACCCAGGGAGATCGGTACGACCGCAGCCGTCAAGGAACAGGGTGTCACCGGCGACAAGTTTTCCGTCGACGAGGAAGCACTGGCTTCCAGGCGTATGGCCCGGAGTGTGTAACAGGGTGATGTCGATTTGACCGACCGTCAGCACATCGCCGGACGAGTGCTCAACGAGGTGGTCGGGGCTGATCTGGGTGGTCTTGCGGACCCATTCGGTCTCTTCGGACTGCACGTGGATCGGGCAATCGACCTTGTCGAGCAGTGTCGTGATGCCGTCGATGGAGAGGCCCATCATGGAACCCCCGACATGGTCGGCGTGGTAGTGAGTGGCAAGGACGCCGGTGACAGTCATGTCGTCAACAGCAACCAGGTCGATGAGCTCACCGGGGGAGTACGCCGGGTCGACGAGAACGCAGTCGCCGGTTACGCGGTCGCCGATCGCGTAGACGAAGTTCACCATCTGTTGGGCGAGTTGGTCTCCCTGTGCGAAGTCTCGTCCGGACAAGAACTGACGGAAGTAGAGACGATCGTTGTCGGGTGCGATGTTCACCGGGCCCAGCGTACGCTCCTGGACCATGCCGACCAATGACGGGCCAGAACAGATTCGATACGGGGTGATCGGCACTGGGATGATGGGCATTGAGCACATCCAGAACATCTTGGCCCTTGACAACTGCGTGGTCACGGCTGTGGCCGACCCGGAGCCCTCCTCGCTCCTCTCGGCACGAGAGGCAGTAGGCCCCGACACGCCACTCGCTACGTTCGGGACCGCGCGAGAACTGATTGCGGCCAATTTGTGTGATGCGCTCGTCATCGCATCGCCGAACCACACGCACCACGACGTCCTGATTCCCTCTATCGAGTCCGGCCTGCACCTGCTCATTGAAAAACCGCTGTGCACCACGCTGGACGACTGCCGCGAAATCGTCGACCTCGTCAGCGACCGGCCCGCTTCGCAAGTGATCTGGATGGGGCTTGAGTACCGCTACATGCCGCCGTTGCAGCGAGTCATGTCCGAGATCGCCAAGGGCACCGTCGGCGACGTCAAGATGGTCGCAATTCGCGAGCACCGATTCCCGTTCCTCGTGAAGGTCGACAACTGGAACCGGTTCAGTAAAAACACCGGGGGCACATTGGTCGAGAAGTGTTGTCACTTTTTCGATCTGATGATCGAAGCGACCGAGAGCCGACCGGTGCGGGTCTATGCGTCTGGGGCTCAGGACGTCAACCATCTCGATGAGGTGTATGACGGCAAGCAATCCGACATTCTCGACAACGCCTATGTCATTGTCGACTTCGCCAACGGGAGCCGCGGTTTGCTCGACCTCTGTATGTTTGCTGAGGCCAGCAAGAACGAGCGTGAGATTGTCGTCACGGGAACCGCCGGCAAAGTCGAGGCGCTCGATACCGAGAGCATCGTCCGGATCGGCGTCCGGACCGACGATATTTTGAGCGGTGTGAATGTCGTGACCGAAGAAAAGATCGTCGACAGTTCGATCAAGCATCAGGGGCTGCACCACGGTGCCAGTTACCTGGAGCACGTCGACTTCGCCGGTGCGATCCGTGCCGGAGAGTCGGCTGCTGTGACCGTCCTGGATGGCCTCTGGTCGGCTGCAATTGGCTTCGCTGCGCATCTCTCGCTTGATAGTGGCATGCCCGTCATGATCGATGATCTTGCCCAGGTTGCCGGGTTGGAGTTTCGCTCATGAGCCGGCTGACGGAATTAATCGCCGGTCAGCCGATCGTCTTCGGTGGAGATCGAGTCACCCACGTATCGAACGAGCTGGCGGCAGCGTTCGTCGACGGCGACCGACTTGTGGTCGTCCAGGCTGACGGAGCGCTCCTACACATCCCCGCAGCCGAACATCGCCTCGTCGAAGCTGCTGTTGGTCGGGCTGCTCGTGGGTTTGCCCAACTGTCGGACTCCAGCGACGCCCAGATCACTCACTTCTTCGATCGGTTTGCGGACTTGCTTGCCGACGATGCGGTCTTTGCTCCGATCGCCGAAGCCAATGCTGGCGATGTCGATGTGACCCGGAAGCGGGGCCGCTCGACGACTCGTCTGGTGCTTGGTGAAGCAATGCGGACCGACATGATCGACGGGCTGCGGGTCTGGCGCGATGCCACGATGGGCCGCGATGTGGCACTGCAGCGTGTCGACCATGAAGGATGGTCGGTCGAGGCACGCCGTGCGCCGCTCGGCGTTGTTGGTTTCGTGTTTGAGGGCCGTCCAAACGTATTTGCTGACGCATGTGGTGTGGTGCGGACTGGAAACTCGGTTGTCTTTCGCATCGGGTCTGATGCATTAGGCACTGCTCGAGCAATCGTTAAACATGCCCTTGAACCTGCGCTTGACGAGGCCGGGTTGCCGAGCGGGCTCGTGCAACTCGTCGACTCGGCTGCGCATGCGGCAGGTCACGCACTCTTCAGCGACCAGCGCCTTGCGCTCGCTGTTGCGCGAGGTTCCGGTGCTGCCGTTGCTCAGCTCGGTGCTGTGGCTGCCCAGTCCGGCGTGCCAGTCAGCTTGCA
>Ga0114998_10002571_pt1 | contig 13689 bp, 6 predicted proteins | sample ArcticOcean_MG_C_5_FD_87044 | JGI IMG/M metagenome (GOLD analysis project Ga0114998, IMG submission 87044) | Marine microbial communities from western Arctic Ocean - ArcticOcean_MG_CB4_138 | ecosystem: Environmental > Aquatic > Marine > Oceanic | place: Arctic Ocean: Canada Basin | collected...
GCACAAACCAATTGCCCCCCCATATATTATATTTTTTTTTATATAATATATGGGGGGGCAATTGGTTTGTGCAACACGGCGGTGGATTGAGATGCACGCACGAAGGGTGTACCAATGGTGCTCAGAGGTAAATTATATTTTAAATAGGGTAACTCATCTCTTTTTGTGGTACGTTTTTTATCACACTCTGATAAATTAGCTATTTATTTGCTGTTGTTATATGTTTTACATCATCGCTATTTTACATCATCGCTATTACACATGCATACATTATTTATATTTATTTACATTAATCGTCATCATCATCATCATCATCTCAACATACTTTCAATTAAATGCTTAACGGCCGGTGGTTTCGTCAAAAACAAAGCGAACAACACACACCACGAACTAAAACTTACAAAAAACGATCCAACAAACATCACGGCGCTCCCAAACACCGCAACTCTCAACGCTAACGGATCTCTCCCACTCGCAATCGATGCAATCGTCTCCATCCTATCCGCCACCGCCTCTAACGCTACGGCTCCTAAATAACTCGCCTTACGACTCGCGTTCTTCGCGTCAAACTCCCTATTCCGATGTTCACCATCACGGTCACCACCACTACCACCACCGCTACCACTATCCCAACTGCCTCTCATCGTTTTCCTCTCCCTCAAACTCGCTCGAACGAACACCGCACACGTAATCGCGATCAAATAATTCGGATACGTAATCATAAATCCCACGATCACCCTACTCATCACGGCATTCGAGTACCCGCTCTCGAACCTCATGGCCCTAACGAACCATACTATCACGAAATCGAACGGTTCGACTGCATCGAGCAGTTTCTCTATCATTGGCCTAATCCGCTTGCACGACAGGATTTCCTGTTCCGCCTTCGTCGGTCTCAGCCAAGGTCCGATCTCGACCGTTTCCATCTGATGTTCCATCCGATGTTCTCGTGCCGCGGATACAGATTTTTGTTCGTCGTTGGCTCGATCTCGCGCTGGGAACGATTTTGCTGGCGATTTCGGTTTCGTTCGATCCTGAAAGCGAGTTTCCTTGTTTCGTTCAGAGAACGCGAGCATTCGTTCGCACTCTTTGTGATGATCAGAACGATGTTTACTATTTGCGCGGAAGCAATCTGTTCTGGAGGCCGTTGTGCTTTTTATGGAGTAGGGGTTTTTGCATTTATTGTAACAACGTATTGAACGCGAGCCGAACTTAAATAATAAAACATTTCTAATACGTATGTATATGAATCTAATGATAACAATGAATGATAAACTGTACATGAACACGTTCCGTGTCTAATAAAAGGCATCTCTGTGCTCGGTTCGGCCTCGACCGTGGCGACCGTTGCCGTCGGCGTTCGTTACCGTAGGAGTTTCTTTCTCGCCGATCTCGGATTCGTATTTCGGTAATCTGATTGATTCTTTGATACTCGTACCGCCTAGAGAGGTTTCGCGGTCGTATTGCGTGTCGAATTTGTCCCCAAGAAGCGGTTTACGTTCGCCCAAGACTTTGTTGTTGTTGCTGTTATTTCTGACCGATCCTCTCTGTTGTCCACGATCTTGACTTTTCCTTGAAGGCGTGTTTGGATGTGAAGTCGATTGGTTGGTTTCTCCAGGAATTCTGTGCGGCGATACTCCGCGAGGTTCTGACATTAACCACGGCTGAATATATTTCGCATCGAAGCGCTCTAAAGTATGATAAGAGGACGATCGTTCGCGCAAAGAACCGACGAGTGAGTTGTTATTGTTCTTGCCACTTAAAGCGTTCAAAGACTCTTCTCCGTTATCAAAATCGTCACCGTTGTTGTCTGCTTTCTCGTTCGCGTCCTCCGCAGCCTCCGTTAGTTGCGAACCAAAACCTAGAAATTGCATAACCGGTCGCATAAACGCGCCTTGCACGATCACGGTGAATAAAACCATAAACGTCGTCGCCGTGAGCATGGCACTACCGACGGCACCAAATTCTTGCGCAGCTTTCACTGATAAAGCGTATGCTACAGCGCCTCTCAATCCACAAAATACTAACATGTGCTGCGTGTTCGTCTTAATACGTCCTTCCTTCGCAGTTTGTCTACTCGTGTTGTTCAAAACGAACGTCAATGGATACACGGTCATCGTTCTCGAGAGAACGCAAACAAATAATGCAACAACTCCGGTCATTATGTACGTATAAGACGATTTGTACATTGAAGCGCCCATGTAAATGAACACGAATGTCTCCGCGATGTACGATAATACTTTAAACAAGCACATGGAAACCATTCTAGGCGCTCGTTCTAGATTTTGTCTCGTATATCGACCCATAACAATGCCGCAAAATAGAACGGATACGATGCCAGATATTTCCATAGATTCAGAAATTGAATAGGCTAAATATGGGAACAAAAATACGAGAGCGCAATCGAATACCCATCCATCTTCGTGTTGTCCAGTGACTGAAACGTATTTAATCAAAAGAGCCGAACCCATGCCGACGGCTATTCCGACAACCATGGACGCTCCGAAACATAAGAAGAAACCTTTGATGGATTCAAAAACTAGATCTTTCAATTCCATTTCTTGAGCGTAATCGGACTTTTTCTTACTATACTGTTCTGAAAACATCTCAAACAAAACGATACAAACTGCGTCGTTAAGAACGGACTCCCCTAAAATCATCGCGTTTAAATCTGCGTCGACGTTTCCAATATCGCTAAAAACTGACAAAACGGTCACTGGGTCCGTACTCGTAATCAAACTCCCAAAAATCAACGACGATATTGGATCCCACGCATAGGACCACCCTAAATGCCCAGCTAAATACATCAACCCGCCAATTATGAACGTGTTCAAAAAACTACCCAAAAACGCAAACATCGCAATCGCATCCGCATTCCTAAAATACGTCCCTGGATGTAAAGTATACCCAGCCTCGAACACTACTGGGGGCAACAAAACGAGAAAGAAAAACTTCACATCGAAAAACATCCAATCCACAAACTGTATGATCCTCGACTTTTCCTCTATTGCCACTTGCGCTTTCAAATCCGTCCTCGCGTGATACGTAATAACGCCCAAAATGATCCCGACCATCAACGCCGCACCGCTCGCATGTACCCACTTCGACTTCAACTGCCTCAAAGCAATGCTCACGATGATCATGAACACGATCATCAAAATCATAATCCCCATCGACAACGCCGCCGTCGCTTCCGCCGATTCGTAATCATCCACGGTGATCGTCGTCTTATCCGCAAACATTCTTTGCGTGACGTTCATGACCATATCGCGTAATTCTTTGCTATTCTTTTCGTTCATGTTATAATTATTCGTACTCGTTTGTTCTCCTCCATTACTACTAGTACTACTGCTACCAGTACTACCACCGGCTATGGCCGCGAACGATGAACGTTGTCCTCTTTCCCGTTCCTCTCTCTGTTGTATTCTATGCGCCAAAGCATCCGTAGTACCAGTCAATGCCCTACTATACACCCTGTTCTGATTGTTACTCCCATCATCGTTAGATGTGGCCGAAGAAGAAGAAGAAGAAGAAGAAGAAGAAGCGCGTTGATACTGTTTCGTTAGATCCATCGCATCGCGTTCGTACTCCTCCTCCTCCTCCCCTGAAGCCATTGCGCCCTAATCAAGCAATCGCTCTCTCTTAATCTCTTATTCTCGTATTCTCTTTATCTTTGTTTAATCCAAAATTCCGCGGCCAAAAACCGATGCAAGAAAATCGATACCGAGTTCTCTATTTTAAACCTAATCGACGGAAGAAAGAAGGGCAAATGCGAGAGAGAGCGAGATAAAACGAGAGCGCTCGGAGGACAAAGAGTTCTTCTTTTTAAATACGCCTTTATTCGTTCCTCCTCTTGTTCTTTTATGTGCGTTTTTGTACGCGGTACTGTTTATGTAAATCCCTCAAAAAGTTGCATTTCCGTTTCGGACCAAAAAGCACTAAAACGTCGTGCTGCTCATAATTGCTCTAAGAAAATTTAAACAGGCGCAGTTCAACGGTCAACGGTATGATGATAGGCCCAAAAAGCACACACACACTCTCTCTCTCTCTTTGCTCTGTTTCGGCACGTGCTGCTCGTTATTGCTCGATATCGTGCTCACTTTCCAATAGATGATCCGCTCGAACATTGAGTCGTAAAATACGGTACGACGCGTGGCTCACTAAAACGCTTTTTTTTTGTGTTGGCGAGATCAAGATCAAAAAACGGGTAATAAACGTTCGTTTATGATCACGCCGTTTCACGAAAAGAAACGCGCTTTTATTATTCGCCAACCGGTTCCATGCGTCTCTCTTACTCTCTCCGTTCGTTTTCTTTGTCGCGCTAATCGAGTGCGCGTGGCCATGAAAGTGAACGAACGAACGAATGAAAGAACGAGGCGCGTCGTTCGTTTTGACCGCGCGAATGATTTATCCAAAACAAATCGAACGCAGTTTTGAATCGATATATAATAACAACAGACAATCGAGAGCACGGAATGCGGTCTGCTACTGCGAATGAATTACGCACGAAACGACCTGGGTCGGAATCGTCGAACGCGTTGCCACCGTTTGCGTTGCACCAAACATCGACGCTGCCGGAAATGCGCAAGGAACATCGCGAACAACTTCACTTGGCCTTGAAAACTGCCAGTCAGAAGAAGAAGAAGAAGAAGGAAGAAGAAGAAGATTTAGAAGAAGATTTAGAAGAAGAAGATCGTGATCGTGATCTGTGTAATGATGAGAACGAAGATAATGATGATGAGAAGAAGATGTCGATATCGATCGAACGCTTACTCGAGGTATGCGATGGAAACCTATCGTTGTTAATAACTGGCGAGAAGCGGTTCTGTACGTATCAGAGATGCGATATGTTCGTGAACGAGTTCGATCCGCAACGAGTATCGGTTATCGTAGAAGGCGATTTAGGGGTTTTCAACGAGTTCGACGTAGTCGTGATATTAATCGAGAGCGAGAGCATTAACGATATAGTCGAAGTGCTTAGGAGGGCGGTGAGAAGGGTCGGGATCGAGAACGTGTTCATAGGTGCGTTTGTTAAAGAATGTTTTAGTGCTTGCGCGAATGATTACGATGAAGAAACGGAGTTGAAGATGAAGTTAGAGAGCGTGAGGAGCGCGACTTATCGGGATGATGATAACAGTCGTAGTCAAAGTAATAACGATAATAATCCTAATAATAATAGCGAAGGAGAACAGTTTAGCGATGATTATTTTGACGACGATGCGATTGAGGAGTATAGTAAAGAACAGGTTGATATAATGTTGAACAAAGCAAAAGGGACGATTAGGGACGTGGAGAAGAATAAGGCGGAGATTCCCGCCGTTAACATAAACCGAAACGAGAACGATTTGACCGAGTTTGAGAGACTGACGTTGAAGAGAGAACCGATTTCTGTCCCTGCGCTTTCACCTAAATCAATAACGACGACGACGACACCGAAATCGCCAAACATTATTAGTAAAATTTCGTTCCCTAGCGACGAAGGCGAAGACGCAAAACAAGAGTTATTTTTAAGAGCCGAAGCGTTGTTATGGAACATTGCGCTTTCGAGTGGAATAGATCCAAAAAACGCGTGCGCGTTTGAACATAACAAAGAAGGCGGAAAAAATAGTAAAGAAACCATGACGTTCGATCGTAGAGAGCAAATAGAGTGGGTAAAAGAGATCAAAAAAGCGTTGGAGAAGATCGAAGAGGCTCGTTTGAGGCAAGTGAAGTCACAGTTAGCGAACGTATACGTAGAAGCATCGGGAATAGATGCTTTAGAAGTTGGATTAATATCACCAGAAAAACTTGCAAAGCGAAGTAAATAATAGAGGGAAGGAATTTATATGTACCGGTATTTCTGAGTAAGAAGACAGTCCTAGCAATTCGAACCACAATTTCGAGAATAATAATAACAAAGTTCATCAATGTGTATATCAAAACTCTAAAAATTTCTCGCCGCTTTTTGCTCCTCGCGGAGTGTTGTGAAGGCAACTCTCCGCGCGCCGCCGATGCCTTTATCGCCGTACATTGCGAAAATGTACGAAAACTCTAAATCAGAGCACGCTTCGAAGAGCGCAAAAATCCCGGGCTTTAACGATTCGCGAACGATTGAGAAGTTTTCATCTTCGTTGTTTTCTCCGTCTTCATCACCGTCGTCGTCGTCGTCGTCGTCGTTATTATTGTCACTATTCTCATTTCGGTTATCTGCAGCGGCTGCAGTAATGCTCGCGATCACTTCGGCCAAAATATGCGCGCAATAATATTGTTTCAATCCGCTTGATTTACACGCCTCCAAACTTCTCGAAAGACTCTTAGCGCAGCGAACGAAAATCTCGCCACGTATTCTATTATTTGTTGACAATTGTCGCAAAACATCAACCAGATGCGCTATAGCCGCAGTGATAACATTCGTAGAGCGCTTCAATTGCTCTTTACGATGATACAACATCCCGGTGACGATATCACAGCATAAAACGAACGAGTCGAAATCGATATCGTCAATGTCGAGGGTATGAATAGGTTTATTGAAAGTAAAAACCCGAGTAGAGACGTGTGCAATTCTTCCAATAACACGAGCGCTCAGATTACATTCGTAATCGCTTTTTGTAACTAAATCTCGCAAAATTGCGAGCGAGCGTCGACGGTTCAAGTACCGACTCGATGGATTCGTCGATGAATTGTTATTATTAAGATGTGTTTCGCACGCGTGAAGCAAAGCATCAACGAGCGATTCATTCTTCTCGTCATCGAAAGTTTTGCGCCATGCAAACTTTGAGCAACTTGAGAACGTTTCGAGCATCCAAAACGTCGATTTCATGCGATTTCCGCGACTTAAATTGACATTTTCATCGTCGATCGGGAGCATGTTCCTAGCGAGCGAATCTTCTTTATGTAATTTATCTGTGGCGAACTGCACAGCAAAACGTCGTGCTTCTTTACTCGACGATTCGAATAAGAGTTGCAAACATCGCGTTCGTTCTCGATGTATTTCGTTCAAAATCATGACATCATCCTTGTCTATCTCTCCTTTTTTGCTGAAGTGCTCAAAATTTTTAAGCAGAACGGTGAAAACACTTGTGTACGCATCGGTTGCAAAAGCAACGCCAGTAGATGCGAGCAAAGAAATGCATCCGCATAGATACGTCAATGCTTTTGTGTTTGTGCTCAAATCGCCTTTGATTTCACCTTCAATGAATTTCAACGCGCGCTTTAAATGCATAGCAACCGACTCGCTCGAGATGAGTAGTTTCGTTGAAGCAAAAGATAACGACGAAATAGCTCGAGCGCGAACCGCGAGACTGTGCCCAAATCCAGCCAACGCATACCCAAAACATACCGATGTCGAATGACGTTCTAAATTCTCTTCGAACTTGACGAGAACAGTCTCGAAAATTTCCTCTCTCGCTTCAAATTTCTTTAACGCGTCTTCATCCATTTCATCTGAAATTGATGTTGTTTTAGTTCGAATCACATCAAACGTTTCTTTGCACGCAATTGCGCAAAACATTGTAGTTTTGAAATCAGGAGTCTTGTTGACTTTTTGAAACTGCCATGCTTTTGTTTCTTCTTCATTATCGTTAGTAAAAAAAGAAGCGTTTGAGTACGCTTCGAGATGTTGGAGCCACAGATTCTTTGGAAGCGTATCGCCAATTTTCCCAAGCACGTCCCTCGTACTTTTACGATTAGGCCACTGCACGGGCTCTGACATTTTCGCATCTACAATCGCAGATATTTGCAAAATACATTTTAAACACGTCGGAGACTTTATGTTTTTCCCATTTTTGGATACAATCTCCTCTGCACTCAAGACGAGCGATTTTACTGCCTCGAAGAACAATTTTTCTTCCTCATTAACATCTTTGCTCGTTTTAGAATGCGCTACAGATACTTGATTTTGCAACGCATCCATAACAGCAACAATAACCTGCTCGGGATCACTGTTCTTCTTTTTCGAAAGATCTAATAGCCATTCACGAAGTGATTGGATCCATAACGTCGCCGATGGCGTATCCTCCACTATGGCGTCAAACTTCTTACGCTCGATGAGCGACGCAAAGAACATTTTCACTTGTTTCTCTGAAGCCCGTGGTATCCAAATCATAGTTTGGCTATGGCATATTTCTAGAGCCGCTGTAACCATGCATCCAATAAGTTTTTCTGCCTGATTGCTTGGAAGTTCTGCGTTTGATAGAGCCTTCATAGCGCAAGAATATAACAAGTCTTTTTCTACGTCGTCGTCGTTGTTTTCCATTTTCAAACATCCAAGAAAGTTTTCAAAGAGTGCCAAGTTATCGCGGAATGCGGTTCCAATTATTGGGGAGTGCGATATAGCGCCGTAAATTGCCGCCGTCGAGTGCGCACCTTTTTTGTTTTTTTTGTTGCTTTCGGCTAATATTATTTGTTGTCCAATTTTAGAACATCGCTCTAACGTAAATGAATCCGCAATACCTTTATGCGCGCTTCTAATAACCAACCCTAAAGTGACTAATAGTTTTCTTCCTGAAGGAAAGTCTGAATTCATTTGCCCTAGTGCGCTTTCGCACGCATCGAGCAATTCCCCTCGTTGACCTTCGAGCATAGCGCCTGAGTGTGTTTCCAACGATTTCAAAAATTCCTCCGAACGAAAAAGTTCGTTAGAACAACCATCCTCTCGAGTGATTACGCTCTTCACACATTCGATAAAGTCAGGTAATTTACGACGCGTTGCAAAAGATGCCAATAGATGGAGAAGAAAATTTGATTCTCCCGTTTCACATCGCGCTAGACACTTCTCCGCTCTCTTTTCAAGCAAACGGAAATCGATTGAAAGAATGGCGTCTAATACACCTGCGTAATTCATTTTATTTTTCGATGATGAGCCTACATCAAAAGATGCTTGTAAGAATGCCTCGATTGCTTGTTTTGGAGGATTAGAATCATCGAACGCGTCGTATACGCCATCTTTCGTTTTCAGTGCTCTTAAAAGTTGAATCATTTCTCGCGTGGCATCAATCTTCCCAGAAGTGCTCGCTTTCGCGGCGGTTTCAAACAGCTTTGAAAACACTTCGCGCATATCTTTCAGCGCCTTTTCTTGTTGTTTTTTCGTGAAACTCTTGTTGTTCTTTGCGCTATTCTCTTTTGAAGCGCAAATCTCGTGGAAGAACCAAGGTGCGAATTTTATTGCATTTGCGTCCAAGGGATCCATAATTCGTTTTGCAAAGTGCAATACGAATTGCGGAATTTTTTGATTGCTACTACCAGCGCCTTTTTTTTCTTCTTCTCCTTCTTCTTCTTTATGATCTCGATTCTTTCTTTTCTTCGTAAAAGTCGATGTGTTTTGCTGATGATGCACGAATGCGTCGGGATAGAATCGCAACACGGACTCTCTCGCGACAGTCGCGCGCAACGTGCTCTCTATCAACCTCCTCAACTCTTCTTCTTCTTCTTCTTCTTCATTATTATTATTTTTGTTATTGTTGTTTCTACTACTATTATTACTATTATTACTACTATTACGATCTCCTACGTCTCCTATAATGACATCTAAAAACTCTTTTGACACGTTCTTCTCCTCCGCTCTCGACCTCCTCAACTGTCTTGCACACGCACGTAAACTCGAAACGCGCATCTCTGGAAACTTCTCAAACGCTAAAATCGCGCTCTTCAAACATACGCTCAACTGCGGAGAATACTTACTCGCCGGCAACACAATCCAAAGCATCTCGCTACAATTCCTCAACGTCTTTTCAATCCCACTTCGCTCGTTTGCAAAAATATCCATCGTCTCCGTGAACGCGTTCATTAACTTATTCGAATTCGCTGCATTAAAAGGGACAACATTACTCATCATATCATCATCATCAATATCATTATTATTTCCATCTAAATCATCGCGCGCCCGTCTCACGCTCCTCCCCGCTCTCTCCAAAACCTCCCAATGAAATCTCAAATCTTCATCAGTGAACGCATTCGTTCTCTCGAGAACTCCGAACGATCTCTGACCTAAAACATCACCATTCTTCTCATCATCATCATCATCAGCATCGCTCTTCTTCTTCTTAGCGTTGTTACGAATTCGCTCAGCTATTTGAGGAACAGTCGAAATCGTCCATTCCAAAAGTACTCTCATAACTTTACCTTTCCCTCCCTCGGCAACTCGTTCGCCGCCAACATCATCATCTGCCAATAAACGTTTAATGAGCTCGATTTTAAACTCGAACCGCTCTCTCTGCGAGAACAGAATCCGACGAACGAATCTACTGCTCACGAGGTCGCGTTCTCTATCGAGCGAAAAGTAATTCGCGGCGTGTTGCATCGCGCCGCTTTCGACGTCGGCTTTTTTTTTGACGCCTATTTCCATTTCATCGTCAGTAGACAAATAATAATAACGAGAGGAAGTTTTCTAAAAAATGCGGTAGACAAGACCACGCTTTGATCAATTAAAATTAATTAATTAATGTGGCGCAGATCGTATAAGGGATACAAGGAAAAATACGAACACGATTTCGATCCAAGTCTCGCTTTGATCGGTTACGTTGGTACTCGTTCAGTGAAGATTTCGCAATGCGCCGCGCATGCCGAGCTCGTGAAGAGAATAGGTGTTACTAGTTCTCTCGTTGTCGTTGTTGATGATGGTGAAGATGAGGAGGATGGAGATCCGGTACCGGAAACTGGGTTTACGATATGGGACGCGAGTTTAGTCCTGGCGAAGTTCTTAGAGAGTCACGAAGGTTTTACGGACGATGATAGAGAAGTAAAGGTTGCAAAAGAAGGCGCTGATGATGCCGGAGCTGGGTCAGTATCGACGGTAGGGGAACGCGTTAACGCGAGAAGGAGATGTTTCCTCGAACTCGGGGCCGGGACCGGAGCGTGCTCGATACTCTTAGCGGACTCGTTTAGGAAAAATGAAAGGACAACGAATCGCGAGTTTACGTTCGTTGTGAGCGATTTAGAACCAGTACTCGCGCTTTTGAGACATAACGTGAAGCAAAGCGCGTTGGACGATTGCGTAGACGTTAGGAGGTTGAACTGGAGCGAGAGACGACGAGGGAAAGATATAAGCGAACTCGGATACGAAGAAGGATTTGATTTAGTGTTTGGTGCAGATTTAGCGTATACGTCGAACAAGGGCGTTATTAGGAATTTAGCAAGGACGTGCGAGGAATTACCTAGCGATTTATTCGTAATGGCGTTTTGTACGGAACATAATCCAGGCGCGGTAGAGTATTTCCACGAGCTAGTTAGTAAAGAAACGTTTGAGGTTAGGACAATTACAAACAAAGATAATGTTTGGCCTGAAATGTTTTTAGAAGATTCGGATGAGTTTTGTATATTAATAATGCGTCGGCGTAAATGAATAATAATTTTTAAATAATAAGTTATTCCTAGACTACCTACCGCAGACGAAGACACGCACGCACACTTACACACGAATTACTGCTAAACTTGATGCTAAACATCAGCACTCGTTCTCTGTGTTCTACTATTACTACTATCGCTATTACTACTAATACTCACAAGAGCTCGAGCAGAGTATAGAGACACGATGCCGAATAAGACGAACATAATTGCGACTATATTCTTAAACGACTCAAATAACGAACGACTATTAATGGTGCACGTTTTCTCAAATTCGGCGGCATCGCCACCTGGACCGCTCGCTTGTGCTATAGCCGCTGGGTGTATTTCGCTAATAGCGGCGCCTAAAGTCCACTCAACCTCGGAACCGTTCACGTCTTCGGCGAACTCAATCATGCGTAAACCAGCGCGACTTTCAGAGTATTTCGGGAAACCAAAACCGACATTTTCGGAGTTTTCATCTATGGAAAGTAACGCGTCTACGAGCGCGGCGTCAAAGCATCTCCCGTTTAACCTGTCCGAAGGCGTGTTTGGATCTTTTCCGTCGTAATCGCTCTTTACTACGTTCCAGTTCGTGGAACACAACGCTTTTGCCGCGGTGCCAATTTCAAGCAACGTCGGTTTCGGAAAGCTCGGTAAAGAAGATGGCATGACGACCGATATGAAGTGCGTCAAATGATATAATAAACTCATCCCAAGAAATTTGTTATCTTCGTGTTCAAAGATCGTTTTTGGTAATCGCATATCTTCGTTACCGTCCGATAGAAGCATTGTTTTGATTTGTTTCTTTAAGCCGAGCGCACACTTTTCGTATTCACCCGAACCAATTAACGCATGATCTGATTTCATCTCTGGTATCGCTTCATAGCCAACAAACCCGCACGGATCGCTCGTCTCGCCTCTATTCGCGAGTTCGTTTCGCCATCTTTTTTCCATATGATTCGCGCCGTACCCCAAATAACTCTTCACTCTCACCGCTTTCCTTAACTGTTGCATGGTCTTTATGCTTCTTGGATTAGTCCTTCCACTCATGGTAACGACTTGCGCAGACCCTCCTCCGACATCGATTGCACCAATAGCTTTGTCCAACGGTTTTCGAATTTCATCAAACTGTGAAGCTTTTTCTACTAACAAATTGTTGTTGTTATTGTTGTTCTCGGAACCGATCGAAGTCACGTCCACGCCTACGAGATAGTTTGCCGCAAGCCACGCATAAAATCCTTCATCTTCACCATCTATGGTCTTAAAATGTTCTGCTTCGTCTCCAATAGCAAACCTCGGTAATTCATCTCTCACTAACTCCGAAACCGCCGACCATACTTCCCTTTGCTCGTTCTCGGACAAAACGCGCATGCCGGCTGTCGCCCAAACATACAAAGGCACCTTATCATTCCTACGATCGTTACCACTCTTCTTATTATTAGTATTTCTCCTCATCTCTCGTTCCTCGAGTTCTACTTTCTCCATCGCCTCTCTCAACATCGGCAATAACTCGCTCTCGATTTCTTTCCTCGTCTTCCCGAACATACTCGCTAGCGGTCGCTTACTCTTCACCTTCTTCCCAATCGTAGTCAACGAAAACAACCTCCCATTTCCAGTATCTTCCTCGATCGCGTTCACTCTGAACGCATGCGCGCGACACCCCGTGCTCCCAGCGTCGACGAATACGACAAATCGCGGTACTCCTGCGCACATCACATTTTTCGACCTCGAACTTCGCCCGAAAACTGCCTCTCCTTCGCCTCCTTCGCCTCTTTTGATCGTTACAACGAGATACACGAAGCACAAAATAGGTACGATCGCGCGCATGAACGCGCTCACGCACGCTCGAACGCCTTCACAACCCTGGCGCGTACTCGAACTACCGCCTTTGCTCGCTTGTATCTCGAAGAACCTCGTGATCGAATTTTGACCAATCCATGATGCTTTCGCGTGATTCATTTTCTGCTTCGACGGTGACGCTGGCATGCGCGCCGCGCAGCGCTCGTTTACGCCCTCAACGTTTCTTTGGAGCTCTTGCGCGTTGTACGAATTTGCGCGAAGCATGCGGGTTTTCCGAGTCTATAATCGACCAAGAAAAAGTGACCAAATCTCATCACTGCCTGATGGAATACCGTTTTCTCTAAAGGTGTTTTTTTCGTTGAATTACGAGTATAACTAAACTAAAAAAATCGCACAATTTCGAGTGAACATATTTCGTAATCGACGCATAGGTAAACAGAACAAAATGGAAGCAACGAAAGCACGATCATATATCGCCAGCTTCTGTTAAGTTTCCTCGTTTCGATATCACGCAAGCGCAGCGCGCGAGCTTTAAGGGTATGCTTTGTTTCCAATTATGCTTTTTGATACCCTAAACCGTTTCCCTAA
>Ga0114998_10002572_pt1 | contig 13687 bp, 15 predicted proteins | sample ArcticOcean_MG_C_5_FD_87044 | JGI IMG/M metagenome (GOLD analysis project Ga0114998, IMG submission 87044) | Marine microbial communities from western Arctic Ocean - ArcticOcean_MG_CB4_138 | ecosystem: Environmental > Aquatic > Marine > Oceanic | place: Arctic Ocean: Canada Basin | collected...
CTCGTTCCTGCCCTCCCACCCCACCGCGTCCCCCACCCCAACCAATCCATTCTCTTCCCTTCCTTTTTTTCTTTTTTTTTTTTTTTTTCGCTTTTTTTTTTTTTTTTTGTTTTTTTTAATTTTTTATGTTTAATTCCTGCAAGCAAATCCATGGGTGTCATACTCTTGGTCGATATTGTTTTATTTTTTTTTGTCATCGTATGTGTAGTTGATGTTAATATATCGGGGTCGTGTCCCGCTAACGTCATTTTCATTTGAATAGCTTTTACAGGAACACCCATTTTTTTCATTTTAAAATATATAGTATATATTGGATCTATAGATAATTCTGGTATGCCAGTTATAACTTTATTGTGTGTATTGGATTTATTAGTAATACTGGCTGTATTGGTTGAATCTGTAAAAATATCGTCATCTTCGATAATTATACATTTTGTAATGGATACAATCGGTTTATAGACTTTTAATTGTATAATGATATAATTTAATCCAGCTTTATTATCTTTTAACCACATATTTTTTAACCACAGAATACTATATACATCACAACCATTTTCTATATAATCTAACGTTTGTAGTTGTTTATGTTCATCGTATATATTACACACTAATTTTTTATTATAGTATTGTAACGGAAAGTTAAAATAAATATATTTATTTTGGGAAACATAGGATTTTTTATATAATATTTTTTTTTTGTAATTTATATTTTTTTTTAATAAACATAATTCTTGTATCATTTTTTTATCAATGTCACGAATTAACTTTATAAAACGTTGTTTAGACGACTGTGCTGGCTTGTGATACGTTGATAATGACACGTTATGATACTGCTTATTATGTTTTACTAATTGTAAATAACTACTTTGTAAACAAACGTTTTTTTTTTTATATGTGATAGGCCAAACATAATGATGTTTATCATAGCGTATGGTATTTGCTAATTCAATATCATCTATATGTATATTATTATTTATGTGTATATTATTATTCGTGTGTATAGAGGGCATTATATAATATAGTATACTTTATTTTATTTTTAATTATTTAAAAATAGATAATAGTATTATGTATATAGTTGACATATGAATAATAATGATTGGAACAAAATAAAAGGAATTAAGATTTCACCTAATAGTACTACAGACAGCACTATAAATCGTGATTTATATTATAATAAATATATATCTACTCGTTTTAAGACTACACAAAAAAAAATAGATATGGATACAATTGATGCGAATATTCGAGCTATTATTAAACAAGAATATTCACAATTAAATCATACAAATAGTGTAAGTTTTAATACTAAACATATTTGTTATTGGACACTTGTATAGTTTATGAACGTAAGGAATCGGCACTAAACCATATGATTAAAGTAATCGATATTAATATAATTACTAAAGATAATAAGGACATAAATGAACTACCTTGAACTCCAGACATAATAAGCATAAATAAAATTACAATAAATCCAAAAATTAAGTATTTTAACATTGCATTTTTTTGTAAGAACTCATTACTAGCTAACGTTCGTTGAATATATAGTAATCCTATAGTTAAAAGAACAATTACAAATGCTTTCATAATATTGTTTAGGAATGAATTGTCATTTTTTTCTTCATTTTGATCGTCACTTGCCATGAAAAGTATAACGTATATATACTATATGTAAATATAATAATTTACAAGAATATATATTATTTTAAATTTAAAGATTCCTGTTCATCTAAATAATCTATTTCATCAATAGTAGGTTCTCTATTTAATAACGTATTACGTTCCGGAAAACGTTCAAATCTTTCTAATAATATAATACGCTTATTTTGAAAATGTAATATTTTTCTTAACTCTTGCTTATATTTTAAATCTTTTTCTTTTATTAATAATATCTGAAGTATATTTTTACCTTGTATTTGATATACGATATTTTCTAATAATTGAAAAGGCAGTAATAGTATGTATTTTTGTTGTTGTTGCAAACAATATATATTTGTAGAACTGTAAGAATAAGTGATATTGTAAAAATGTAGACCCATTTCCATAAATAATATTATTTTTTCATCATTTTTATATATCTCTCGTGTATTAAAATAAACACATCTAGAAAATAATGTAAATAATAAAATGACAGCATAATAAGTATCAATACCTTTATTTAACCACTCTAATAAGTGTCCATATTCTAAATAATATAAAAGAGGCGCAAAATTTTTTTTTATATACATAATTGTCTTACTATCTAATCGATATATATCTTTAATATTATACGTTGCGTGTAATTTTGTTTTCCACACATCAAAAATTTTTTTTGTGACAGTGGATATATCACTATTTGTATAGGATGAATTATGTAATTGTAACATATAAACTTATCTTTAGAAAAAAAAAGTTCATTTTTATATTTAAAATTTGATATTAAATGATATATATACTTACATATACATATTATGAGCGTATCTATATATCATTCATCCTTTCATACTTGTAAACGATTTTTTGAATTGTTTACAAATATAACTAATAATACTGCTATTGTATTTAATACATATGGTATAGAAGTAAAATGTTCTAATAAAAAAATTAAAATTAATTCTATATTGGATGAAAGTAGTTTTACAAAATATGCTTGTTCTGAAAAAATAATTCTGGCAATATCTATACAATCTATAAATAATATATGGAAAAAACACCCAACCGACACACCTATACGAATACTTTATTCGGGTCAGAATACTATATTGTTTATTATTAATAATAACTCGACATATTCCATACCGTGTTCAATCATAGATAATTCGATATATATTGAACGTATACATACATTTGATGATTTCGATTATCATGTCGAATTTGAAATACCACCATCTTATTTGTATTCGTTTATCAAAAAAATTCATAAAACAAATACAACAGATAAGCCTATTCAATCTATTCATTTTCGATCCGATGTAAACGATCAAGATATCTATATACAACATACACATTTACCTACAAATAAACAAACAGAACGATATCATTTTATAACAACTATACAAGAATCCTATACATTTCATTATATTAATCAAATTATTAAAAATAATTGTAAACAAAAAATAAAAACGTTATTATTTGGCTTATATACACAACAATCCATGAAAATACTTTCATATGTAGACAGTTGTAGTTATATTGAATATTATATACCGCCAATCAAACAAATATAGTTGTATGTTCTATAAATACTATATATACTATATATATCAAATTTAAAACCCTGCTAATTTTCTACCTAAATCAGTTACATTTGGAGGAGATATAACGGTATGTTCTAAAAGTTCACCACCATATGTTCGTGGATGTTTCGCAAACAATGTAGGTTTATTTGCCCAATGACTAGTTGTTCGTAATTCATTAAACGCTTTTTGTTTTTTTTCTAACATTTTAGGTGTAGATAAACTTCTTGGCATATAGCACAAATAAATAACAGCTCTAAAATTCGGTTTTATTCGTTCACGCATGGCTTCCGTTCCACAATGTATTGTGCGACTGTCCCAAAATACTACACTTCCTTTAGGACATTTTATTTTTTTATAGACACATTCCTTATCTATAAAAAACTGTTCTTCTTCACGTTTCAATTTATACCAATTTTTTTTATCCGTTACACTACACGTTTTTCCAAATTCTTCATGATATTGATTACTTTTTTCCATAAATGCTAAAGTAGCATCTCCTTCATTCACATCTAAACCGGTCACCCAACTTTGAACGCATTCAAATCCATTACGAGTAGGACTTTGATCACAATGATACCAAGTATTATTACGATTCCATCCTCTATTAGTTTCTTCAGGGGGCATTCCAAAACTACATCCATCAAATGAAACTAATAATTCTTCTGGATCACAACCCCAAAAATAAGCAAATATATCTACTATTTTTGGATGCTGGCGCATATCCCATATTGTTTGCATGTGACCCACATTATGATGTTGTAATAACATAGAATGTTTAGGATATAATTTATAAAATTCACGCCACGAACTTAGATTTCTACGAGAAATAGGTGTGGGCCATGTTTGTGTAATATGTTCTAAATAGTCCCACATACCATCTGTCATATCTTTACATTCATTATGATTAATCACATTAGGAATAATAGCTACGCCATATCTTTCTATTGTTTGTTTTAGTTTTTCTTTTGTTGTATAGTATTTTGAATCTTCATAGTTATCCATAGTTTTATATGGTATATGTATGTATCTATTATATATATACATTGATATATCAAATTTATTTTTAATGAGTTCTTTATTTAAATAATAAATGATATAATAAATAATATAATAAATAATATAACTATTGTATACACTATGAAAATTGCTATTTGTGGACCGATTTGTTCTGGTAAATCATTTATTAGCACGTATCTTACAGAAAAATATCATTTACAACGCTACGCATTTGGTGATAAAGTAAAAGATATCGCTCGAGATCTATTTAAAATGAATTATAAAGATAGACATTTGCTACAAACTATTTCTGATAAAATGAAAGAAATCGATCCTGATATATGGATAAAGTATGTTATTCATCAGATAGAACATACGGACAATATTATCATCGACGATCTTCGATTTGAAAATGAAGCCCAATATTTACACAATATAGGTTTTATTATTATTAAACTAACCATAGATAAACGTACACAATTATTACGTATAAAACAAACATATCCCCAAACGTGGCAAGAACATGTCGATAATTTACATCATAATTCCGAACAGTATTTTAATGCGATTCAAGCGGATGTTACATTTACATCCGACGATATGTTACTCAATAATATATGTGAACTTTTGGGTTAATCATATTTTTAGTTTTTTAATTTTTTTTTAGTTTTTTGTAATGAATATATAATGAATAATTTATATTTAAACATTTGTATATATATATATACTATATTATGACAGATCCTAAAGGTTACTATAAATTGCTGGGTATTACAAACAAAGCATCCGATAAAGATATTAAAAAGGCTTACCGAAAAATGGCCTTACAATATCATCCAGACAAAAATCCGAATAATAAATCCGCAGAAGAAATGTTTAAAAAAATAGCAGAAGCATATCAAGTTCTTTCTGATACAGATAAACGAACAGAATATGATAATGTATCCGTTCATCGACCATTTGTATTTCAACAATCGCAACAATTTGATCCATTTGCTATATTTAAAAATTTCCAAACGCAAGGAAGTTCGAATAGTATGAATATGTCCTTTGATATTCACAATATTATGCGTTCACAAGATTTTACAAATACATCTGTACGCTCAAGTAATTCAAAACAATTTTCTACAAATTTTTCGTGTTCTACACAAACCGTATTTAAAGACGGAAAAAAAATAGTCACCACTACGGAAACGTGTAATGGTCAAACTACTAAAAAAGTAATGGTATTTGATTCTAAAACAAACAAACGTTTACGATAATGTATATAGGTCTGTATGTTTATATTTATTTTCTGGATCTAGATTTTCTTTTTTTTCTAGATTTTCTTTTGGAGGTTTTTCTTTTGGAGGTTTTTCTTTTAGTTCTTCTAGACGTTTTTCTGGATTTTTTTGATGATTTACTACCAGCCTTTTTATATATTACCATTCCTGATTTAGTTTTTGCTTGAACATACGTATTCCCGTTGTATGTAAACGATGCGACTCCTGACTTTCTCGATGCGTTCATTAACTTAAAATATGCGTTCATTGTTTTATACTATATACATATATTTTTATTTTATATTTTCGTGTATTTAAAAATGTATAATATATATTAAACATTAATAATACATATTTTTTTATTTAAAAAAATAAATATTCTTATATAATACATACAAAAATGGATTTTAGTCAATCAAATAATAATTTATTATGTGCGAATGTGAATGAAGAACAAGATTGTATTATCTTTGGAACAAAAAAAGGCTTATATGTATATACCTTATATCCTCAAAAAAAAATTATTTCTAGAAAAATAGACGGAGGTGTCTCCAAAGTTTCAATGTTACATCGGTCCAACATTATATTTTTTGTAGGAACATTAGAAAATGGACCAAATTCTAAACAAATGTTAAATATATGGGATGACAGTCACAAAAACATTGTCGGTCAAATTGATTTTAAAGATACAATCGAACATATACACACCACCTCAGATTATATTTTTGTATCCACAAAAGATACTATTTTTATATACAGTTTTAATAATTTACAACAGATTCATAGTATTTCGATTGAACATACAAATTCGAGTTTATTTAAAGTGAAAGTAGATAAACACTTACTTATCTATCCAAGTTATAATAAAATGATTTTATATAACTGGGAAACAAAAGAATCCAAAACAATAGACTGTCATATTCATACAATTGAATTATTTTCTTTATCTCAGGATCATTCACTACTCGCCACGTGTTCGCAAAAAGGGTCATTACTTCGAATATTTAATATTGATACATTACAACAAGTAAAAGAATTACGCAGAGGTTCCGATCATGTAACCATTGTTAATATTGCGTTTAATAACGATGCTACATTATTATTGTGTAGTTCAAATAAAGGAACTATACATATTTTTTCATTATCCGATACAAATAAACAACCTTTGTTACATACTAATAACACTATACAAATACAAGATGAAACCGAAAAAACTGTAATAGAAGATACACCAAAAGATACCACCGATACGCAATCAAAGGAACAATTGTTATCGGAAGATACTAATAATACTACTACAATACAAAATAAAAAAATGTACGGCACGCATTATTTAAAATCTTTTTTACCTAATTATTTTAATTCAGAATGGAGTTTTATTCAAATATATTTAAATCATTCTATAACGTATAGTGTATTTTCTAAACAAACAAACAATATTATAACGATAGCTTCCAATGGGTGTTTTTACAGTATAGAATTCTTGTATGATAGCAAGAGTCAACAATCATCCTATAAAATAGTATCCACATTAAAATTTTTATCCGATCACAATGATCCTTTCGATAATAGAACTTCAACTATCTTATAATATAATTGTATAATATAGTCATATAGTATATTACACAGGCATATGTAACCTTATTTTTTGTACAAAATCTATATGTTTTAAAAGTGTTTTAAATAACAAAATTAAGCCTTTTTCAAATTCATTATAATTTATAATGACACATTTATAAATATTATCATTAAACATTTTATTCACATATTTAATTATGTTAATTAAATGAACACTATACATACTTGCCGCATTGACGTTTGTAGATAATCTAAGTATATTAACATCAATCAAAATAATTATTTTAGAATTTTTTATGATCGTATTATCAATGAAAGCGTCTTGAAACGCTTCGTGAAACGTATTGATAATAGAAATAATTTCTTTATATTCTAAAGTATTAAATAATGTATAATTTATTTTTACCACTTTATATGTTTCTGGTGAAAAATGATTATCTATATAAAATAAATTATTAGAATTATATATAGATACATTATTCATACTAGTAGTATTTTGTGTAGAGACATCTATATTCATACTATACATATATACATATATAAATTTATTTGTAAATATATTTACAAATAAATTTATATTTACTGTTTACTGTTTACTGTTTATTGTTTTTTATTTAATGTTAAATTCATACATTTTTCTAATGTATTATCATATTTGCGAAACGGCTTCGAACGTTTTAATACAAGTATATTCTCTTTTTTATCTGAAGTATCGACTACTTCTACATTGATGTCATCGTTAGGAAATATTTCCTGTTTATCTTGGTTAATTGAAAACTTATTGGATGAATAGGATGTATGAATCGATGAATGACTTATAGTGGGGATAATTGATTTCATTTTAGGTAATGTTACATTATATAAAGATTTATTTGTTGTATTTCTAAATTCATTAATAGTTAATGGACCACCAAATATTTGTAATATCTCTCTTGAAAATGCTTGTTCAATTTTTTTTTCTTTATATATATCTTTATATAGTAGATTTAACAATGAATAACGTGTCCAAATATCTTTACTACTTGAATGATTACTATCATTAAATAAATAAGCTGCCGCGCATTCAGGGGAACAAAAAATTCCATGAACTATAAATGTATCATTTTCTACTTTTTCTGGTATAGAACACGGTATACAATTAAATGGATGACAACACCACCAACAATACACAGATGTTTCTTTAGGCCATACATCTGTATCAAAGTCATTTAATATATGATCGGAATGTTTATGATTTTTTTTACTAAATAAATGAATATTTTTGTCACGCTTTTTTTTATAATTTATTAAATCTTTAATATAATTTGATGTTTTTACATCATGTTTATTTTTGTACCAATTATTCTTATGTATTAAATTATAATTGTAATTAGAATAATAATTTTCTACTTCATTGTTATTATCTATATCATTACTATTATTATCCATGTCACTACTATTATTATTTATTTCATTAGTCTTTTCATGTGTATCAAGACCTTTATTATCCTTATCCGTATCCTTATCATTAACATCAATATTTTTTTTTTTTGTAGAAGTATTAGATATTTTTTTTTCAATTACATTTGAAAAGGAAGCAAATTCATCTTCATTAAATGCTTTAGGTATACTTAATGTCGGATTATAATTAAACAAATTTTGTTTTTTTTTTTGTATATCTTCTGCTTTAATAGGCAAATGAATAATAACATTTTGACTTTCTATCTTTTTTGTTTTTTTTGTACTATTATAAATTTTATCAACCGTATCTATATTTTTTGGTCGTCCTCTTGTTCGTGTAGCTGCTTTAGTTGTTTTTTTTTTATTTTTAGTTCCTTTAGGTCTTCCACGTTTTTTTTTAACTTTATTTGTAGTATCTTCTTTTGGATATTTTCGTGGACGACCTCTCTTTTTTTTAACTTGTAATTCAGGAGTATTTTCTATATTAGTATTCATTAAATATACATACATATTATTTTAATTCTTTAAATATAATATTTTTTTTTATTTTAATTATATTATAATATAGTATTATGCCTAAGAAAAAAAAAGGAAAAAAAGGAAAAAAGGGGAAAAAAGGAAAAAAAGGCTCCGATAACAATAAAAAACAGACAACGGGAACTTCACAAGATGACTTAGGATCATATAAATTAACAACATTAATAAAAATGTCAAAAGCGATTACTGACGTGTTACTGGTATTTATTTGTTATAATTATATAGATGAACTTAAACAACAATATCCTTTTATTGCTAAGATTCAAACAACGTGTCTTTTAATTATAGAATTATTACTAAGTAAACAAAATGAAATATTTGTAGGCAGTAATACAAATCCTATATTTGTAGACATAAAACAATTTTTAAATAATACCCTCGTAACCATACGTAAAGTTATATTTACTATACCAAATATGAGAACTCTGTTAGAAAAATATCGTACTCGTGAAGGATTAAATAATATATTTATAGACTTATATAAAAAATTATATACTCCCCTTGCTATTATTGATGTATTTGAAGCTTCCGATAATCCTAATAAGGAAGCACTTACATTAAGTTTTAAATTCTTATTGGTGATGATCAATTATATTCATACCATTATCAATGTAATATTAAATATAGTAGGTAATATTCCTTTTATTAAACCACTTATTATATCATATCTCCCTTTTATATTAGTAGAAAAATCCTCCTCCGAAAAAAATGATAAGATACAAATAGATATCTTAAAAATATTACAATTAGATTTTTCTAAAATAAATGATCCTTATTTTAATAAATTTAAAACTATACAAGAGCAATTTGCTCCTATTAAAGAAAACTTAGACGCAGGAAAAAATATTTCTCAAAGCTTATCCGACTCATTATTATTTTCAATTACAAGTGGCAGTGTATCGTTTGATAAAATGTTTTTTGTAAATCAATACACGAACAGATTTAAAGGGAACTCTATATGTTCTACTGATAATAATAGCAGTAGCAATACTAGTAGTAGCAATACTAGTAGTAGCAATACTAGTAGTAGCAATACTAGTACACAAATTCCAGCTGTATCAACACCTTCCGATACACCTAAGCCAGAAAATCCCACCACGCAAACAGATAGCCCTTCAACACAAGAAGGTGGGTATATGCGACAAAAAACGTTACATACAAAACTTGAACAGATTAAATATTCCAACATTAATAATTTTATTGATAGACAAAGTTTACAAGGTATATTTTTACTACATAATTATAATAAATATATAAACTCATAAACTCATAAACTCATAAACTCATAAACTCATAAATACTTACTCATTATTTAAACAAATAAACATATTCATATTTAATAGTATACTGTAAATGAGTTCAGAATGTATTATTTGTTTAGATAATTTACTACCCGAACAACCAACATATACTTGTGCCGAATGTAATATATGTGTTCATAAAATATGTAAAGAAGAATGGTATCAATCGAGAAGTGATGTAGAATTGAATATATATACCTGTCCCCATTGTAAATATCGTTCGATTATAACAAATTCCATATTTACTGGACAAAATAATGAAGATATTCTACATATTCCATATACTGAACATACTACAAGAAGACATTCATTTACAGATAACGAATTAGTTCAGTATAGGCAATTGGTTTCTATATCAACTGGTTTAAAATGTTGTTTTTTAGTAACGTGTGTATGTGCTAGTTTTTCTACAATAATTATTGGAGTAATATTTTTTTCAAACCGATTTTTAATTTCACATAATTATACGATTAATGCTTAATTTATATTTTTTTTACTTTTTGTTTTGACTGATTTTATTTTTTTTAAATTTAGAATAACAATTATTTGTATAGATATAATACGATACTATATATGAAAAAACCACCTAATGCTTATATATTATATGTTCGCAGTATGTATAAAGATACTATGACAAAACATCCAACTTTATCCTTTTCAGAACGTTCCAAATTAATAAGTCAACAATGGCGTTCATTAACCCAAGATAAAAAAAATGTATATTATGATAAAGCGTATACTTTACAACAAGAATATATTGAATATGTAGAATCACAATCACAGCAACAATCTATATAGTTATACAATAAAATAAAAATAAAATTCTATTTTTTATTTTTATTTTTTAAATAAAACTAAATTTGATAATTCTATATATTTCAACTATGATACTATAATTTACTCGTACTTTAATTGTATATTCATGTCCATATATATTGATTCCAATCAAAATATTAAACGATATTTTCTTGAAATAGAAAAATATCTGCCACAATTACAATATAATCCTTATTTATCAGAAATACAAGAAGAAATATATCATAAAAAAAAACAATATTTATTAACACATATTGATACACAGTATCACTCCTATATACATATGTTAAACGATTCGACAATGGATACTATATTTAATAAATTATACAATAGTAATCAAATGACGATATTACAAGAAATATTTGAATATATTGCTGTTAATAATATTAAAAAAATTAATTATTATGTTAAGTATTGTATACAACAAAAAATATCCGCATATATATCCAATAAAGTATTACAATCTACAGATATACGTATATCTACTATGACAGTATGTTGCTATTTAGATAAATTAATTGATTTACAAACATTGTATACTCAATTTAAAGCACCCTTTAATATTAATGTGATTAATTATAATGAGATAGTTCCTAAATTAAAAAAATATGATATTATAGGCTGTAAATACTCGACTAGTCCTATTAAAGGATATTTTAAAAAAAACAGTAAAAGTAGTTTTTATAATAGTGCTTCCTTAAATATATTTATTCGCAAAGATAAACAAATTAATTTTAAAATTTTTAAAAATGGTAAGATTCAAATTACGGGTATACCAGAAGAAACCGTTGCTAAAGAATGTATACGAGCCTTTATTCAATATATTTTTAAGCAAAAATTAATTGATTCTATTATACATTATAATAATTTTAGAACGGTATTAATCAATAGTGATTACTTTTGCGGAATACAAATTAATAGAGAAAATTTATTTAAAATCATGACTAAAAAATTAAATTTAACTGTTAGTTATGAATCGGAAAATTATCCAGGGGTAAAAGTAGCCTATTTTTATAATAAAAAATACGTTCATACTTGTCATGAAGGAACGTGTGCGTGTTCCAAAAAGTGTATAGGAAAAGGTAAATCCGCACTAGTAGAAAACAATTGTAAACGTATTACAGTTGCTATATTTCAAAGTGGTAAAATTATCATAACCGGTGCGAATTCATTAGAACAAATACATTGTGCGTATCAATTTATTAATAAAATAATTCAAGATCATTATTATTTTGTAGTAAAAAAAGATAATATTGAAATAAAAACCTATAAAATTAAAGTAAATTCTATAAAAAATTATAAAGATTACGAAACATTATTACAAATGTAACGTATACAGTCAAATATGCGTATACATATACGTTTCTATATACCCTTAATTATGTAATAAAAAGTTATTTTCTAATGTATTTATGTAATATTTCACTTTAAATACAAATTCAAATCGTAAGATGTTTCGTTGAGTGATAGCACTTGCCTCATCACACGCACCACATCCCCATAACGTGTTACCTAAAACATTGCGAAGATTTATTTTTAATTTATCCATAGAAATTAATTGGGTGAATTTTTTTTTATAATTACCACATTTATCAACAATGTGAATGATATTTGGTGCTTGTGCACCACCGTCTCCACCATCCGCAGCATATACTAACCCATAATCACTTACTTCAAAAGTATAATGTTTTAATTCAACTAAAAAGGAACCAAAGGGAGTACAACTTACAAAATCTTCTGCGGTAGTTTCACATTTTTTACCTAGCGCTTCACAACCCGCCGAACAGTTCGGAACACAACCACTTACAGAATAATTACTATAATGTGTATACCCTTCTACTCTAGGTTCAGTTATATCAATCCACATAAAGGGTACAGCTCCAATACTTCCATCAATTTCGCTACCGGCACGGTTGTCGCCGGTGACCCCATCGACAAAACCATCGGCGAGCTGTCCGGTCGTGGCACCAGGTCCAACAGCAGACGGATTATTACTTCTATCATCAACGATATATCCACTAATTAATTCTATACTTTCTACATTATTAATTCGCTTTGTTAATAAAAAGGTATTTGTGAATTTACCGGCAGTGCCTGACACCCCTCGTATATAAACCATTTCTTCACGTAATTCTCTAGAAAAGGCAGTTTTGGGGATATCGTCCGAGACGAGCTTTTGAATAAGATTTTCTTTTGTGGGTACATTTGTAGTGTTAACATTACTAATTATAGATTCCAATACCTTTGTAGAATTATCTCCCAAATTGGACATCTCAGTAATGGTATTATAATCAGGTTTATTTTTTTCTTGCTGAACTTGTAAACATTCTTTTATAATTCTATCTATAATTTCGGTTGTAATATATATATCGGTTAAACTATGATTACGTATATAATCTATTAATATAGAATCATCTATGGTAATTTGTTTAAAAGATAACACTTTTAATAAATTATCATATATTTTTTTTTCTTGTTCATTTAATATTCTTAATGTAGTGCCCATATTATTCATCATCGTATATTATTAATATTA
>Ga0114998_10002574_pt1 | contig 13682 bp, 10 predicted proteins | sample ArcticOcean_MG_C_5_FD_87044 | JGI IMG/M metagenome (GOLD analysis project Ga0114998, IMG submission 87044) | Marine microbial communities from western Arctic Ocean - ArcticOcean_MG_CB4_138 | ecosystem: Environmental > Aquatic > Marine > Oceanic | place: Arctic Ocean: Canada Basin | collected...
CTTACCAAAATGCGATCCGCACGACGGCGAAGAAAGCGGGCATCGAAAAGCGAGTGACGCCGCATGTGTTACGGCACAGTTTTGCGACGCATATGCTGGAAGGTGGGGGAGATATACGCACGGTGCAGGATCTACTCGGGCATGCCTCGGTTGAGACGACGCAGATCTATACCCATGTGATGAAGAAGCCGTTCGGGATCGTGAGTCCGTTGGATCGACTTTGAGCCGTGCTGTGCACGGAGTGAAAGTGAGGGCCGTGCTGCGCACGGAGTGATCGCGCTTTGCACGGAGTGAAAGTGAGAGCCGTGCTGCGCACGGAGTGATCGCGCTTTGCGCGAAGTGAGGGCCGTGCCCTTACCTCTTGAACTGGTAGTGCTTGAAGGCTTCCGGATCGACTGAGTTTTCGATGCCGTCAGGGAAGAGGGGCGCGAAGTCGTCGTAGGCTGCATGGACATCTTGGTTGGGAGGCCAGAAGATGCCGGCTTTGATTTGTTCAATAACGGCGGCGGCGCATGCTCTGGCGGAGTCGAGGTGGCTGTCGGTAAATCCCTCCCAGCGTTCGATGCCGCTCTTCTCGAGTGTTTGAGCGAGATTGAAATAGGCGACGGTGGGCCGCTGGCCGCCGGCTTCGTGTTTGGCGAGCACGTAGAGTGGGAGTTGTAGGTCGGTCCAGCGGTAGGTTTTGCCCTCGTGCTCGAAGAAGGCTTCCTCGGGGAGGTGCTTGGGTGGTGCTTTTTTTGCGACGACCGCGAGGTGTGTCTTTTCGGGATTAGCGGCTGAATTACTGGTCTTGTAGTCGATCAATTCGAGGCGTTCGCCGCGTTGATCGATACGGTCGATGCGGCCCTTAATGGTAAAGCCGCTGAGGGGGATTTCGAAGGATTCTTCTGTATTCAGTATTTTGATACTGCCGTTGTTCTGGGTGTCTTCGACTTGGTGTTGGCAGAAGGCGTAGATGCGCGCCATGATCGCTTCGTGCTGTAGCCGTAGGGCGAAGGAGAGCTGGTCGCCATAGCGGTGCTTGAGCATTTCTTCGGCGATGGCGTGTAGCTTTTTGACTAAGGTGGCTAGGTCGGTGCTGCTGTCGAAGGTATAGCCATTGAGCTCGGCGACGGTGTCGTGTACGAGGTTGCCAAAGGCGGCGGGATTGAGCTCGCGTGTTTCGACATCGACCGGGCGCATTTTGAGAATGTGCCTGAGGAAGAATCGGAAGGGGCATTGCAGGTAGCTTTTAAGGGCGCTGACGGAGATCGAGGTCGGCAGCGGTAGGTCGAGGGTAGGCGAGAGTCTCCACGCGGCGCTGTGCTCGATGTCGGCACTGCTATCTTCGGTCTCGCTGAAGAGCTGTCGGGTGCGGCTGAGGAGGGTATCGGACGCGCCTTGAAAGAGCAGGCGTGAGGGTTTCAGTGGCGTGTGATCGTCGCCCGCTTGTGGCACGAGAATGTCGATGTGGCCATGCTCGCCTGCGCGTCGGCGGCAGAGTGCTTCGAGTAGGTAGGCGTCGCGGGCGAAGCGCTGTGCGTTGGTGCGTAGGCCGAGTTCCTCGCGCAGGGCCTCGGGTAAAAAGGCATCGCCGATTACGGACTCGGGCACGATGCTCTCGTTGAGGCCGGCGAGAATGAGGTGGGGCGCATCATTCCACAGAAGTTCGAGCCAGCCGAGTAGGTCGTGCGCTTCGCGTGGGCGGTCGGGATAGACTTTACTGCGCTGCAGGCTCTGGCGAAAGGCGGCGCGGCTGAAGGCTTTGGGGAGTTTTGAAAATAAGGTTTCCGCTTCGGCGGCGTTGTTAAGTAGCTGACGGACGGCGTCGGCACGCTCCTTCCACTGGCTGCTGGCTTGGCCGGTAGTCTCAATTTGTTTCGTTGAGTAAATGTGCTGCAGCGCCTGCGCGAGTGAGCTGCTGAAGTTGCCTGATGTGTTGAGCTCTGCGGCGAGTGTGTTGAGTTGTGCGAGGGCGTTGTGCAGCGCCGAGTCTGTTTTACGCGCGGCAAAGTGGATCAGTGTGGCCAGGTCGGGCGCGAGGTGGTTCTCGAACAGGCGGTCGAGTTGGCGCAGCAGTTCGTTGCTGGTGGATTTTAGCCAGATCTGAATGTCAGGGTGTTGCAGGATCGTGCGGATCGTGGTGGTGCTGCGATCTTCGCAAAGTTGGCAAAGTAGCTCGGTGAGTCGGCCAACGCCGCCGATGTGGAGCGCTTGCCCTTCGGGGTCGTAATTAGGAATGTTAGCCCGCTCGAGGGCATCGACCACGATGGGGTTGAGCGTCGGGTCCGCGAGTCCGATGAGCACGGATTCGGGAGCTTTGCCTTGGGTGCTTGCGGCGATAGTAGCAGCGGTCGCTTTGGCCGAGGCGAAGGTTTGTAGATGGCAGCCCCATGCTTCGAAGGGCAGCGGGCGTTGCGTCCAGTGCTCTGTAATCGGCCGCCCCCATTGATCGAACTGTGCGTCTTCGGGACCGTAGATCCACACTTCGACCTGAATGCTTTCTTGTGCGCGTTCGAGGGCTTGCAGCGGCAGCGGTTGTGGGTCGGGAGTGGCAGCGAGAATAATGCGTTTAATTTGCGGCGGTGCGACGTAGCTCTGTGCGGCTGTACGGCGGGCGTGTTTGGGGTCTTTAAGTGCGCGTGTTTGGAGTTGATCGAGGTAGAGTCCTTCGAGGCGGGCGAGTTCGCCCCAACGTGCTGGCTCGTGTCCGCTCTCGGCGGTGCGTTGTGCGGCGAGTGCGAAGTCGAGGCCTTCTTCGCCGAGTTCGTTGCGCAGCTGCATGAGGCGTTGCGCCATGCCGAGTTGCCAACTGGTGTTTTGCTCAGGGGCAATAGGAAAGAGGGCTTCAAATTGAGTGCAATCAATCGTACCGAGCACGGTGACCCATGCGGCGGTGACGCTTTCTTCGTTGGCGATCGGCTCGGCTGTGATCGCTTGCCCGAGGAAGACATCGGGTGTGACAATTTCGGGCGGAAATAAGCCGCGATCGCCAGCAGCTAGTGCGAGGGCTTCGCGTAAGCGGCGGCCAGATTGCACGGTGGGGACGATGACAAGGTCGCTGCTGAGATCGATACAGGGGGCGCACGCACATCTGAGGAGCTGCTGGGTGATTGCGGGGAGCAGGGGGAGGTTCCAATCTAAGTGGATCGCGACGCGGTTGGGCATGGTTAGTAGATTGCGTGGTATGCTGGTAGAGTGCGAGAATTTTGAGGTAGGGTTTATCGAAACAATGTGAGGAATCCATGGAGGACACGCCATTGTAGGAGTACCTCGAGTGCGAGGTATTGATAGAATCCTACGATACTCCAGTAAATCATTTGGTAACTGCGTTTGATAGTCTTGTGGCGTAAACGTTGTTGGGCGAGATAGGCGGCTGGCCATCCGCCGAACAATTCAAGAAAGTGTAAGGTCGCTTCGGAAACACGTGAAGCGCCTGCCTGTGCGCGACGTTTGTCGTGCCAATAAGCAGCGTAAGTGACGAGTGAGATTAGCACTAAGTAGGCTAACGCGAAGCGTGGTTGAGCCCACTGACATGCTTTGATCAGAGCCAGTATCGGCAGAATCAGCAGGACTACGATCAGTCGGTGTGTGTGCATGGCTATAGTGTTGGAGTAAACCAATACGATCAGCGATTCCTGCGTAGCGGTCCGATCATCTCGGGTGGTTACAGGTCTTCCAAAATACTGCGGAGTTCTTCGGCGGGTTCGTCGTGGTGTTGAGAGACTGCGAGTTGTAAAGCGTGCTCTAAGATTAGCTTGGCGCGGTCTGCCTGGCCGAGCTGGAGTAAGGATTTTCCGAGTAGAATGCGGGGAAGCATCCAGTCCTCGCGCGAATCGCTGCAGCGTTGTAGGTGCGGGATGGCGGCTTCGGTCGTGCCTTCCTCGTAGAGGGCTTGGCCGAGGCTGAAGCGGAATAGCATATTGTCGGGCTTGGCTGCGACTTTAGGTAGGAAGATTTCGGACTTTTTCATGAATGAGAAATGTAGAGAATAGAGAGCTGAGGCACACTTTTTCGCGGATGACCTCCCTGCTGTAATAAGGATGCATCGCGCAAGTGTGGTACCTGCGGTTATCGGGTTGAGTTTACTAAATAAAGACGACGATGACGGTGATGTTGTCAGGTCCGCCCTCTCTGTTGGCATGCTCGACTAGCTCTTGGCAAATTGCTTCGGGTGAGGCGTCGGCCTGAAGGGCGGCGTGGATTTGTTGTTTTGTGACGATTTTATTAAGACCGTCGGTACAGAGTAGCAGGCGGTCGCCGGATGCGACGGCGAGACGCAACTGATCGACGCGGACGTTTTTGTTTTGGCCGACGCAGCGTGTTAGGGTATGCGGGTACTTTGGCGGCATTAGGTTGCGTGCGTTTTCCCCAGCTCGCTCGATGAACTCTTGCTCCATCGTGTGGTCGATGGTGACTTGACTGAAGCCATCGCCGTGCAGGTGATAGGCGGCGGAGTCGCCCACATGACCGATCAGTAACTGATCGGTCATGAGTTGAGCGACAGTCAGCGTGCTGCCTAACCCAGTCAAGGGGTATGCTTCGCTGCCTTCTTTAGTTAAGATGTGATTGATGCCGAGAATCAGCTCGCCGAGGTCGGCATGTTCTTCGTCGGCATTCTCATGGCGATAGGCCTGCTGGAGTAGTTGAATAATACGCTGACTGGCTTCAGCTCCCCCAGGGAGACCGCCGAGGCCATCGGCAACGGCGAATACTTGATGGGCTTCGTCGATGAGGAAGGCGTCTTCATTGGCGTTGCGCACATTGCCTTGATTAGTGATGCCGTGTGATGAAAGTTGCATGAAAGTGCGAGTGTAGTGGAGTGCGGTTCTTCTTACTAGCTTAGGGTATTACTGGAAGATCTGGCCGCGGTTATCACGATTGAAGCGTTTGAAGTCTTGTACCGGCAGGGCATCGAGAAAGCGCTGACCGTAGGTTTTCGTTAAAATACGGGAGTCGAGCACGACGATGTTGCCGGAGTCCTCGTGGCGCCGAATCAGACGGCCGATGCCTTGGCGGAACTTAACTAATGCTTCGGGGACAGTCATTTCAGCAAAGGGATTCCCCCCGCGTTCGCGAATGTATTCGCTGCGGGCTTCGCTGACTGGGTGGCTTGGATTGTCAAACGGCAGGCGTGCCATGATCACCTGCGAGAGGGCGGGGCCAGGTACATCGATGCCAGTCCAGAAGCTGTCGGTGCCAAATAGCACACCGTTGCCTGCTTGGGCGAATTTACGAGTGAGCTCGCTACGGTCGATGCCGTAACCTTGGCTAAATAGTGGTCGCTCGATTTTATTAAAGAAAGCTTCGGTGCGTTGGTGTACTTGTCTCAGGTCGAAATGGCTAGTGAAGAGCACGAGGGTGCCGCCTGCGACGTTGCGACTGAGCCAGCAAATCATGTTGGCAAGGTAGTCGAGGTCGAGGCGGCCTTGCCCTGGCTCTGGGGTGGGAGCATCGGTGGCGAGGTAGACTTTGCAGTTCTCTTCGTAGTTGAACGGTGAATACTCAACTTGGGTTTCAGCGATTTCACCGCCTACTTTTTCTTGAAAGCTGTCAATGCTGGTGCCGTCGGACAGTGTGGCGCTAGTAAGGATGGCTGCGGTCTGGCGGCTGAAGAGTGCCTCGCGTAAATAAGGAGCTACGTCGAGTGGGGCACTGCGCAGAGTGATGAGTTGGCCTTTTTTTCCGCCACGCTCAAGCCAATGCACATGATCGTCTTCGGCCAGTGTGACGAAACCGTTGATCGTATCGCGGTAGCTGAGTATACGGCGGCGGTGGTCTTTGAGCTCCTCCTGCACGCGTTCGTTGTCGCTCTTTTGAATGATCGCGCCGAGGCGTTCGGCGACTTCTTTGAGCGGTCCGGAGACAATGTTATCGCAAAAGTCGGCTTCGTGGATACGGAGGATCGAACGCTTGGTTAGGAAGGTGTCGCCGAGGTAACTGAAGAATTCGCCGGCCGCGGCGATGGCGTTATCCACTGCATCATGATCCCATTTTTGCCCGTGTTTGCGCAGGATCCCGCGATTGGTGCGTGGGTTATAAATACGTTTGAGCGCGCGATCGACTGCGTAGGAGCTAGCATGAATGCCGAAGTGATCGGTGGCGATCGCGGGGATTCGGTGTGCCTCGTCGAGCACCACAAAGTCGTCGGGCAGGAGGATGCCGCGGGCGTCGCCTTTGGGCGGCATGCCGGCATTGATCAGGGCAAACAGCAAGCTGTGGTTGACGATGACGCAGTTGGACGTAAGCAGTTTTTTACGTGCGCGTTGATAAAAGCAAGTCGCGGGGTCGCAGTTTTTCTTGGAGCAGGTGGAGCTCTCGGCGTTGACGATATCCCACACCTCAGGGAGTGGTGCGGGGGAAAGTTCCTGCACGATGCCGTTTTTGCTGGTGGTGGACCATTTGGCGAGGCGGATGAGTTCGGCCCTGCCCTCGTCTGCCAGCAATTCGGTCTGTTTGGAGGATTGCGCGTCTTTGATGGCGTTGCTCAGACGGGTGGTGCAGCAGTAGTTGCCTTTGCCGACCATCAATGCGGTCTTGAAAGTGGCGTAGCGCTTGAGCTCCGGGACGGCATTGAATAGTTGACGGCAGATCTTGAGGTCTTTGCTGCGGATCTGCTCTTGAAGTGTGATGGTATGGCTGGAGACGATCAGCGGGCGCTCGCTGTCGATCGAGTGAATGAGTCCGGGGATCAAATACGCGAGGCTCTTGCCAACGCCGGTGCCAGCTTCGAATAGCAGTGGCTTGTTGGTCTCCAGTGACTGCGCGGTGCCGAGCGCCATGGCTGCTTGCTGCGGGCGGTGGTCGAGTTGCAAGGCGGTTTCGAGGTAACCGCCTTGCTTGAAAATTGACTCAATGAGCGCGACGAGGTAGCCCGGTTTTACGGCGCTGCCTCCTGCGTTTTCGATCAGTCCAATCATGCGTTTCAGGGCCTTAGTCTTACTGAAGTAGCCACGCGGCGTAGTTTAGATCTTCGGGAGTGGTGATCTTTAGGTTGGGTGCGTGGTTAGGCACGATTGTGGTGTTCAGGCCGATGGTGGCCGCAGCTGCGGTGTCGTCGGTAATACGCAGGCCAAAATCATGCACGTGCTGGTAGGCTTTTAGAATGTCGGGCAGGGCGAACGCTTGTGGCGTCTCCATCGCCCAGAGGCGGGAGCGGTCGAGGTCTTCGAGCTCAGTTTGTGTGAGTTGCTCTGCGGTGGGGATGCGCTTGATCGTGTCGGTCACGGGGTGAGCGAGCACGGCGGCGTGGTCGCGCAGCACTGCGGTGTGGAGCGCTTGTATGGAATCGGTGGATACGAGGGGGCGTGCACTGTCGTGGATGAAGACGTGGGTGCAGAACTCTGGCTGGATGCGCAGTGCGTTATAAACGGAGTCTTGGCGTTCGTCGCCGCCGAGCGCCCAGTCGAGGGGCGTGCCTTGCAGGTCGATTTGGCGCAGCGCGTCCTCTAGCTCTGCTTTTTGCGCGGCGTCCCGGCAAACGATGGTGAAGCGATCGATGCAGCCGCTGGCCAAAAAGGCGCGGATACTGTGGCAGAGCACGGGCAGGCCGTTGAGCGGTGCGAGTGTTTTATCTGTAACCGTGCCTTGCATACGCGAGCCGCTGCCAGCTGCCAGAATGATGGCGGCTGGAGAGCTGAGGCTTGAGGCTGGAGGGCTGAGAGTGATGATTAGTGAGAGTTAGAGTGAATCGCGGGGTTAAGCCGGCCGCGATGGCTGATTCTGATCGGCGGCAACGACGGAGCGTTGCCCTCCATTTAAAAGGTGAATGGTATTACACTTCTGCTAGCTCGGCGCGGATCGCAGCAGCTGCCGCGGCCGGATCGGCGGCTTTGAGGATCGGGCGGCCGACGACGATGTAGCTGGAGCCGGCAGCGGCAGCGGCGTGTGGTGTCATGATGCGTTTTTGTTCGTCGGCTGAGCTGCCCTTGGGGCGGATTCCAGGGGTGACGATGATTGGCTCGTAGCCGAAGCGTGCGCGAAGTGGGGCGAGTTCCAGCGAAGAGCAGACGAGGCCCTGGATGCCTGCGTTGAGGCTGAGGTCGGCTAGGTGTTTGACCTGCGCTTCGGTGGTGGCGTGCACGTTGAGACTGCGTAGCTGTGGCTCATCCATCGAGGTGAGGACAGTGACGGCGAGCAGGTTAAGATTTGGAGAGTAATCGGCGCGGGCGTTGTTTGCCCATTCGAGCATCTCGCCGCCGCCGGAGGCGTGCAGAGTGAGCAGTTCGACGGGTAGGCTGGAAATGCTCTTAACCGCCTTGGCGACGGTGTTGGGAATGTCGTAAAGTTTCAGGTCGAGAAATACCTTATAGCCGCGATCAGCGATTTCGCGGACGAAGTCGGGCCCGTAGGCGGTAAATAGCTGAAGACCTACTTTGACCCATTCGAGGGAATCGCCGAGGCGGTCGAGCATGGCGAAGGCTTCTTCGCGGGTTTCGAGGTCGAGGGCGAGTATGAGTTTGCAGGGATTCTGGTCAGGCATTTTAAAAGACTGATAAGCAGACTTGCTTGAGGCAATTTGTAAAAGCACGATTTTTCCTCGGCGGCGAAGAAAAGTAACTTCATTAATAGGGCATGCCCATCCAAACGAACAGTTTTCCCCGTGAATTGACTCTGCCCTCGCCGGCTAAGGTGAATCTGATGCTGTCTGTGCATGGTCAGCGTGCGGATGGCTTTCATGCGCTTACATCGCTGGTGGTGGCCTTGGAGTTTGGCGATACGTTGACGATTCGGGCGGGTGGCTCGAGGGATGTGCTGCGTTGCTCGGATCCGGCGGTGCCATTGGGACCTGAAAACCTGGTATTGAAAGCGGCTGCGGCGTTTCGGTCACGTTTGGGGCGAGCGGAGCATTTTGAGTTTGATTTGGACAAGCGCATCCCGATGGGTGCTGGGCTAGGCGGCGGCAGCGGCAATGCGGCGGTAGCGCTGCGTGGGATGAATCAACTTTCGGGTGAGCCGTTTAGCAACCAAGTATTGTGCGAACTCGCGGCGCAGTTGGGTTCGGACTGTGCGTTTTTTATTGAAGGTCAGGCTGCGTGGATGCGCGGACGTGGTGAAGTGATCGAGCCCGTGGCGGCTGAAGTTGCTGAGCAATTACGCGGCACGCGAGTGGTATTATTTCGTCCTAATTTTGGTGTGGAGACGGCGGGTGCCTATGGCCGTCTAGCGGCAGGTGCCCCAGATAGTTATGAGCCCGAAGCCGCGGGCGTGGCTCGACTGCATGATTTTATCGAAAGCGGCACTTTGGGCGATGTGCTGTTTAATTCATTCGAGGGTCCAGTCGGCAGTAAATATCTGGCGATTTCGACTTTGTTGGCGCAATTGCGGGCAGCAGGCGTGAAATGTTTGATGAGTGGTAGTGGCAGTTGTTGCTTCGCTTTATTGGAAGAAAACTGTGCTGATGTTAGTCAAATTGAAGAAATTGTTCGAGATGCATGGGGCGAGGCGGTGTTTTGGGTTGAAACTTCAATTTGTTGAGTTGAAACTGTCAGCGTTAGCATTTTCATTTCTCTTTAACGCAATCATCGATAACACTAGTGTCCGAACAAACTCCCAAAGAAGAAATCATCCTTGAGGGCATTGCTGCGTCTCCTGGAGTTGCGCACGGAACTGCGCTTTTATATCTTCAAAAGGAATTAGACGTGCCGAGCTACGATCTGGCGCCGGAAGCCATCGATTCTGAGATCGAGCGCTTCGATCAGGCGATCTTGCAGACGCGTGAAGAGATCACGGCGGTGCGGCATAAGGTCGCCGCTTCGTTGGGCGAAGGTGAGGCGCGAATTTTTGATGCGCATTTGATGGTGCTCGAGGATAGCGCACTGCTGGACGAGGTGAACTCGGAGCTGCGGTCGACGAATAAGAATGTCGAGAGCTGTTATCATCAGATCGCGCAGCGTTATATTTCGTTCTTCAGCTCGATGGAAGATGAGTATCTGAAGGAGCGTGTAACTGATATTCGAGATGTGTCACGGCGTCTGTTGCAGAACTTAATTGGTATGAATAAGTCCAATCTCGGAGAATTGGCGGCGCATAGCATTATTGTTTCCGAAGATATTACGCCATCTGATACTGCGGATATGGATCGTAGCAAGTTACTTGGATTTATCACGGATGCGGGCGGACAAACCAGTCACTCGGTGATTATGGCACGTTCGATGCGGATTCCAGCGGTGGTCGGTCTACATAATGCGACAAAGGCGATTCAGAGTGGTGATCAGATTTTGGTGGATGGCTATGATGGCATCGTAGTCATCAACCCGTCCGAGAAACGCCTGTTTAAGTATGGCAAGCTCGCCAGTGAACGTCGCAAGCTGGATGAAATTTATATTTCGGTCATTTCCGAGCCGAGTGAGACTAAGGATGGTTCGCCGCTCGGGCTGATGTCTAACATCGAGGGGGCTCATGAGATGGAGCAGGTCGTTGCGATGCGTTCAAATGGGGTCGGCCTATTCCGGACCGAAGGAATATTCCTGAGGCATCATGGCTACCCGCCGGAATCTGTGCAGTATGATGAGTATGCGGCAGTCGTAGCAGCTGCCGGTGATGAGCCCGTGATTATTCGCACCTTGGATATCGGTGGCGATAAGACTTTAGGGGATGGCGGCACGCAGGAGGACAACTCTTTTATGGGTTTTCGGGCGATTCGTTTTTGCCTCGGAAATCAGGATATTTTCAAGACTCAACTGCGAGCGATTCTTCGGGCCAGCGCCAAGGGGAACGTTAAGATCATGTATCCGATGATCAGTGGTGTGGCTGAGCTGCGACATGCGAATCAAATATTAGAGGAAGTGAAGGTCGATCTTCGCGCTGAGAATCTGGCATTTAATGAAGCGATCGAAGTCGGAGCCATGGTCGAAATTCCTAGTGCGGCTGCAATTATTGACCTGTTGGCGGCGGAAGCAGATTTCTTTAGTATCGGCACGAATGATTTGATCCAATACCTAATGGCGGTGGATCGTCTAAACGATCGTGTTGCGCATCTCTATGAGCCAGCGCACCCAGCGGTGCTACGCACGCTGAAGATGATTATCGACGAGGCCAATCGGTTGGGTAAACCCGTGAGTGTGTGTGGCGAGATCGCCGGCGATCCGATCTATGCGAGTTTACTACTGGGGATGGGGGCTACCTCGCTGAGCCTGACTTCGTCGCTGCTGCCCGAAGTGAAGTATTTTATACGTAACGTGAAGATCGAGGATGCGCGTGCGTTGGTTGAGGAAGTGTTGCAAATCAATGATCCGGTTGCCGTGGTTCGGCGCTTGGAGGACTTTCGAGTCGAGACAATCGGGAAGCGATAGGCGCAACGTCGAGTGCCTTTTTATTCAAGAATAAAAGAGCATTGCTTTTAAGTGTGCCGCCCCTTGTCTGAGGGGCATGAAGATTGTGGTGCTAGATGCAGGGACTTTGGCTTTTGATGATGCCGTGTGGTCGGTGCTTGGTGAACTCGGTGACGTACAGCTCTATGTCTCTACATCGGCAGACGCGGAGACTATTATCGAACGTATCCGCGAGGCGGAGGTGGTCTTTACCAATAAGGTGCCACTTTCTGCAGAAGTGTTGGAAGCTGCAGCGAGCTTGAAGTTTATCGGCGTGCTGGCCACGGGCTATAATGTGGTCGATACGGCGACCGCCGCGCGGCTTGGGCAAACGGTCTGTAATGTACCAACCTATGGGGCGACGACGACTGCGCAGCATACGGTCGCTCTGATTCTAGAGTTGTGCAATCAAGTCGGTCAGCACAGCGCATCAGTGCATGCGGGCGATTGGGTGCGCAGTGAACTTTTTTCTTATTGGCAGCAGGCGCCGCGCGAGCTGGCTGCGATGACTATTGGAATCGTCGGTTTCGGCACGATCGGTCGCCGTGTCGCCGCAACGGTGAATGCGATGGGCGCGCAGGTGCTCGCTTCGGCACGCACCGAACGTAATACGCCGGATTATGATGGATTTGAATGGGCCTCGAACGACGTGATCTTTGAGCGAGCTGATCTAGTGAGTTTACATTGCCCTGAAACGTCGGAGACCAGTGGTTTTGTAAATGCAGCTTTGCTGGCGACAATGAAGCCAGGGGCATTATTGGTCAATACCGCTCGGGGAGGACTCGTTTGCGAAGTTTCGCTGCGGGCGGCTTTGCGTAGTGGTACTCTGGGCGGTGCTGCGGTCGATGTGGTGTGTAAAGAGCCGATGGCTGGTGACTGCCCGCTGTTGGGCGCGCCAAATTGTTTGATCACGCCGCACATTGCCTGGGCCAGTGAGCCCGCACGGCGCCGTTTGTTAGCCACATCGGTGGATAACTTACGCCAATTTATTGCGGGGCATCCTGTAAATGTCGTTTCAGGGTAATCTCTGATTTTGAGATGAAACAGGCGACGCTTTATCTCTCTGGGTAATGGCGTTGCAAATAATGGACTTAGTGCGTATCGGGATTTTAGCGCAAAGTGAATTAACCTGTTTTTTTGCTGGAGTCGCGGCGCATATATTGTCTCTGTCTGCCGTTTCAAATCAGTTAAACTGATAAGTGGTGGCGATTTCCGCTTTCCAGTTTTAGTGCCAATTTCCGCTACAGTGAAGATTCTAATTTTAACCGCTTTATATCCACCGCTAGGCGGGAATGGACATGATATTCGTTGCCGACAGGTAGTGGCTGCCTTGTCGAAGCGTGGCCATCAGCTGCAGGTGTTGACCTCGAATCACCGGAAGCCACCGATGGGAGTTCCCGGGCAGAAGGGAGTGTACCGCCAGTTACAGCTGCATGATGTTGAAGATATTGAATGCAGGTTAGGCGTCTCATACGCGGCGACTTATGAGCGAGAGCTGGCGAATCTTCGGGCGTTGTATCAACGGCTGGATGGGTTTCGGCCTGATGTCGTCTATGTGTGGAATATGCATGGTGTGTCGAAGTCACTTTTGTTGGGCCTTCAGGATCAGGGCACTCCGATCGTCTATGACGTGCACGGCAATTGGTTGAGTCCGCATGTCTTTGACTTAGACCCGTGGTTTACCTGGTGGCAACGCAACCAGAGCCTACGTTCGAAGTGCTATCAGTTCTATTTGCGATTGATCGGTTCGGCGCGGCGACGCTTACGACACTTTCCGATCGGGACGGTCGCGGATCTGGATCTATCGAATGCATCGATCTGTAGTGAGAGCTTGCGTGATGATCTGGTTGCTAACGGCTTGGTTCAAGCAGCTTCACTGCCGGTGCTGTATCCTGCTCTGGATACCAATCAGTTGCTTTTCAAATTTGCTTATCAGCGCGCTCGTAAGTTCATGTGGGCTGGGCGTCTGAATGCGGCGAAAGCCCCTGGGATCGCCCTGAGGGCAGTCGGTATCTTGAAGAAGCGCGGTATCGAGGTTTCGCTGGACTTTTATGGGATGGGAGAGCCGACTGTGCGGCGAGCGATGCGTAACTTAATTGATGCCTCGGGCTTGAGCGATTCGGTGCGAATGCAGGGGATTCGTCCTGGAGAGCTGCTTTCGAAATATTCGCAATACGATGCTTTGCTCTTTACCAGTTGCTGCAATGACCCATTTCCAATTACTCCACTGGAAGCGATGCTCTCAGGATTGCCGGTTGTTCTTGCCCGAGATGGTGGCATCGAGGAAATCACCGAAGATGGTGAGACCGCGCTGCTGTATGACGCGGGCGATGCCGAGGCATTGGCAGATGCAATGGTACGGATGATTGATCTTGAGGATGGCGGTTGCGC
>Ga0114998_10002584_pt1 | contig 13643 bp, 8 predicted proteins | sample ArcticOcean_MG_C_5_FD_87044 | JGI IMG/M metagenome (GOLD analysis project Ga0114998, IMG submission 87044) | Marine microbial communities from western Arctic Ocean - ArcticOcean_MG_CB4_138 | ecosystem: Environmental > Aquatic > Marine > Oceanic | place: Arctic Ocean: Canada Basin | collected...
AACGAAACTTACTAAGAACAAAGAAAACTGCATAAGCTAAGCATTGGCAAATTTTGAGCGTAAAAGAAGAAGAATTAAAGATGGGAGAGCGCCGCGCGTAGTGCTAAAAACCCTAAACCCTGGAGTTAGCGCAATACCCTTAACAAACAATTGAAGCGTTGTTTCGGGCGGGGCAAAATATCTTTCTGGCGTAAATGAGAATTTAATTGTCTGTCACATTTTTGAGACCCTAAACATTATTTTCCCCTCTTCAAAAAGAACTTCTTTTTGTGGGTGCACTTCAAGAAACGTGTGAAGGCAGTACGAGAGAATACGAACAAGAATGTCCACGAATAATACTAATAAAAGACGGGAACCGGAAGATGCGAACGACGTAAACAGGAACAACGACGACGAGGACGATACTAATAATAACAAAAAAGCAGCTGTTTTTAACGACGCAGACGACGCAGACGACGACGACGATATCGTGATGGAGAAAGAAATCGAGCACGAGTTCGAACAATTTAACAGCGAAGAGATCTTAGAGGAAGAGGTTTACGTACAAGACGTCGGGAAGATTTCGGACTCGGTGAAACAAGTGGAGCAAGAGAAGAAGAGTTGGAACAGGAAACCGTTAGAGAGGGCTATCGATGCGCAGAGTGACTCTGTTTGTACGTTCTTGTTTTCGATGATGTGTATATTTATTTACTATCGTTTTTTGTGCGTTTTCGTGTTTTTGAATATAATTTAATATCGACCGCTGCGGCCGCCGCTGAATGATCATGATTGACGATGACGTTTTTCTCTCCTATTTAATTTGGTATGCGCAGTGTTTCAACAACTGGACATTGATTATATAATTGGACAACCGCACGATATGCTCGGACAAGAGAGGAAACAAAAAGGGCAAGCGGCGATTTTGAGAATGTTCGGTGTCACGGAGGACGGGCACTCCGTATGCGTACACGTGCACGGCTTTAATCCGTATTTCTATTGCTCGGTCCCGGAACAGTTTCAAGAGGAACACGTGGGTTCGTTTTTGATGTCATTGAACGCGCAAATGATTGCGCATCAGAGGTCTTCGAATCAAGCGAGGACGTTTGCGTTGGACGCGCATTTGATTCTAGATAAACAATCTTTAATGAATTTTCAACCAAACGGGAAGAAGGGGAGGTTTTTGAGAATTATAATGCTTCTGCCGCAGCAGATTTCGCAAGCGAGGGGGATTTTAGAGAATGGGATCCATGTCGATCAATTACATCAATCTGCTCTGACGTTTCCTACGTTTGAGAGTAATATTTTGTATACGTTGAGGTTCATGGTCGATCGCGCCGTCGTTGGCGGGAATTGGTTGGAACTTCCGGCGAAGAATTATCGCGTGAGACCGCAACAACGAAAAGCGAGTTATTGTCAAATCGAGTGCGATGTCATGTACGATAGATTCATTTCGCACGCCGCAGAAGGTAGATATTCGAAACTTGCACCGTTCAGGATATTATCCGTCGATATCGAGTGCGCCGGTAGGAAAGGATTCTTTCCAGACGCCGAGCAAGATCCAGTTATTCAAATCGCGACGATGGTCACGGAACAAGGTTCGGATTCGCCGATTATTAAAGCGATTTGGACTTTAGATACGTGCGCACCAATCGTTGGATCTGAAGTGAAGTCTTTTCAAGATGAACGCGAGTTGTTAAGAGATTGGGGGAAATTCATGCGCGCCGTAGATCCAGACATGCTCATTGGTTACAACATAGTCAATTTTGATTTCCCGTATTTAATCAAACGAGCGCAGACGTTAGGCGTACAAGATTTTCCGTACTGGGGGAGAATCATTGGCAAACAACTCACTATTAAAGATACGACGTTTTCATCGAAAGCGTATGGAACGAGAGAGTCGAAAGAAATCACCATCGAAGGACGAGTGCAGTTCGATATGCTTCAAGCAATTCAAAGAGATTATAAACTTTCGAGTTACTCTTTGAACTCGGTCTCGGCGCACTTTTTGGGCGAACAGAAAGAAGACGTACATCACTCGGCGATTTCTGAATTACAAGCTGGAACTTCAGAAACGCGCAGGCGTTTAGCCGTGTATTGTTTGAAAGATGCGTATTTGCCGCAGCGCTTGTTGGATAAGCTCATGTATACGTACAACTATATCGAAATGTCGCGCGTGACGGGCGTACCTTTATCGTTTCTCTTAGCGCGAGGTCAATCAATTAAAGTAATGTCGCAACTGTTACGCAAAGCTAGGCAACGTGGTTTACTCATTCCAGCACGCAGAGACCGTGGTAATGGACCAAATGCGCAAATGGAAGGCGAAGTCGCTTATGAAGGCGCGACAGTGCTCGACGCCAAAGCCGGGTATTACGAGTTGCCAATAGCCACGCTCGATTTTGCGAGTTTATATCCATCGATTATGATGGCGCATAATTTGTGCTATTGCACTCTCGTAAAATCGCAAGACGTGTCGAGTTTAGCTCCAGAGATTTACACGAAAGCGCCAACTGGCGATGTGTTTGTTAAATCTACGCAGATCAAAGGTATTCTTCCAGAAATTCTCGAAGAACTTCTCTCGGCAAGAAAACGCGCGAAGCAAGATTTGAAAAACGCAACGGATCCACTCGAACGAGCTGTCTTGGATGGTCGTCAGTTGGCCTTGAAAATTTCCGCTAACTCCGTGTACGGTTTTACTGGTGCAACTGTTGGACAACTGCCATGTCTCGAAATCTCTGCGTCGACAACTGCGTACGGTCGTCAAATGATTGACCATACGAAAAAGCTCGTGGAAGAAAAATATACAACCGCGAATGGATACGAAGGCGACGCTGAAGTTATATACGGTGATACCGATTCCGTAATGATTAAATTCAATTGCAAAGAACTGAAAACATCCATGGAGTACGGCTTAGAAGCCGCAGATTACGTTTCCGCGACATTCGTGAAGCCGATCAAGTTAGAATTTGAAAAGTGCTATTGGCCGTATTTGTTAATTTCCAAAAAACGCTACGCCGGTTTATTATGGGAAAACGCCGATAAATGGACGAAAATGGACACAAAAGGTATTGAAACCGTCAGACGTGATAATTGCTTGCTCGTCAGACAAGTTGTAGAAACGTGCTTGACGAAAATTTTGATCAATCGCGACATCCCGGGTGCAGTGAAATACGTCCAAAACACGATTTCAGAGTTGTTATTGAACAAGTTAGATTTATCGCTTTTGGTCATCACGAAAGGATTGACGAAAACGGCAGATGAATATGCAGTAAAAGCGGCTCACGCAGAACTTGCACAAAGAATGTTTCAGCGAGATCCAGCAACGGCACCAGTCGTCGGCGACCGCGTCGCGTACGTCATGATTAAAGGCACAAAAAACGCAAAAGGGTACGAAAAATCCGAGTGCCCGATTTACGCCATGGATAACAACTTACCTATTGACCATAAACATTACTTGGACAATTTCTTGACGAAACCGTTATTGCGTTTGTTCGAACCGATGTTACAGAACGCGGCTTCAATTTTACTTTCTGGAGAACACACGCGATCGATAGCTTTACCGACGCCCTCGTCCACTTTAGCCGGCGGCATCATGCGATTCGCGAAAGTCAGACCTTCGTGCGTCGGCTGCCGCGCTCCAATCGCCGATGAAAAACTCTCCAAATCTCTCTGCAAACACTGCATCGAAGACGAACAGAAACACTTACAGAAAGCGATTGTCGCCGTGAATTCTTTAGAGAAAGATTTCAACCGTTTATGGACGCAATGTCAACGCTGTCAAGGTAGTTTACATCAAGACGTCTTATGCACTTCGCGCGATTGTCCCATTTTCTATCGAAGACGGAAAGTTCAGAAAGATCTCGTCGAGGCTACGACGACGTTGAAGCGTTTTGATTGGTAACAAAACAGCGCATTACTAGAAAACAGAAGATATACACATATAACTATAGAGAGAGAGAGAAACTAGGGAAACTGTGTAGTAAGTACATCGAACTTGTCCTGAAAAACTAACGCGCTCATAAACACAAAAAAAATGCGCTCGCTCACTGCTGCTAGAGAAAAAGACGCCAGTAAGAACTCGCGAGAAGAGGAACTGCCTCGTTTGTTATGCGCGAGATTCGAGATCCTGGAAGTAGTCGGTCGAGGCACGCAAGGCCTGGTCCATCGCGCATTGGACCACGAAAACAACAAACAACAAGTCGCTTTGAAGTTAGTGGACCTGGAGCAATGCGAGGACGACGTGCTGGATATACAAAACGAGATCAGGCACTTAGCCGAGTGTTCGTCGCAGTACGTGACGAAATATTTAGGGTCCTGGTTAATCGAAGGCACGGCGACGTTAGCGATTGCGATGGAATACATGGGCGGTGGATCGGTGTTAGACCTGATAAGCGAGCGCGATGGATTAGACGAGAGAATAGTGAGAGTGTTATTGCGAGACGTCGTGAAGGCGTTGAAGTATTTACACGGCGAAGGGAAGATCCATCGCGACGTGAAATGCGCGAACGTGTTGTTGAACGAAAACGGGGAAGTGAGGTTAGCGGATTTCGGGGTGAGCGGGCAAATGACGCAGACGATTGGGGCGAGGAGGAAGACGTTCGCCGGGACGCCGTTTTGGATGGCGCCGGAGGTTATACAGAGCACGAAGTTAGATGAAGGGTACGACGAGAAGGCGGATATATGGAGTCTAGGGATTACGGCGATTGAATGCGCGACCGGGAGTGCGCCGCATGCGCATTTACATCCTATGAGGGCGTTGTTTGTGATTCCGCAGAGTGCACCGCCCGAGTTGCCCGAAGACGACGGCGAGTTTGAAGGGAAGTTTTCTTTAGAGTTTAGGGACTTCGTGAAAAAGTGTTTGAGGATGGATCCGAATTTGAGACCTTCAGCTGAGGAGTTGTTAAATCATCCGTTCTTGGCCGTCGTTGGTGAAAGCGTAGGAAACGCGAGTGAAGAGCAGAATAATTCGAATGCTATTTCTACTAATAAAACAAGTAATAGTAATCTCGAATCGGATACAACTACAATTACGACGTCGACGTTGGAAAGAGAAGAAGTATCGACGATCATCGCAGAAACGAAACATCAAGGGTCTTCTACGGAGGATAAGAGTAGACGTGAGATATCGACTTTGGAAGCAGAACTCACCGCGCCAGCAGATTATAAAGAAGAGAAGACAAATAAAATTAAAAAGAAGAAACCGCCGCCTCCAGCGCATTCTCCGCCAGCGTTAATCAAAACTAAACTAGAATCTCCACCAAAAGAAAAGAACGATGATGACGATGACAACAACAACGACAACGAAGATGACGATAATACGCCTAGGACACAAAAAATGAACGAAACGCAAACAGAAACGCCAGTGGCAGGTGAAGAAGATAAATTGAGTCCTCGGAGTTCAAATTCTACGTTGTCCAGTCATAAGTCTCGACCAGAATCTACGGGGAACTCAAGTTGGGATTTCGGCAACGGCTCTTTAGGAAGACGGTATTCCAAAAAACAGCAAGCGCAACAACAACAGCAACAGTCGCAGCAGCAGAAAAATGTGTCGCCCGAAAATAGCAATTCAGAGTACGGGACGCCATATGGCGCAATAGGTAGTCTAGGTAGTCCAACGTCATCGCGCTTAAAAAGCGCTTCATTCAGAGTAGATGGAGAATCGCTTCCAAGAACGAGTGTATTCTTGCGAGATCACGTTCGAGACGTTCTTCGAGAGCTTGAAATTCCAAAAGGCGAAGCAGATTCCGTATTTTTGGCACTTGCTCGATTAGAAAACGCAGTAAATGGAAGCGTCGATGCTTTGTTTAGCAACGTTCATGAGAAGAGTATGATTAAGATGGGTAAACAAGGTCACATTTCAAAGAATAAATCTGAACCGTTGGAAGATAGAAGTGTTCTAGCTGAATATTTGCTTTCTAGATGGCGTGATGATTTGATTCGTGATGAGACTTAATAATTTATTGCACGCGTCGCTATCTAATATACTATACTTGTACAAAATTAAACATATGTAATAGTTAATGACCTCTTCGTTCAAACGAAGTATACATTTCTAAAATTTTCACCGAAGGTTCCGGTGATGCATGCGAGCTCCCACTTTCGATCGCTTTCTCGATATGCCTCATACATACTGCTTCAATAGGCTTAGAAGAGCCATTTTTTTCGCTCTCGTCCTCTTCTTCGATAGCGCATAAGGCCGCCTCTCTCGCTAAATTAGCTAAATCTGCACCGGTAAATTTCTCTGTCTTTTCTCCAATTGCTATTAAGTCGACATCGGAATGAAGAGGCGTTTTTCGAAACGCGCACGCGAGAATCTCCGCGCGTTCTTTACTCGAATCAGGTGCCTTGACGAATAAAAGTCTATCAAAGCGACCCGGGCGAAGCAGAGCCATATCGACCAAGTCCGGGCGATTTGTCGCGGCAATCACGGCAATTTTTTCATTTCTGTCACTCATCGAATTCAAACCGTCCATTTCAATCAATAACTGCGTGACGACCCGATCATAAACTGAACTTCCATCCGATTGTGTACCTCCACCGCCTCTTGAAGATGCTAAACCATCGATTTCATCAATGAAGATTATCGAAGGCGCAACGCTTCGCGCGCGTTTGAAGAGCGTCTTGACCGCTTTCTCGGACTCGCCTACGTATTTCGAGAAAAGTTCCGGTCCTTTTACGGCTAAAAAGTTCCTTTTCGATTTAGATGCAACGGCTCGCGCTAATGTTGTTTTAGAGCAACCGGGTGGACCATATAACAATATACCGTTCGGAGGTTTCGCGCCAATCTTTTTCAAAGCGTCCGGATGAGCCTCGGCCCACTCTACGAGTTCTTTCAGCGAGTTCTTCACAGAATCTTGACCTCCAACGTCGTCCCAACTTACGTTCGGAATTTCGACATTAATATCTCGCATGGCAGAAGGCCGCGCGCGATTCTTTGCAATGATGAAGTCTTCTATTGTAATAAAATTCTCATTCTTCTTCTTCTTCTTCTCCTCCTCTTTCATTGAAGATGTCTCTAGATGAAGGTTTGACAACGCTCCTGAAATGTCATCGTCATCGGTATGATCATCAGCTAACACTAACATGTTGGTTTCATTTTCAATTATTCTTCTCATGGCATTCGATGCGGCGTCTCGAACGAGCTGTGCAATATCTGCCCCAACAAATCCATGCGTCGTCCACGCAGTTTCTCGAACAATATCTTCCGTTAATTCATGTCGGACTGTTCCTAAATGTGCCTTTAATATTTCCAATCTCTGTTGTGGATCTGGCGCACTAACTTCGAGTTCTCTATCAAATCTGCCCGGTCTTCGCAACCCTACATCAACGGCGTCGGGTCTATTTGTTGTCGCTAAAACGACGATGCCATCGAGATTGACGACATTTCCATCAAAAATTTCCGTCAATGCCACGACTGCCCTCGTATTCAAATTTGATTCCTCACCGCTTTCTCCTCCGTTGCCTGAGTTATCCGCGTTTTCACTTCTCGATGGGCACAAGGCGTCGAGCTCGTCGATCAAAACAATCGCCGGTTTTGATTTTTCAGCAGCACGAAATACTTCGCGAATGGCTTCTTCGGTTTCACCAACGACGGCGCCGACGAGTTCAGGTCCATCGACAACGAAAAGCGTCGCGTTAGAATTTTCAGCCGCGTGACGCGCTAGGAGCGTTTTGCCCGTACCGGGAGGACCCCATAGTAAAGCGCCTCTAGGAGGAGTAACGCCACATTTTTTGAAAAGATCGGCGTTGATTAGCGGCAACGTTACTATATCTCTCAGCGCTTCGATGTGAGATTTGCATCCGGCGAGTACGTTCGAAACTTTCTTCTCCATGCCGGACGATGACTCGGCTTTGAGCGTGGCGCCGGCAACACGAGCACGTCGGACTGCACTTCCAATATGATCATCGTCGTCTTCGACATCATTTCTTTCCTCGTCAAAGGCGTCCTGAAATATTGATTTACTATTACTTGCAGTAGCTTTAGAAAAAGATTTAAACGTTGCGTCTCGGGCGAGTAACTCACAAACAGTCTCGTCGCATATTTCACCGATTTCAATTTGTTTTAAAAACGTATCATCGTCATCATTATCATCATCAACAACAGCTCTCATCTCTAAAACTTCAAAGAGCGCTGAAACACCTAAGAGCGGCAATCGCACTAACTGACCGACTCGGCAACCGCGTCCACGCAACGCTCGTGATGCTAACATTTCTAAACTTGCTAAAGACGATGATTCGTTTCTTTTCAGAGCATCTCGTAACCACGCGCCTTCTGGACGACTCGCAAACGCAGATTCCATTGCGTATAATTTCAACACAATTTTCTTAACCTCTCTCACCTTTACAATCGCTTTACGAACGCTCACGATTACGTCTGCGGGCGGACACCCTAACGAAAGCCAAAAGTTCCTCGAAAGCGATACTTGCGACTTTTCGTGCGTAGTCTTTGCCACAGCTCTTCCTGGAATTGAAAATCGCCCATATACGTAGGCTTCAACATCGACATCGTCAGCAGAAGGCGCCAAAACGTCTAAATCGAGCATCGCGTTAGCAGCAAATCTCAAATCCAAGACCTTATCACTCACGTTATCGTCCTCACTCACGCCTAACAACATCGACGTAGCTATAGAATTTCCATTATTCTTCCTCATATTATCAAACTTGTTAGGCGTAGTAGAACTAGTGGTTCTTCCTACCGCGCTCATCGGCGTCCCGAGCGTAGCCTTCCCCGCTTTTCCAAAATCTCCATCGTTCGCTCTAAAAGAAGACCTACCGATCGAAAACCCAACCGAACAACACTCATCATCATCATCGTCATCGTCTTCATCATCGCAACTCGCAACGACAGAAACTTCAACGAAATCGCCTCTCGCGATCCCGTTCTCCCTCATGAAATCAAAACTCAAAATCACGTCTTCGCCAACGTTCGCTTTTTCTCCAATCACTACTGGCTCATTCTTCGCACTCGCTCGTTCTGAACAGAATAACCTCGCTAACGATTCAGTCGATATCTTCGCTCTCGTTAGATCGATCGTGTTCGGAATTCTCTTTGAAGCCCTTCTTGGGAACGAAATATCGTTCTTCTCAAAACTCGCTCCATCAGTTTTCGTTTCGCCAACATGCTCTGCAGATAAAGACTGAACAAGAGATGGCGACCGCGTTTTCTTCTTCTTCTTCTTCTGCGTAGGCATGATGATTTGTTAGGCGAGGTTTTCTTCTTCGTTTTTATTCGCGTTTATTGCGCGCGTGTTAAAGAGAGAGAGAGAGAGTAAAACATTCGTTGGTAGTGATGTCGTAAAGCGCCTATGAAATGAAGTCCTTTGTGTTTCAATACGATTAGTAGAGAGGAACGACGAATAGAGGAAAGTTCGCGATGAAGTAAATGAACGAAAACGAACGAAGGCGCTCGATAGCTAAAGTCCAAAGACTGCGATGACTACTTGAACTACGCTAGCGATCGAGGAGAACTTTCCTGTGCGGCACTGGAGCCTTCGGGTTCCCTCGAACGTAAAATCTTTGGAACAACTGGACGGCTTCGTCGGCGAACAAGCCGCCTATAACTTCGTACGACTCTGGCAAACGTTCGCCTGTGGCGATACCGCAACACCCTCTCTCGCCGTCTCGCGAATCATCGTTCGCTGATAAACACGTACCGCATCCGCCGAACTTATCGTTCGCGCAGCCATAAACGACCCTAGTGATCGGTAGTACTTTAAGCATTTGAGCGCACATTATGCACGGTTCGCACGTCACGAATAACTCCATCTCTACTCCTCTATCGATCGCGTTCGCGTTGTTCGCGTCGTCCCTGGCCGCTTTCATCATCAGCTCTTCCAGGGCCACGAACTCCGCGTGCTTCGTCGCGTTCCTCGTCTCGTTCGTCCTGTTATAGCCTTCCGCGATTATTTCGTCGCCGCGCTTTTGAACGATCACGCAACCGCACGGGACCTCGTTTTTTTCCATCGCTCGTTCCGCGAGCTCTAAGGCCCTCATCATCGCACGTTTATCTCGATCAGTGAACGAGCCGTTCCTATCGTCTGCGCAGTCGTTCTTATCCGTCGCAGTGGCAGCATGAGCATGAGTAGACATAGCAGCAGTAGGAGTAGTACGAACGATAACGGTATTACTACTGTCTTCGCCGTGATTGGAAAACGAACTTATCACTGGAGTCATTTATTTTCTTTCACTCGCGTCGCATTTCTTTCTTTTTCTCTCTCTCTCTCTCTCTGTGTTATCTCTTTTATCTCTCTCGTTCTTCTCGTTCTTCCTCTTCTTCTTCTTCTTCTTCTTCGCGTGCACGAACGAGGTTCGTTAATAATACAGTAATAATAAAAAGCGCTCGGTCTGTTTCTTTTCTTTTCGATATATTTAGGGTTTTAAACCCTAAATGCATTTAGGGTTTAGTCATTTAGAATATAGGGTTTGACACCCTAAATAAATTCATTCCATTTACGCACTCTCGCGCTTCTTTAAAAGGAACTCTCGACTGTTCCGTGAACGATTAAGTTCGGCTCGCAACAAACAGCACGAGTAGCAAGGAGCAGCAAAACAAAGGAAAACATGGGGTATTACTACCGCGACCAGCAAGGGAACGAGAAAGGCCCGTTTGATTACGCGTCAATGCAAAGCTGGTTCTCGGCTGGATACTTCAAGAGCGACATGAAGGTCTGTAAAGGCCTTGGAGGGAAAATGAGGGAAATCGCGGTGATGTTAGTGCAAGATGCGAGAGAGAACGGGGTAGCGGATGACATGATAGGGTTCGTCGTGCAGCCGAAGTATGGTCTAGGCGAACATCCGAGCACGAAGAACAGGTTCGGTAGTAGTCATGGTACTGGCGCGAGCAGTAGTACTGGATATAACGATGGCGGGTATGGTAAGGATGGTAGTGGTGGTACGAATAACGCGAAAGGCGGGACGGAGTTTTCGAGAACGACGCAATTATCAGAAGAGAACGTTCATGAATGCGTCGACAAAGTGGTCGAGACTTTGACGGAGATATTACCGATCGTTCTAGAGGGCGGGTTAAGGGCCGAGTTTGGAGACATGTGGGCAGATATGACGACGAACCAACCTCCTTGGAATTTCGAGCAAGCGGCGAGAGAGTTGAAGTCGAATTGGAGTTCGTTGTTCACGCAAAGTCCGAGAAGAAACCATGAATTTGAGGTTTTAATGAATTGTTTATATAGAAAGAGGAAAGACGGGGTATATTGTGGACACGTGGGCGAGGCGAGGGCGTTGGCCGAAGCAGCCGTGAAGCTCATCGAAGGGTGTCCAAAAGACTTTCCAGAAGTCGTGAACGCGAAATTAGCGCAAGGCTGGGAAGCGATTGAACAAGTGCGAGAGATTTTGAAACGATGATGCGGGCCAATAAGTCGCACAGCTCAATATATTTCGCGTGCCTTTTATCTCTAATTAAATTTTGTTTGTATCATCATCATTATATATTACTATACTGCTACTCTAATTCTAAATGTGCATATATTCTACTGTATGTATCGCTCTCTATTTTTAATGTATTGATACCAATTATTAAAGCGCCCTTAAAAGAGAAGACGCTGCTACTGACAAAGAACGCGCAGCTGTACGTCGAAAAAACTGCCGTTTACCAGTAAGTCTTTGATTTTGTCGATGTTTTCTTTTACTCGACGATGACGAATTATTAAGTGCCGTCGTCGTCCTAGTAGTAGTCGCCGTTGCCTTGCTAGATTCTTCAGCATTGCTCATCATCATCGCCGAAACAATACCGCACTTCTCAATCGTCACTCTTTGAAACGTATCGCCCTCCTGTCTAGCGTCTCCGAGCCTCTGCAAGCTATATAACAAATCAAAACCCTCAACGACTTGCCCAAACGCAACGTGTTTCCCATTCAACTCCTTACTCTTATCACCGTACGTAACCATAAACCTGCTCCCATTCGCGTCTCTTTCGTCTTCGTTATACATCGTCAACACTCCAGGTTTATCGTGCGAGAGCAAAAAATTCTCATCCGCGAAATATCCGCCCGCGTAAATCGACTGCCCTCCAGATCTCACGTCAGGTAGTAACTCTTGAAAATTAAAAAACTCTAGATCGTTTGCATCATAAATCACCTCGTCGAGATCTGAGAAATCGCCCCCGACTAACCAATTCCCTGGGAAAACTTTGATCTTCGTCCCACTGAAACATTTGAACTCTGTGAGTTTCAGGAAATTCTCAGCCGTGATCGGTAATAAATCTCGTTTGACTTCGATTAAGACTCGACCTAGATAGTACCCACCGGCGACTATTTCGAAGAACACTTTCGGGTTTTCATTGTTGATTTCGAACGGTGGTTTGTATTCATACGGGATCGATATAGATAACTTCTCCGCTCGTTTCATGCGCGTTTCCCATTTCACGGCATACACACCGCCAGGCGCTAATGGTAAAATTGATGGGATATCTTTTGAGCCGTTTTCTGGGTCATCTTCAGGTCTTGGATTCTTCGTCGTGTAGCTCATTTTTATTTTATTTATTTGCTTATTTATGTTTATGTTTATTTATGTTTACCGCGTGCATGTTCTGAAGCGCGCGTACTTACTAAACAAATAATATTAATCAATTTCATATACCGGTACGTACTTTTTATCACACTACTAAAAAAGTTAAATTATGTTAAGATGCTCTTAAAGTTGTTTCTATGATTGTTAGAATAAGTTTTGCGTAAAGGTAGTATGCGATGTTCTAGAAATCCTGCTCGCTGCTATTACATATACTGCGTAAAAACTAAGCGTACCTACTACAAGCATATGCTAGTATACTATCTAATCTACAATAGATTCTTCGATCGGTCAGACGGAATGGCGTGTATATTTAAGATATCTTGCGTCGATTTCTTAGCCTCTTTCGCATCGAGGACGATTTGCGTGCGCATGTCGAGCTCGAAAGTCAAGAACTCGTCCTCGCAAGCTTCGACGAGCTTCACTAGTTGCTTCAAGTTCGAGATTTGAACACCATTGAACTTTTCAACGGCCAAATTTGAGAAATCTTCGTACCCAACGTTTACTTCGTGCGCTAATACTTGAGAGCAAATAACGAGCTCTTGATCTGGCTCTATTTTATCTTTCAAGTACGTTCTGCTTAAAAGTTGCACTGGAGCGTCGTACTCATAGTCTTTTCCATATTCAGATTTGAGATAAGGAATTGAGATCGCCGTGAACACTATTCCGGCGATGATAAAATACTCGGGTGTTCGTCCCTCCATTGAAACAGGAACTAATCGGTCCTTTGCTTTCATTTCGACGGAGAAAGTCATCGGCACACCATCGCGTAAAATCGCAAGCTCTGCGAATTCCCCAACGAATTTCCTTGACACGCAAAAAGAAAATGAAATCCGTTCGCCTGCGCGGAATGGAACCGTACCGTCTGAAGCAACAGAAACGCCATCAAATTTAACGAGAACATCGCCAGTTCTTAGTCCAGCCTTAGCCGAATTCGACAAGGGTTCTAATTTTCGAAGCAGTACTCCTGATTCATTTTGAGGAACCTTCTTCGCCTTTTTCAAATCTTTGTTCTCGAGCTTTTGGAAGTCGCATCCGAGGCTCGGAAAACCTGTGTACCTTTGATTCTTTTCGTAATCTTCTAAGAAATGTGTAATAACAGGAGTTGGAATGACGTAGCCTATGTTTTCCGCATCGCCTAGGGATTG
>Ga0114998_10002585_pt1 | contig 13638 bp, 8 predicted proteins | sample ArcticOcean_MG_C_5_FD_87044 | JGI IMG/M metagenome (GOLD analysis project Ga0114998, IMG submission 87044) | Marine microbial communities from western Arctic Ocean - ArcticOcean_MG_CB4_138 | ecosystem: Environmental > Aquatic > Marine > Oceanic | place: Arctic Ocean: Canada Basin | collected...
ATAAACAAAAACCAAAATGTATGCCAATAAAGAGTTTTCAAGGGGAGCGTGCTAAAGCTTCTAAAGTCCAAACTAAAAATATATTAGTCTCCGATATCATGTGTCGAAACTTGATTTTGTTTAGTCCAGACCAAAGTATTCATGATGTGATGAAATTATTTATAAAGCATCGAATATCCGGAGGTCCTGTAGTGGACACTGCGGGAAATCTTATTGGGGTTATTTCAGAAGCGGATTGTATGAAAGAGATTTCAGAAAGTCGTTATTTTAATATGCCCATTTTAGACAAAACAGTTAATCACTTTATGACATCACCAGTGGACACCATCGACGCTTCTTTTAGCATTTTTGAGGCAGCATCAATGTTTTCTAAATCCAGCAGAAGGCGTTATCCTGTAGTAGACAAAAATAGATTGGTTGGACAACTTAGCAGGAAAGACATTGTGATTGCTGTAATTAACATGAAAAGCCAGACTTGGCATTAGCCAAAAACACTTTGTGCAACCCGATAAGTATTGGCATGGGCTTCAATGATGAGTTTTATCTCTTTTGAATAGCCTCCACCCATGCTACATTGCACAGGAATTTCATTTTCTTTACAAAACGTCAAAACAATTTGGTCTCTTTTTTTACAACCCTCGAGCGTCATGCCTAAACGTCCTAGTCGATCGGTAGCTAAGACGTCTACACCTGAGAGGTAAAAGATAAAATCAGGTTTTGTCTTATGAATAAGATCAGGTAATGTTTTTTCTAATATTTTCAAAAAAGTATCATCTGTTGTTTGATCTTCAAGTGCAATGTCTAAATCACTTTTTTCTTTCTTAAAAGGGTAGTTTTTTTCAGCATGCATTGAGAAAGTAAAAACGCGATCCTCCACTTCAAAGATTTTGGCGGTTCCATTCCCTTGATGAACATCAAGATCAATGATGAGTATTTTATTGGATAATTTTTGATCCAATAGAAATTGGGCTGCAATCGCTTGATCATTGAGCAGGCAAAAGGCTTCGCCATGATCCCGATAAGCGTGATGTGTACCCCCCGCAATATTAAAAGAAATTCCAGTGCTATAGGCCTTTAAACAGCCCTCAATGGTGCCCCCCGCAATGATGAATTCTCTTTCTACAAGTTGATTAGAAATGGGAAATCCGTTCTTTCTTATTTCCGAAGCACTTAAATCCATGGCTTTGAGTCGATCTACATATTCTGGCTCATGAATTGCTTTGACCACAAGGTCAGCTGCAGGTGATGGTGAGAAGAAATCAATTTCATCGCAGGTTCCTTCATGTATTAATTGTTTTGGTAAAAGGTCATACTTTTCCATTGGAAACCTATGCCGCTCGGGCAATGGCAAAACATAGATGGGATCGAATGCAATGGGAATCAAAAGAAAGTCTTAACTAATTGGTAATCCATTTGCTGCATCTGGATCTTCAGGTGAGACAAACATCAAACGACCGTCCTTATCCTCTCCCATGAGTAACATCCCTTGGCTTTCAACACCTCTGATTTTTCTTGGCTCAAGATTGGTCAAAACAGTGACTTTTTTACCGATTACATCCTCGGCGTTGTAGCTTTCTGCAATTCCAGAAACAATAGTTTTTTCTTCATTTTCTAGGGCAACTTTAAGAACCAAGAGCTTTTTTGTTTTGGCCATTTTATCTGCAGTTATAATGGTTCCTGTTCTTAAATCTAATTTAGAAAAATCATCAAAACTTATATTTTCTTTTGCTTTAACATTTTTACTTGACTCCTCCATTTTATTTGCCTTTAATTTTTCCAATTGTTTTTCAATTTCAGCATCCTCAATTTTATCGAATAGTAGTTCAGCACTATTGAGTTGGTGGCTTTCTGTAAGGATATTACCGCTGACTTCATTCCAAGAGTTACTGAAATTAAACATTTTTTTCATTTTATCTGAAGTAAACGGAAGCAATGGCTCAGATAATATTGCCAAACTTGCTGCAATTTGTAATGCAGTATTCATAATGGTTTTTACTCTTTCAGGATCATCTTTAATTAGTTTCCAAGGTTCTTGTTCCGCCAAATATTTATTTCCCAGACGGGCAAGATTTATTAGCTGTTGGCTGTATTCTCTAAAATGATATTTTTCAATGGCGGTTTCCAACTTTTCAGGAAAAGCAATCATTGTATTTAAGGTAGCCTGATCCATTTCATTCAGATTTCCAGCAGCAGGAACTTTACCTTCATAATACTTGTGAGTCAACACCATAACGCGATTTATGAAGTTCCCAAAAATGGCAACCAATTCACTGTTATTTCTTGTTTGAAACTCCTTCCAAGTAAAATCGTTGTCTTTTGTTTCAGGAGCATTTGCAGTAAGTACGTACCTCAATACATCTTGTTTGTTTGGAAAATCCTGAATGTATTCGTGCAACCAGACTGCCCAGTTTTTTGAAGTGGAGATTTTTTTCCCTTCTAAATTTAAAAACTCATTGGCAGGAACATTTTCGGGTAAGATAAATTCTCCAGCGGTTTTCAATATTATTGGGAAAATAATACAATGAAATACAATATTGTCTTTACCTATGAAATGAATCAATTTGGTATCCTCAGATTTCCAATAAGGCTCCCAGTCAATGTTTTTACTTTTTGCCCATTCTTTGGTTGAAGAGATATAACCAATGGGGGCGTCAAACCAAACATAAAGTACTTTTCCCGCTGCGTCTGCATCAGGAACAGGAATTCCCCAGTCCAAGTCACGAGTTACGGCTCTGGGCTGAAGACCATTGTCAACCCATGACTTTACTTGGCCATAAACATTGGGTTTCCAATCTGCTTTGTGACCTTTAAGAATCCATTCTTTTATAAAATCTTCATGTTTGTCTAGGGGTAAAAACCAGTGTTTTGTTTTCTTAAATTCAGGAACACTTCCAGACAATGTCGATTTGGGATTGATTAAATCAGTTGCATTTAAAGAACTTCCACAAGACTCACATTGATCACCATAAGCATCTGCATTTTGGCAGACAGGACAAGTTCCAGTCACAAAACGATCTGCAAGAAATTGCTTGGCTTCTGGATCAAAAAGCTGTTTTGTCTCTTGAATTATAAATTCGTTTTTGTCGTTAAGATTTTTAAAAATTTCAGCTGCAGTTTCATGGTGAATGGCCCTTGAAGTTCTAGAATAATTATCAAAAGTTATTCCAAATTCACCAAACGCATCTCGTATAACTTTGTCGTATTTATCGATTATTTCTTGAGGTGTTTTACCTTCTTTCTTTGCTTTTATCGAAATTGCGACTCCATGTTCGTCACTCCCACAAATAAAAGCCACGTCTCTCCCTTTGAGTCTTAGAAAGCGGGTATAAATATCTGCAGGCACATAAACTCCCGCAAGGTGACCGATGTGAACTGGACCATTGGTGTAAGGCAACGCTGCAGTTATCGTATATCTTTTAGGTACTAGTGACATGTTTTTTTTGCAAAAATAATGATTTTATTGCCCTAAAAAGAATTTAATTTTATCTTAAAGCAAATACTTGCCTCATGAGTAAATCTTAAGATTTCGGAATAGAATCCAAAAACTACGCCGTTAAATATCTTGTGAAAAGGGAATATAAAACCCTAGCAAGGAACTATAGCCATTTGAAAGTAGAGATCGATATCATTGCTTTAAAAGAGAACATTCTTGTAGTAGTAGGGGAAAATCCATATCAGACAGCATTTTTGGAAATCCAGAAGACGCTGTTTCTTTAAAAAAAATCAAACTCCTAGTTTTGGCTGCGGATCATTTTATTCAAACCATAGAACTTAATTATGAAGTCAGGTTTGATGTGATCACTTATGTTGTAGAACAACAGTGGACTCGAAATCACACAGAAAATGTATTCTATTCTTTTGAATTAAATGTTATAAATTAAACAATTTGTTTTATTTTATTAATTTTGTATTCTAATAACAATACATTTTATCACTTTGAAAACAATTGCTTCTCAAGTTTCGGAATACGTTAAGACAAAACCCTATCTGTCCTCAGCACTCTCTCAGGGTATTATTAACCTGACTTCTTTGGCCAGACAAATCCAGCCAGACATCGAGAAATCTCTAAAGAAACCAGCCCGAAGTGGCGCAATAGTGATGGCTTTAAAAAGAATTTCTGATAATGAAGAGTTTCTTTCAACGCATCGAATTGTTAGTGTTTTAAAAAATCTGGGAGACATAACTGTTCGCTCAGCTCTGACAGATTATTGTTTTAAGTTAACGGATACTTTGTTGCTTGCTCAAGCTAAATTTCTTACAGGGATTAAGGATAGAAATGATGTTTTTTACACCTCCTCAAGAGGAGTTGGTGAGTCTAATATTGTGGTTAGTAGTGATATTTCTTATTTGGTGGAGGAGGTATTCAAGGAGGAGATCTGTATTGATAAACTTAAAAACCTATCTGCAATTACAGTTAAGCTTCCTACGGAAAACGTCAAAATTCCAGGGATATATTATTTTATCTTTCAACGTTTGTCATGGGAGGGTGTTAACATAAGTGAAGTTATTTCTACCTCAAATGAGTTTACGATCCTGATGAATGAAGAATCGGTCAACGTTGCTTTTGAGGTAATTAAAAATTTAAAATCACTCTAGGGGTGTAAGAATAGCCTCTAGCTTTTGATTTATTTTTTCTATTGAAGAAACGTTTTCTAATATAAATAACAATCTCAATCCGTTTTGAGTCTGTTTTTCTTTAATGCTCATTGATTGAGAATCAGACTGAACAGCATTTAAAATTTGACCAAAAACAGAGGTTTGGAAAAAATCACTTTGTTGATCTGATATGAAATATCCAATGCATTTGTTTTGTTTGACAATTAAACGATCCAAACCGAATTTAGAGGCCAACCATTTCAATCTTAATGTATTTAATAATTCAATCCCTTGTGGTGGAATTTCCCCAAAACGATCCTCCAAATTTTTCTCAAATCTCTTTAGCTTTTCCTCTTCTTTAATCTTACTAAGTTCGTTGTAGAGCGTTAGCCTTTCGCTAACAATATTGATGTATTCATCGGGAAATAAAATCTCAATATCTGTGTCGATTTGAACTTCTCTTACGTAGGTTTTTTGTTTACTGTCTCCATCTGCAGGAAACAGGTCTTTAAATTCATTTTCCTTGAGTTCGTCAATGGCCTCTTGAAGTATTTTTTGATAAGTATCAAAGCCAATTTCGTTAATAAAACCACTCTGTTCTCCTCCTAGGATATCTCCCGCTCCTCTTATTTCAAGGTCCTTCATCGCGATTTGAATTCCAGAACCCAATTCAGAAAACTGTTCAATTGCTTTCATTCTTTTTTGGGCATCTGTCGCCATTGTACTGAGCGGAGGGGTTATAAAATAACAGAAGGCTTTTTTATTACTTCTCCCAACTCTTCCGCGCATTTGGTGCAGGTCACTCAACCCAAAACTTTGAGCATTATTGATGAATATCGTATTGGCGTTAGGAACATCTAAACCATTTTCGATGATGGTAGTTGCAATTAATATGTCATATTTTCCTTCCATAAAACCCACCAAGGTTTTTTCTAATTTACTTCCGTCCATCTGCCCGTGACCCACAGCAATTCTTGCATCGGGAATCAATCTCTGAACCAATCCCGCCACTTCCAGAATGTTTTCCACTCGGTTGTGAATTAAGAATACTTGTCCGCCTCTTTGCATTTCATAGATGATACCATCTCTTATCAAGGTCTCACTGAATCTAACAATCTCACTTTGAATGGGGTAGCGGTTGGGTGGAGGCGTAGCGATGACGGAGAGGTCTCTGGCAGCCATCAAACTAAATTGAAGCGTCCGCGGAATAGGGGTAGCCGTTAGTGTCAAGACATCAACATTGGTTTTTATGTCTCTTAGTTTTTCTTTAACAGCGACACCAAATTTTTGTTCTTCATCCACAATCAAAAGTCCTAAATCTTTAAATTTAACGGATTTATTGACCAACTGATGAGTCCCAATAATAATATCAATTTTGCCTTCCTCCAGTTCACCGAGAATTCTTTTTCGATCCTTAGCCGAACGGAATCGATTGATGTAATCGACTTTAACAGGTAACTCTTTTAGACGCTTTGAAAAAGTATTAAAATGTTGAAAGGCGAGTATTGTTGTCGGAACTAAAACAGCTACTTGCTTGCTGTCATCCGCTGCTTTAAATGCTGCCCGAATGGCAACCTCAGTTTTTCCAAATCCCACATCCCCACAGATTAGTCGGTCCATAGGTCGTTCGCTTTCCATGTCGCTTTTCACATCAGCCGTTGATTTGCTTTGGTCGGGGGTGTCCTCAAACAGAAAAGAAGCTTCCAGTTCTAGCTGTAAATAACTGTCTGGAGGATATGAATGCCCTATCTTTTTTTGACGTTTTGCATAGAGTTGAATTAAATTAAAAGCAATTTCCTTAACCTTACTTTTTGTTTTTTGCTTTAAGACTTTCCAAGCTTTCGACCCTAGTTTAAACAGTTTGGGGGCATGTCCATCTTTACCATTAAACTTTGCGATTTTGTACAAAGAATGAATACTCAAATACAGAATATCTCCTTCACCATAGATCAACTTAATGGCTTCTTGTTGCACTCCCTCAACATCAATTTTTTTAAGTCCTCCAAATTTTCCGATTCCATGATCAATATGAGTCACAAAGTCTCCAACATTAAGATGGGTGAGTTCTTTAAGCGTTAAAGTTTCTTTTTTAGCAGCAGCTGACTTAAGATTGTATTTGTGGTACCGCTCAAAAATTTGATGGTCCGTAAAACATGCTAACTTAGATTCTAAGTCTTCAAAACCAATATATAGCGGACAAACCTCGGTTTTGTAATGCACCGTAATTTGCATCTCCTGAAAGATGTCGTTCAAGCGCTTGCGTTGCGCTTCACTGGTGCAGAAAATCCAATTTGAATAGCCCTGCTCATGATTTTTATTTAAAATTTTAATCAAACGGTCAAACTGTTTGTTGATTGAAGGTTGAGGGCTTTGTTTGATTAATAAAGTACGGTTGGGTTTTAAATATTCTGAATTACTGAGAATAATGATTCCAATGTTTTTAAGCAATTCCGACATTGCAGCCTTTGGGGTAAATAGGGTTTGAGGGGGGAATTGAATTTCCGATTCAACTTTTTCAAATTCTTTTATGGATTTTTTAAACAATAAATCCATGCGGTCCAAAAAAAGATCCACTTGATCGATAATCAATGAACTTTGCTTTGGCAAGGACTCAATTAAGGTTTTTCTTTTTTCAGTAAAGGAAATCAATGAAGTATTGGGCAATAAATCTAATTTATCAAGAATCCCAATAGATAGCTGTGTGTTGACATCAAAGCTTCTCAAGCTCTCTACTTCATCCCCGAAAAACTCAATTCGATAGGGGTGCTGGTGAGAAAAAGAAAAAACATCAATAATTCCTCCTCTAACTGAAAACTCCCCAGGTTGCGAGACGAAGTTGACCCGATCAAAACCATATTCAAACAATGTCTCGTTGATGAAATCTAAATTTAAAAGATCTCCCTTATTCACTTGAAGGGTTTTCTTTTTTAAGGTTTGTTGAGAAATTACTTTTTCAAAAATTGCATCAGGATAACTAATGATTAGTTGCGGTTTTTTTGAATTACTAATTTTTTTTAAAACTTTAGAACGCAGCAAGACATTTGCATTATCCGTGGCCTGTGGATTATAAGCTTGACGATAACTGGCAGGAAAATAAAGCACTTCCGTACTCTTCAAGAGCCCTTCCATGTCGTTTAAGTAATAAGCTGCTTGTTCAGAATTCTCAAGAATTAAAAGAGTGGTTTTTTTTAACTTTTTAAAAGCAGTCGCCAGATGAAAACTCAACCCTGATCCGACCAAACCTTTCACATAAGTGCATGCGTCTCCAATTAGTGCCTCTTCAAACGCTTCTTGATTTTTGCTTTTACTTAAAATACCAAACAGTTGTTCGATTGTATTTTTTTTCAAAGATAAGTGCTTCTTGAATGAAAAGGAAATCCAAAATGATTTCTTTGTTCAAGGATATTTATTTTATTTAGTACAACCATAAATCTCGCCTCAGTGAAATCTACTCAACCTACGCTTCAAATGAGCCTCGTCGTTTCTTATAGCGTCAAAGTGAACCCAAGTTCCGAAAGCTTGCGGGAAGCGCTGACCGACCCCGAGAAAATAAAAGCATATCTTTTGGCACAGAAATAATTATTGATTGGAATGTGGCTAGTCCCATTTCGTTTCAGGGGAATTATGAGGGACAAACCTGTCAACACAAAGGAAACATTTTGGAGGTTGAAAAAAATAACACCCTCAAGTATAATTATTGGAGTAGTTTTTCTGGGTTAAAAAATAAACCAGAAAGTTATGCTATAGTAACATATAAACTAGAAAAGAAGAACAATGCTCAGATCGTCTTTACATGTAAGCAAGAAGGGTTTGCAAATGAAGCCGGAAAGTGTCATTCGGAAAATGGTTTAAAAATCATGCTTGATCAAATCAAAGAGATAGCGGAGATATAATTTCAGTTGATTTTTTTAGTTTTTTTGTGGCATGTTTTTTTAAAACATACGTTGATAAATACTAGAAAAATCTTTCGGAGAAGCCTGTTTTTAAAACTATATTAGTATTTCTAAAATACTTTATGTTTTTAATTTTTGACACTGAAACCACTGGTTTACCTAAAAACTGGAAAGCTCCTTTAACTGATGGAGAAAACTGGCCACGCTGTATTCAAATCGCCTGGCAATTACATGACGGAGACGGTAACTGTATTTATCATGAGGACTATCTGATTCACCCAGACGGTTACACGATTCCTTATGATGCTGAAAAAATTCATGGAATTTCTACTGCTTTGGCAGCTGAAGAAGGATTGAAACTTAATGCTGTTTTAGAAAAATTTCAAATAGCACTTTCAAAATGTGAATTTGTAGGAGGACACAATGTCAAGTTTGACCTCAATATTATGGGGGCTGAGTTTTACAGACAAACTAGTAAAAACCCCCTTGAAGATTTTAAAATAATTGATACTTGTACGGAGCAAACTGCCACTTTGTGTCAGTTGAAAGGAGGAAGAGGAGGTAAGTTTAAATTACCTACCCTTAGCGAATTGCACGCACATCTTTTTGAAAAAGGATTTGATGAAGCCCATAATGCGACTGCTGATGTTGAAGCAACTGCGCGTTGCTTTTTTGAATTGTTTCGTAAGGGTTACGTTCAGCCCAAGGCATTGAGTGAAAGATTTGACGTTTTAGAAAACTTTAAAAAAGTTTTAACCGAGCCTGTAAAAGGCATTGGACTTCGTCACGTGAACCTTAAAGAAGCTTCAGCTCTTTTGGCAAAAGAAGCTGAAATGGAGGAAAAAGCCCCTCCTCAGGCAGCGATAGACTTGGGTGTTTTAGAAGAAGTGCCTTTTGTGCATTTGCATACCCATTCACAGTTTTCTGTTTTACAATCTACCTCGAGAATTACAGATCTTGTCAAAGCTGCTGCGGCCGATAATATGCCCGCTTTAGCTTTGACTGATCATGCCAATATGATGGGTGCTTTTCACTTCATCAAGGCGGTTAAAAAACACAATACTGAGTTAAAGGAAGGGAAAGACAAGCTAAAACCCATTTTGGGATGCGAGTTTTTTGTTTGCGAAAATCATAGAGACAAATCCAGGAGGGATGATGGCTATCAAATGGTGCTGATTGCCAAAAACAAGAATGGCTATCAGAATATTTCTAAAATGAGTTCCATCGCTTACACCGACGGTTTTTATTATGTTCCAAGGATTGACAAAGCGATCGTTGAAAAATATAAATCTGATCTTATTGTTTTGACAGGAAATTTATATGGTGAAATCGCCTCTAAAATTCTGAATTTAGGCGACCGTCAGGCAGAAGAGGCCCTTATGTGGTGGCAGCAACAGTTTGGAGAAGATTTATACGTCGAACTGATGCGTCACAATCAGGAGGATGAAAAGCGAGCTAATAAGGTGCTTTTGGAGTTGTCTAAAAAGCACAACGTAAAGATAATCGCATCAAACAATTCTTATTATACCACAAAAGAAGAAGCCAATGCACATGATATTTTATTGTGCGTAAAAGAAGGAGAAAAGCAGGCCACTCCCATCGGAAGAGGAAGGGGCTATCGATTCGGACTTCCCAATCAAGAGTATTATTTTAAGTCGCAACAAGAGATGAAATCTCTTTTTTCAGATTTACCTCAGGCGATTGTCAATATTGAAGAGGTGATTAATAAAGTCGAATCTTATGAATTGGCTCGGGAAGTATTGCTTCCAAAATTTGACATTCCACCCGAATTTGATACCGCCAACGAACTTGATCCTATTAAAATTGAAAATGATTATTTGAGTCATTTAACGCAAATTGGAGCTGAAAAACGTTACAAAATTATTACCCCAGAAATTCAAGAGAGAATTGATTTTGAATTAAAGGTTATTGCAAATACGGGTTATCCAGGATATTTTTTAATTGTTCAGGATTTGATTGCCGCCGCAAGGGCTATGGATGTTTCTGTTGGTCCGGGTCGAGGGTCGGCTGCGGGTTCGGTAGTTGCCTATTGTTTAAAAATAACCAACTTGGATCCCATTGCTTACGATTTGCTTTTTGAGCGTTTCTTAAATCCAGATCGTGTGAGTATGCCCGATATTGATATTGATTTTGACGACGAAGGTAGGGGTCGCGTAATGGATTATGTTATTGAAAAATACGGTTCTAATCAGGTTGCACAAATCATTACTTATGGAACAATGGCTGCCAAATCCTCCATAAGAGATACGGCAAGGGTATTGGATCTTTCTTTGGGAGATGCAGACCGAATTGCAAAACTGGTTCCCAACATTAAGTTGGCTGCAGTTTTTGGGCTTGATGATAGTGCGTTAAAAGAAAAGGTAAGGTCTGACGAGTTTGGTCAGGTAAAAGAACTTCAGGAAATTTTCAAAGGAGACGACCTTGCGGGACAAACCCTTCAACAGGCAAAAGTGCTGGAGGGGTCAATTAGAAACATAGGGACGCATGCTTGTGGAGTGATCATTACTCCAGATGATATAACCCAATTTGTTCCCATTGCAACAGCCAAAGACTCGGATCTTTATGTAACTCAGTTTGATAACTCCGTCGTTGAAGAAGCCGGTTTGTTGAAAATGGACTTCTTGGGTTTGAAGACTCTGACATTAATCAAGGACACGGTTAAACTGGTTAAATATAAACACAATATTGACTTGAATCCTGATGATTTTCCTTTAGACGACGAAGCGACTTATGAGTTGTTTCAGAAAGGAGAAACGGTTGGGATTTTTCAATATGAATCAGTGGGAATGCAAAAGCATCTCAAGGATTTAAAACCTAATATTTTTGCTGATCTGATTGCCATGAATGCGTTATACAGACCTGGACCTTTGGAATACATCCCTAGTTTTGTAAGCCGAAAAAGTGGAGAAGAACCCATCACTTATGACCTTCCAGAAATGGAAGAGTATTTGAAAGAAACTTATGGGATCACGGTCTATCAAGAACAGGTCATGTTGTTGTCTCAAAAGCTGGCTGGCTTTAGTAAGGGTGATGCGGATTTATTGAGAAAGGCCATGGGGAAAAAGATTTTCGCCCTATTGGAAAAATTAAAACCTAAGTTTATTGAGGGTGGCGTGGCGAACAATCACCCACGACAAGTTTTGGGGAAAATCTGGAAGGATTGGGAAGCCTTTGCTTCTTATGCCTTTAATAAATCACACTCTACGTGTTATGCTTGGATCGGTTATCAGACAGCTTATTTAAAAGCGCATTACCCTGCGGAGTATATGGCAGCTGTTTTATCAAATAATATGAACGACATCAAGCAGGTGACCTTTTTTATGGAGGAATGCCGCAGAATGGGCTTAAACGTTTTAGGGCCAGATGTCAATGAGTCTTTCTATAAGTTCACAGTAAATGATGAGAATGCCATACGGTTTGGAATGGGGGCAATCAAAGGTGTAGGAAAAGGTGGGGTAGATACGATTATTGAACACAGAAAAGATGAAAAGTATAATTCTATTTTCGATCTTGTCAAGCGGATTGACCTGCGGGCAGCAAACAAAAAAGCATTTGAAAATTTAGCTTTAGCGGGCGGATTCGATTCCTTTTCTCCGACCCACCGTTCGCAGTATTTTAACCCAGATGGTGAGGGGATTACTTTTTTAGAAAAAGTTATGCGATTTGGTTCAAAATATCAAGAATCAAAAAACTCATCACAGACTAATCTTTTCGGAAGTCAATCAGATGAAGTTTATCAAGAGTTGAAAATTCCTTACTGCGATCCATGGGAAAATTTAGAAAAATTAAAAAGAGAAAAAGAGGTCGTTGGAATTTATATTTCCGGTCATCCTCTGGATGATTATAAAAAGGAAATGGATTTCTTCACCACCAATCGTTTAAGTGTCTTGAAGGATTTAAGACTTTTGGTAAATAAAAAACTCTTTTTTGGAGGGATAATAAACAGTATTGATCACCTCGAATCAAAAAATAACAAAGGTTGGGGGAAGTTTGTATTGGAAGACTTTAAAGACCAATATGAGTTTAAGATTTTTGGCGAGGAGTACCTTAAATTTAAGCACTTTATTGGGATGAATTTATTCATTCGACTTAAAATAAATGTTCGAGATGGTTGGACAAACAGAGAAACAGGAAGGGTAGGAGAGCCTAGGGTGCAGTTTTTGAATTTTGAAATGCTTCAGGATGTGGTCAATAATAATTCAAAAAAGCTAACCCTTCAACTTGATATTAGAACGCTGGAACCAACTGCAATTGAGAAGCTTAAAAAAAAATTAAAAGGATTCCGTGGAGATAAACCTTTGTTTTTTGATGTTATCGATCCCGAAAAGTCAGTGAAATTAACTCTCTCAAGCCGGAAGCAAAAGGTGAATATTTCAACTGAATTGTTAAATTACTTGGAAAGTAAATCTTGGCATTACAAACTCAATTAATAGAGATTTAGTTTTCTGATTCTTGTATAAGTATATTTGATGTAGATTAAAAAAAATAATTTAAAATTGACTAATTTTGTATTAAATAAAAAATAGAATAAAATGGCACTAGAAATAACTGATGCAAATTTTGATGAGATAGTTTTGAAATCAGAACAACCCGTAATGATCGATTTTTGGGCAGCATGGTGTGGCCCTTGCCGCATGGTAGGTCCGATTATTGATGATATAAGCAATGATTATGACGGTAAGGCAGTTGTTGGAAAACTTGACGTAGATGCGCACCAAGAATTTGCAGCAAAATATGGAGTTAGGAATATTCCTACGGTTTTAGTTTTCAAAGGAGGAGAGCTCGTCGGAAGGCAAGTAGGAGTCGCTCCGAAGAAAGCTTATTCAGACGCACTCGATGCAGTATTATAGAAGTTCGAATTTCTCTTTTTTTTGTTTGCTTTAAATTTGGCAATACCAAAATGGGGTGTATATTTGCACCCGCTAACATTAAGGTCTGGTAGTTCAGTTGGTTAGAATACCTGCCTGTCACGCAGGGGGTCGCGGGTTCGAGTCCCGTCCAGACCGCACAAAAGCTTGTAAAGTCCTATTAACAGTAGGGCTTTCTTTTTTAGGTGATGGTTTTGGTGATGGTACAGCTAAAAGTTAGCTAGTTTTTACAAGTCCATAAGGCAATTAACAGCAGTATC
>Ga0114998_10002587_pt1 | contig 13635 bp, 8 predicted proteins | sample ArcticOcean_MG_C_5_FD_87044 | JGI IMG/M metagenome (GOLD analysis project Ga0114998, IMG submission 87044) | Marine microbial communities from western Arctic Ocean - ArcticOcean_MG_CB4_138 | ecosystem: Environmental > Aquatic > Marine > Oceanic | place: Arctic Ocean: Canada Basin | collected...
GCGAGAGAGAGAGAGAGAGAGAGAGAGAGAGAGAGAGAGAGAGAGAGAGAGAAAAGCAGTTGACTTGTTCGTTGTTTCCCTAACGAATATAAAGCTCTTCTCGGTAAAAAGTTACGGCGTCGTATTAGTATTCGCGAGGACTCGTTTTGGAACGAAGGAACAGAAGAGAGAAGTGAATAACACGAAGAACATTTCTGAAAATGTCCATACTTGGGCCTCGACTGCACGCGATCGCGCTGAAAGCTTTAGAGTTCCCGCGAATTCTCTCCCCAGACTTTACCGATGTTTGCGTGGCGTCGTTGTACAATTCCGAGACATCGAGAGAGTATCGAGAGCTCGTCTTGTGGCTGGAAAATACCAAAATACGCAAGCTCAAACGCGAGGGAGGGGAGAGAGAAAAATTGTTGCGCGAGACGCACGCGGACGAGGAGTGGTCGAAAAATTACGAGGAGTATTTGAAGGTGTGCGAATGCGACGAGATGCACTTGACGTGCGCGGAGAGTAAGATTGATTTTTTAATCAACTTGGCGTTAGCGGAGGAGTATCGGGATAGATTTGATATCGCGGAGGAGGAGGAGGAGGAGGAGGAGGAAAAGGAGGAAAAGGAGAAGGAGGAGGGAGAGGATGCTGCTGCTGATGATAATGAGCGAGAACAAGAGAGAGCGAGAACGCCGACGGAGAAGATGCGAGGGATGGGGATCGATAAAGATGATGGTGATGAAAATACGAGAGAGGATGTGATGATAGACGCAAACGTAGAGAACGTCGGGAGCGCGGAAAAGAGGACGAAAGTGGAAAACGAGAAAGGCTTCGCGTATTCCCGGTTTAAACCGAAAGAAGGAGAAACCGAAGGCGAAGGGAAAGGGAGAAGAACGGACGCGGTTTTGCCGTTAGACTCTTCGCTCTTGGCGGATTTACGAAACGTTCAAGATGTTATGGACGATGAAGAGACGTACGATGCGTTGATGAAAGTTTTGAATACGTTTGATGTCGTTCCTGCGTTTGAAACGAACCGACCGACGGTGGACGCGCGGCTCGTTCGATTAGCGACGAAGACTCTGGAGAGATTCGTGGTACCGTTCCAAGAAGAAGTTGAGGAGGAGAAGGAGGAGGAGGCAGAGAACGACGATATGAAGAACGACGAGCCATCCTGGAAACTGGATTTGAAACTGAGCGACGAGGACTACGTTTTGCGCGATTCGGGAGTTCCCATGAAAAACCCAAAAGTCAAGCGAATGGTGGACGCTTTGCGCGTGCTTTACGTGAACCAACTGAGAGTCACGCAAGACCGCGCCGACGACATTTTGCTTCAAGTGCAATCGAGAGTCGCTGATCCTCGAACCGATGCGAAACAAGGCAGAGTCGGTCGATAAGAAAACAACAACGTATATATAAGATGTACAAAATAGCTCTGCTGCTAAACTGCCGCATACGCAGAGAAATCGAGAAGGAAAATTTCACATAGCCAATAATATACATAGCCAAAAGCATAGCCTATTACACTATAAAATTACAACCTTCTGCTAATACTTTCCGCATGAGCGCTCTGCCTTTCCGGCTTTCTTTTCGATTCATGACTAAATTCAACAACGGATTCTTCTCGTCTACTTTCACGGTTTCAAATCCGAAACGTTCGTACACCCGCACCGCTTTCCCGTCCACCTCTCTGACGTGCAACCACACGTCACACCCACCAACGCTCGGCACAAACTCTCCTATCGCTTCCAACATCGCCTTCGCCACGCCTTTGTTCCGATGTCGCGAAGAGACCGCCATGTTGCACACGTACGGCGCGTCCGAGGGCGGCGGGTTCGGATCGTCCACGATTCTCGAGCGCACGTCTAAAGCTACCGAGACTAAAGATATCACCTCGCCTTCCGTTATTTCTTTCGTTTCTTCGTTTTTAATCGTCGTCACGCCGACAAAACACGCCTCGTACGGGTTATTCTTGTTCTTTTTGTCATCATCATCATCATCATCCACAACGCACGCTTCCAATAAATATCTCAACACGAAACTTCTCGGCTTCTCGTCCGGAGACCCGCTGAAGCTCTCCTGAAAGACTTTCGCGGCGTCATTGACGTCTTTCTCTCGTATCGCGCGCACGATGATGATTGTTTCTTCTTCTTCTTTATCCTTCTTCTTCACGAGCGTAAACGACCGACGAAAATCTCGAGTGATGTCTTCGATTATCTTGTCTCTTTTGACGACGTTTATGGGTGTTGCTGTTTTCGCTTCTTTCGAGGAGGAGGAGGAGGAGCAAGAGGATACCCTCCTCCTCCTCCTCCTGGAGTGAAAAGGCAGCACTTTCGCGCGCTTGATTATGTTCAAGCCGCCAGCGGAGGCAACGAGAGGCTCGACCATGATGGAGGAAAAAACTGTTCACACCGAGGAAAAGAAGACAACGAAAGAGCGAAAGAAAGAGACGAACAAAAATGGTCAAAATTTTGCTCCTCTTGTGCAAAAAAAAAGGGGAAAAAAAAGAGCAGACAAATGGCAGAACTTTTCCTCTCTTTCTGCACTTTAACAAACACACACACACACAGAGAGAGCAGTTTAGAGAGAAAAGATGAGCGAGAACATTACTAAAGACAACAACAGTAACAACAACAAACAAATGACGACGAGAGAACGGCAGCAAATCGAGGTGGCGAAGTTAGAGGCGGAGTTGAACGCGTTGAAAGTGGACGCGTTCGCGAAGGTACATCATTGTTTTTTCTTCCTCTTCTCTTTTTTTTTTCGTCGTCGCTTTCGTTGGGGGTTGTTTGTTTTGAACGATGACGATGAGATCTCGTCGCTCTCGATCTGTGCGTTGTCTTCTCGTTTTCAGCAGCAACAGCGGACCGCCAAAAGCCCAAACGCGTTTTCTTCTGCGGTGATACCACGCGCTGATGAATGACTCACCTTTCTAAACTCTCTCTCTCTCTTTTATTATGTAATATACGCGCAACAAACGCAAAACGCATATAAAATATAGCCTGGAAACCTGTCACCAATTCTGGAAAAAATGCTCGTCCTGGAAAAATCCTACCGATTGTCGGCTGATTTCGTCGCCACGCCTCGCTTATGCGTGGCTATTCTCGCGGTGTTGAGACAAGCGAACGATTGGCAAGGGATTTGCGAACACGTTATATTACTGTCGAAACGAAGAGCGCAGTTGAAACAAGCGATTGGTGCAGTCGTGAGGGAAGCGATGTCGTACATCGACGAGACGCCGGACGTGAAGACAAAGACGCAGTTGATCGAAACGTTGAACGAAGTCGCGTCGGGGAAGATTTTTGTGGAGGTGGAAAAGGCGAGATTGACGAGAATTTTAGCGCGTTTGCACGAAGAAGCCGGGAGAATAAGCGAGGCGGTGAGCGTGATGCAAGAGGTGGCGATTGAAACGTACGGCGCGTTATCGAAGAGAGAGAAGGTGTTTTTCATCGAGGAGCAAATTCGTTTGTGCATGAAGAACGACGATTACGTGCGAGCGAGGATTTTAAGCAGAAAGATTAATGTGAGAAGTTTCGACGAGATTAAACGATTGGAAGAGAAAGAAGGGCTGAAGAAGAAGAAGAAACTGGAAGAAGAAGGCGGAGTAGATGCGATGATGATGGACGAGGACGAGAAGAAACGCTTCGAGGAGGTTGAAAAAGAAGAGAAGAAGGAGAAAGAAAGCGCGGTGCAACACGCGAAAGGCGTGTTCGCGGAAACCGATCCGAGCGTTCCGGATTTACCGACGTTGCGTTTGAATTATCACAACTTGATGGTGCAATATTTCGAACGAGAGAAGGATTACTTGGAACAGTGTCGATGTTACAAGGCGATTTTAGAGTGCGAGTTGGTGAAGGAGGATAAATCAAAGTACGAGCCGGCGATGGAATCGTGCGCGTGGTTGGTCATTTTGAGCGAAAGAGACCCGATGCAACAAAGCTTACTTTACCAAACGCTGAACGACGATAGGTTAAAGGAAATGAAAACGTACGAAGAGTTGTTGAAGAAGTTCACGACGTACGAAATCATCCGATGGGACGAGTTGAGCGAAACGTACGCCGAGGAAATCACGAAACACTTTGCCGCCGGTCATAGCAATCAACAAAAACAAGAGGAAATGAACGTAAAAGCGGGTACGACGATGAAAGTAGACTCTAGCGCAGATGGGAAAGCCACGACGAAATTGGAAGACTTGCAATCGCGCGTGATTGAACACAACTTGTTCGTCGTCGCCAAGTATTACAACCGCATCTCTTTATCGAGACTTTCCGAACTGTTGTGCTTAACCGTGGACGAAGCCGAGACGCGCTTGTCGAAATCCGTCTGCTCGAAAAAAGTCCACGCGAAAATCGACCGACCGAACGGCATCGCCACCTTCAGAAAAGTCAACAACAACAGCGCCGCTTCCCCTGGGAACGAGAAAGACGGTTCTAACGCTTCTTCCTCCTCTGAAACCGCCCCGGACCAACTTCTCAACTCGTGGGTAAACAACGTCGACTCTTTGCTCGCGGCTTTAGATAAAGCCGGGAACTTGATCAACAAAGAAGCGATGACACACAAAGTCTCTCTTCTCACTTTGGAAGCGTAATAGTCGTTTTAGTAGCGAGAGAATAATAACTATATACTATATATATTCCATCGCGAATGAAGGAGACTCTCGCGTGATTATTCTTTCATAAAAAATCTCTCGTTCTCTACTCGCTTTTTCTCAATCCATTCTTTCCTCACATCGACACAGAAAAAGGCCCGCGCTTTCAAAGTGAAATTCAACTCAACACGTCTCCTTTTTCTCGCCTTCAAAACGACGACGCACACGACGTAAACGACGACGACGATGTCCACGCGACAGCGCGCACCCTCCGTCCAACCGAAGACACAAACCGAAGACGACAAAGATGCAGAGAAGGACGACGACATCACGAATACGAATGCGAATAATAATTGGTTACATCTCATCGACAACCGGAAAGACAGAGAGAAAATCATCCGTTTACAAAACGCGGACGACCCGTCGTTGCGAGCGATGTTCGAAGCGATACGCGTGACGATGAAAAAGAAGGACGAAAACATGGAACGCGCGGCTATGATTGGGTTCGAGAGAGGCGTGAGTTTTGGAGTCGCGGAAGGTGGTGGGAAAACGAAGAAGATTAAGAAGAAGAAGAAGAAGGAAAACGACGACGATTCAGACGAGGACGAAGAGTTTGCAATTTCAGAGGACGACGATTCTTCCGATTTTAAAGAAGAAGAAGATTCCTCGGACGAAAACGAGGACGAAAACGAAAACAGAAATAAGATCGAGCGAAGGTCGAAGGCTTCGAGCAGCGCGCCGGGTACGCTGCTCGTGAGCGATGATGAAGATGAAGAAGAGGAAGACGGCGCCGAGGAAGTTAGGAGAGGTAGAAATACTAGTAACGCCGACGGCGAATTCGCGCGAATCGAGAAGAAGAGTAAATCGAACGAGGACGACGAAACGGCTTTGCGATGGGTGTTGGAGAGAAGCAGTTCGAATGAAAAAGAGGAGACGCAAAAATCTATTCTGAACGATTTAGAGGTGGTCGATTTGAGAAGGAAATTAGCAAACGCGGAGATTACTACGAATAACGCGATACTGAGCAAAATGTTAACCGCGTGGCGTTTAGCGTGCTTTACATCGAGAAGGAACGAGTCTGTGGTGCAACGAATGCGCGTGGCGTCTGAACACAGGAAGATGCGCGCGGCGTTTCGTTCGTGGATGGACGCGTCGCTGGAGTTTAAAAGACGACGTGTGCTCGTTGGCGTCAGAGATGCCGATGGCGGCGATAGAAAGAAGAAAAAGAACGACGAAGAGGAGGAAGAAGAATTCGCGCCGGATTATAGCGAAGAGTGCGAACGATTGCAGCTCGAAGTAAAATCGTTGCGCGAAATGCTTGAACGAGAACGAACAAAACCGCTATCGGGACCAGGAGCAGAGTTCAAAGAGCAAGCGAACGCGTTCAACGCGCACTTGAAGAAAGTGGTGAGAGATTTAGAGGGGACGAGGAGTTTGAACGCGCAATTGACGCGTCGTTTGGAAATGAAGGAGAAGCAGGTGCAAGGGTACCGAGGCGGAGGCAACGAGTACACCGCCGACGCGACGAAACCCACGAATCGTGCAAATCAACGCACCATGGGTACACAAACGATGTTCGAGACGTATCCTGGAAGTCAAAACAACAACTCGAAATACCCGAAAGTTGTTTCGTTCAAGAACGAACGCGAGCAAAGCTTTGTGAAAGATTCCGCGCCGGGCAACAGATACGAGCACGTCAAAGCTGAAAACGAAAAATTACGCCAAGAACTCGAAAAGCAAACGAAGGTTTTGCACGAAAAGTTCGAAATGCAACTGAGAGCGGCGGAAGTTGCGGAGCGCAAGTTGAATGACGAAAGACAGAGACGCGTGCGAGAAATTGAGTTGAGAGAAAAAGCGTCGAACGATTTGAAGAGAGAACACGAACGCGAGATGGCGGAGATGATTGAATCCTACGACGCGTTATACGGTGGTCGCAATAACAACAACATCAGCAAGAACAATAAAGCGAACGATTCGAGCCTTAATAAGTATGCGAGCAAACCGAGCCCTCCGAAGAAAATGTCCTCCACGTCCTCGGTGATGAAGAAACGAAGAGACGAAATTGTCTCGAGTCTCCGTTCGCCGCGGGACCCTCGCGTGCGCGAGGATACCTATCGTAACAACGAATACATGCAGCAGCAGCAGCAGCAGCAACAACAACAACAAAACAACAACAGCGGCAAGCTTTCCTCTATTTTGAATCCCAGGGAGCGCTCGTCGCCGGTATCTCCTGAGAAGGATGACGCGATGACGTTTGAGAAGATGGCTTCGATTCGCGAGGATTACATCAAGCAACCGCACCATCGAACGACTGGTCGACCACAAAGAGAAAAGACATTGCCTCCACCAAACAATTTTGCCATGCTCAGACCTTCTTCCATGAATACGTTAGACTCGTACGGGGAAGAGGAAAGAAGAAGTAAGAATACGAACGCGGACGAGTACGAGGACGCGGACGATATGTTTTTATCTCCGACGAAGACGTTTTCGGAATCCGAGAATCAATCGTTTCGCGACGCTTCGTCGGCCTTAGGGACGCCGGCATCCTCGTCGGCGGCGAGAAGTACCGCTAAAGGATACTTCAAACGCGGTGGACCTAATGGAAGTAATAATACTAATCCTCCTCCTGCTTCTTCTTCTTCTGCTGCTGCGAATTCTTCTCCTCCTCAAAGCAAAGTTACGCCGAAAGGTTTCACGCCGAGAGGCGAACAGCTCACTTTGAGCGCGTTCAACGAATACGCGAATGCCGGGAAAAAGCAAAGTCGAACAATGGGAACGAGCATGCGAGAAGACGAATTCGACGATATCGTTGGAAATGACTACGATGATAAAGACGTCAACATCAAGAAATCGTCGAAAGGACGGGATTTGGTATCTTCTCTCCCGTCGCGTTTGTTCTCGGCGAGCTCGAACGAGATGAACAAATCAGCTTCTGAAGACGACGAGGACGACGACAGAGAAGAAGAAGAAGTTGAAGAAGTTGAAGAAGAAGACGATTGGGGTCTCGCCATTCCAAAGAAACCGCACCATCTCACCACCACCGGCGGCAAAAAGAACAACGCCATTACCAAAGACGAACTCGAACTCTCTCGATCCGATTGGGACGACTTGTTGGGTAAAAAGAACTCTCATCCAAAGGGCGACGGTACCACCGCCGCATTTAGAGGTGCCCGCCGAGACTTACGATTCTCCGAGTCTCAACAAAGCGCACCGCCTGTGAAAACGAAAACCATGGTCGTCGCAGAACTGGTCGTCCAAGGATGGTCCAAAAACGAAGCGTTATTCGCGCTGGATAAAGTCGGCGAAAACGACGTCAACAAGTGCACCGAGTGGCTCATTCGACGCAATCATTAATTAGCGCGTGTGTGTACATACTCACATCACGTGTGTGTATATAGATAGATTTGTGTAATATTCTAGTATTTATAGACTTTAGCGCAGCAATAGTGCGAACACAGTTGTTCTTTCGCTCGCCGGCGGTTTCGTTTTCGCGCTGGCACTTGTCTTTTCATTTTTCTCTCTTCTGTTGTTGTTTGAGAGAAACATCACCACAAATTCAGAAGACGCACACACGCGTCGTTAGAAGTTTTCGCAAAGATGATGATCAAAGTGAAAACCTTAACCGGCAAAGAGGTGGAACTCGACGTCGAAGTCTCCGATACCATCGTTCGAATCAAAGAGCGCATGGAGGAGAAGGAAGGCATTCCTCCGATACAACAGAGGTTGATTTTCGGCGGGAAGCAAATGCACGACGAGAAAACGGCGAAGGATTATAACATCGAAGGTGGAAGCGTGATTCACATGGTTTTGGCACTGAGAGGTGGAGGATGTGTTTAGAAGAAGATCACATATCGCAGGTAGTAGAAAATAGGATATAATAATAATAATAATATTAAAGCGAGAGACAAGAAGAGAAACGAGAAACGAGAAACAACGAGGAGAGAGAGAGAGATTCAAATCTCAGTAAAGCAAAAGAGAGAGGAGAAGAGAAATTTTCGTGCCCTTTTAAAAGTTTTCGTGTGAAAAGGTGACTTGAAATGGTGTGTTCGTTGACTCTTGGGCGGCGCGAAGTGCGGAGTTGAACGCCGCCGACGAAAAGCGCTCTTCGGTTCTTTCTTTTTTAAAATTGCTACAAACTTACTTACAATCGTGTACGGATACCTAATATAATATGTATACTTAACTCTCTCTTATTCTCTCGTTGGCTACTTTTCTCTTTCTCTCTTCGTCGTCTTCGTCGCTCTTTCGCATACCGTCGTCGATAGTAATTATCTGTGCAATCGAAAGAAAGTGCTTCTAAGAAACACCTCCTCCTCGCCGATATCCGGGTTTGCCATCACTCTCTCCATCTCTTTCATCGTCGCCGGCATGCACGAGATGTCCAACTGTACCTGGTACGCGTCCGGGTACCCTTTAATGTTGTACATGTTGTTTTGTAACCCGCGTTCGGTGACTTCGAACGAAGAGCCTTCGTCTCGCGCGACTAACGTGCGTAATTTATCCATTTGTACTTGTTTGATGGAATCTTCCACGTCCGGTCTCAACAAAACCATGCCTTCGTAGTTCTTCAAGGACGTCTTCTTCACGGACATGGCGGAGACGTTCAATTTCCCCGTTTGTCTTCTGTTCGAGACAGACGAGGCACCTGTTGTGTTTTAATAATATTCATAATAATACCGAAGAAAAAGAAGAATTTGAGGCATCGTCAGCGGGTTTTCTCTCTCTTTTTTATCCATGCAAAAAATCACTCGAAATTCTCCCTCGAAAACGGCGCGTTTGAACGCGTTCGAGAGCAGACTTCGCTCGCGGAAACCGGTTGAGCGCGTCGAAAACACCGTTTAGACTGCAATTCAAACGCGTTCTTTTCTCTTTTCCCTTCGCATCTTACTCTCTCTTCCCTCATTTTCAGTAAATCATCATCGCGCGCCGGCGAAAAACTCTCAAATTAGTACGCGCGCGCAAACAATAAAAAAACAAAACGCTTCTTAATGCGAAATTCGTACCTCTCGCGCTGCTCGCGATTCGAACGCCGTGAATAAAACTCGACGAGTTAGAAGTCGTTGCGGCTCCGTGCATCATGATGTATTTATATGTGTTGTGTGTGTGTGTGTGTGTATATACTACTAAATGCCTTTTTTCTGTTGTTTTGTCTTCAGGTTTTTTTGGCTCTCGACGAACAGCATTTTTTTTCGAGGCAAAAATTCGATCGTTCCGTTCCTTTGCAGAGAAGAAGAATTCATCACACTGAAAGAAGAAAAAGAAGAAGAAGAAGAATTGAAGAAGAAGAGAGCTGAGTTGTTTTGTTCTTGTTCCGGGTCCAGGTCTCTCTCTTCATCTCTCTCCGCAGGCGCTAAAAGAGAGAGTGGTGTTTTTTTTTTCAAAAGAGTAGAGTCTTCCTTTTGCGAGATAAAAATTCATCGGGTTTCCTCTCGTCGTTGTCATCCTCATCATGGCGGCTTCTTCAACGTCGTCGTTTACGTCGTCATTTTTCGCGCAAAACAGGAGCAGAGGAGGAGGAGGAAGCACTTTTTTTAGGAAAAGCATCGAAACTCGCACTTCTCAGACGACGACGACGAAGAAACAACAAAAGCGGAAAAAGAGGGTTGGGGTGGTTGTTCGGGCGGCGGCTGAAAAAGGTGCTTTTTTGTGCAAAAGAAGAAAAAACGCACCGCCAGCGATACTAAGAACTGAAACAAATCACTTTAACAACCGATACCGCGGGAGAGGCGCGTTGCAAACCTTATGTGCGAAGAAAGGAAAAGGACCGCGAAATCTCCCGATGGATAGAGAATACATGTTCGACCCTCGAATTCCTCGGTTGAAGAAAGGGCACAAAGTCCGAACGACGGAAGATTTCGAGGAAAACCACAAGGCGTACTACGATCAAGAACCCGGCGAGTTGCACGAGTTGATGTCGTACGAGAGGCCGCAGATGATTTTTCCGGAGTTGCCGCCGAAATTGACCGGCGGAGCTAGAGTGATTCCGCCCAGGGTATTTAGCAAGTGGTTAGACCCGTTCATAACGGATTATTGGACCGTGCCGAGGATATTGAAGGCGCAAAGGATTTGGGATTTCGAGAAGGATTGTAAAGAGGTGGACGCGTTGTTGGAGAGGATCGATATCACCAAGAGGCGAACGAAGAAGAAGAATTATGAATTGTACGCGCCGGATTGGATGAAGGAACAAGACACGAAACTGTTAGATATGTTGAAGAAAAATAAAGGGTTCGAGAAGATGTTGAAATCGGAGAAGAGACGGTTGTTGGCGAAATTTAGAGCGCAAGAGAGGACGTATCCGGAACGGTTTCAATCCGAAATGAAATGGGGGAAACGATTGTGGATGCGAAAGTTTCCGGATTGGTTGGATCAGGCGGAAAAACCGGAGTACATCGAAGAGCTCATCGATTACTCGCAATTGATGAGAGATTTGCAAAATCAACGCATCTCTAGGATTAAAATTTACGAGGAAGGCAAAGTGGCAATTTGCGAGTACGAAGACGAGAAACACCGCTTAAATTACGATCGGGAATCGTATGGGGTGAAGAAGTGTAATTTGCCCGGCGACGCGTGGGACGACTTAGTTATTCGCTGCCAAAAAGCGTCCGTCACGCCCGATTTCGTCGATTTCGACGTTTGGGAGACGAATCCGTCCAGTTGTCAGCTGTTCATGCACCGCTCGCCGTTGTATTTTGGAAGCTTGTTACAAACGACGTTACCGTGGTACGGATCGATGGCCTTTTTGACGGCGATTGCGATGTCGAGAAAGAAACCAGAACATTGGGCGGTTTTTCAAGGGAACCCGGCTGGTAAATCGGAATCGAAAAAGTACAAACCGCCGGATTCTTTGAAGAAGGATAAGAAGTCAAAGTTGGCGAGACAACTCGGCATTTCCACATACGTCTTAGACCAAATCATCTCCGGGAAAAAGACGTTGCAACAAGTTCAAAAAATGAGTAAAGAGGAACAAAACGAAGAGTCAAAGAACCCGTTCGTGGCCATGACTAAATCAAAAGCGAAGAAAATCTCCAGGCGCATGTCCAAAGTGCGCTTTAACGACGTCGCCGGATTGGACGAAGCCGTGCACGAGTTTCAAGAGGTTATCGACATCATGAACGGCGATCCGAGATTTGAGGGCCAAATCGTGGACCCACCGAAAGGTATATTGTTAGAAGGCCCACCAGGTACTGGGAAGACGCTGTTAGCTAAAGCTGTCGCGGGAGAGGCGATGATGCCGTTCTTTTACGCCAACGGCTCGGAGTTTGTCGAGATGTTTGTCGGCGTCGCGGCGAGCCGCGTGAGAGATTTGTTCAAAAGAGCTCGAGACGTCGCGCCGGCGATTATTTTCATCGACGAATTAGACACTTTGGGAAAATCGAGAGCGTTTTACGACATGTCCGACCCAGCCTCGCAAGAACGCGCGCAAGGTTTGATGCAATTATTGGTTGAAATGGACGGTTTCGATCCGAACCAAACGCCGATTTTGATCATCGGCGCGACAAACTTGGCGTCGAATTTAGACCCGGCGTTATTGCGTTCTGGACGCTTCGATCGCTCTTTTCGAGTCGGGAATCCCAAACGATCCGAAGATCGCTTAAAGATTCTCAAAGTGCACGCGAAAAAATTGAACGTGAACCACGACAACGACGACGCATTTTTGAAGAGAGTTTCGGAAATCACTGAGGATTATTCCGGCGCCGATTTAGCCAACTTGTTGAACGAAGGTGCTATTTTATCCGTTCGAAGAGATAAAGAGTTCATGGACATAGAAGATATCGAAGCCGTGATTGAAAAGCAAGTGGTTGGTTTAGTCGGCGCGCCGTTGCCGCACAGTTGGGGTAAAGAACACTTGGCGATTTTAGAGGCATCGAGAGCGGTGATTTGCTCGAGTAGACCACAGTTAACTCCTGAGTTGATTCAAGTCACGTTAAAACCGAGAGGTGAAGCGGTGTCATCCTTGTTATACGTCAACGAACCCGACCACGTGACGCAAGCGAAATTGTACGCGCAAGGTCCGGATACCATCGAGTATTACGTCGAGTGTGCGGCGTTGATAATTTGCGGTCGCGTCGCGGAGAGAGTGTTCTTCGGCGAAGACGACGTCTCGTTGGCGACCACACCAGATGTCATTTACGCGCAAGACTACATCTCTCGAATCGTCAACGATACTGGCATTACGTATGTACGAGATGGTAAAGTTCGCCCGCACTTTGACCCGGCCATAACGGAAGGTTTTAGATTGGACAAACTCTACGGCAAAGACGACCAACAGTTAATGTTGAAAGCGGCGATGAAACGAGCGGAACAGTTGGTCAGAGAGTACGCTCCGGTGATTAAGCAAGTTGCCTCGGAGTTGTTGGTGGACGACAGAGTCTATGGCACGCGCGTCAGAGAGTTGATTGAGAAATTCGACGGCAAACGAGACGATGTTTCCGTCATCCCGACGTTGGTCGACACGTACCGGGAGAGCAAAGTCCAAGAGGTGAGTTTGGAAAAACCGGAGCCGTGGGTCAAAGAAGGCACGAAGACTCGAACGAAAAAAGAAGGCGAAGGCGAACCGAACTTGTTCGATTTGGAAATTGGCGCTCGACACTGGCTCAACGCCGCCACGGGTGGTTTCTACGAAAAGGAGGAGAACGTCGACAGCGCGTTTGATGAAAGCAGAGATTTCGTGACGACGTTTGAAACTCCCGAAAACAACTACCGCAAAAACTGGACGGCGTTTGAAATCAAGCATCAATTGTATACGGTTCCTACGATTAAAGAGGTGATGGCGTTTTGGGTGGACGAAGTCAACGGAGTCCACGACGATTGGCCGGACGAGTGGTTACCGAAATGGTTGCAGCTGGACCTGTTGAAATACGGCGGCGTCGGAAAACCGTTGGAGTGTTATCGACAAATGCAAAGAGACCGAATCGCGCACGGTGGCGGCGAAGAAGGCTTTAAAGCTGTCTTGAAAAAGTACCATGCCGGAGAGTACGATAAGGATTGGCGCGGTTTGTCCGAGAAGGAACAAACGAGAAAGAAGGAAATCGAAGCCGTTGGGATCAAAACGGACGAGAAGCCGTTCGGAA
>Ga0114998_10002593_pt1 | contig 13617 bp, 10 predicted proteins | sample ArcticOcean_MG_C_5_FD_87044 | JGI IMG/M metagenome (GOLD analysis project Ga0114998, IMG submission 87044) | Marine microbial communities from western Arctic Ocean - ArcticOcean_MG_CB4_138 | ecosystem: Environmental > Aquatic > Marine > Oceanic | place: Arctic Ocean: Canada Basin | collected...
GGGGCGGTTTATCTTAAACATGATATCCAAGCTTAAAATAGCACCGTAAAAATCAACGCATTCTTGGTATTTTTGGGTGTTTAGAATTATGCCCGCTTTGGTAAATTTCATTGCCAGTCCACCTGTGTAAAAGACCATTTTGCAGGCTCAAGTGGGCTTTAGGTCAAGTCAAAAATTGCGAGAAGCTAGGAGTATAATTGCCCTATTCAGCGATCTGAGGTTGTAAATCAGCAGCACGGTGTCAGACACCTTCTTGGGATTGTTATCTCTGACTGACCTTGACGATTTTGGCGCCACCAATCAGGCGCCGACCACTTTGGCACAGGCTGTTGCCTTGGCTTAGGATCGCCCAAGTCATTGGTTTTATCCCGGTCAGATTGTCTTTGGGCATATGTTTGCCACAAATTCTTAGAAAAGAACCCAGTCAGAGGGCTTTTAGACAAATTCTTGTGAAAAAGATCTAGATCTGATTGAGATACCTGGCTCGGCCTCGGTGGGCTTTTTTCGGTCTGATAGAGATGTGAGGTTCGGGTTGCCGTCAGAAGGCTCGTGGCAAAAATATTTAACATTTTTGGTCCTTATGCATATTTGAATGCTATATATCTCAGACCTTTTACCCATTCTTGCGACTGTGTAATAATTTCCTTATGTAAGTATAACTCACAGGTATCAGATGGGCTGGAGATCAATTCCCTCGCTGTGAGCCCTGCGCGCATTTGAAGCCATGGCGCGCTTAGGGGGGCTGTCTGCTGCAGCACGGGAGTTAAATGTGACCCATGCCGCGATCGCCCAGCACGTCAGGTATTTGGAAGATTTTCTAACGGTTAAGCTGGCTTACCGCGAAGGCCGCGGGATGCGTCTGACCCCCAGTGGAAGCGATTTGTCAAAAGCACTGCAGGACGGCTTTAAAGCCATTGCAGGCGGTATTCGCTCGGTAAAAGCCGACCACGAGGCCCGGCCTTTGCAAATTACGCTGACACCCGGGTTTGCAGAAAATTGGTTGATGCCGCGCTTGGGCAGTTTTTGGGGCGAACACCCCGAGATTGGGCTGTCGTTGAACCCCTCGACCAAATCGGTTGATCTGGTGGCTGGGGACATCGATTTGGCCATCCGGTTTGGACAGGGCGTTTGGCCCGGCTTGTGGGCTGAAAAATTGGTGGGCGCGGGGTATTGTTGGTCAGTCAGATTTGATGGGAACGCTTGCAGTTAAAAGCCCCGAAGACCTGTTGTCGGCACCATGGCTTTTGCAGCGGCAAATTATGGAGCCCGTACATATCTTAAAACTGCAAGGGCTTGATCTGGCACAGTCGGCTATCACCCGTTTTGCCACAAATTCGCTGGTTTTGGCGGCTGCGCGTACCGGACTAGGCCTCACAATTCAGGCCGAATCACTTGTTGATACGGATATCTCCGAGGGCCGCTCGGTTTGTATAAAGCGCATCCATAGCAAACAGCACGGCTATTATCTTGTCAGACCCCAGACCGCGGGCACTGCAAAGCTGACAACCTTTATTGCCTGGCTGAAACGCAGCCTTTAACGCGGGCTGCGCTTGGCCAATATGCGTTGCAAGGTGCGGCGGTGCATGTTCAGCCGGCGTGCGGTTTCAGACACATTGCGATCGCACAACTCATAGACCCGCTGGATATGTTCCCAGCGCACGCGATCGGCGCTCATTGGGTTTTCTGGCGGCGGCGGCAGGTCGTCATCAGTGGCCAGAAGTGCATTCATAATATCGGTGGCATCAGCTGGTTTTGACAAATAGTCGGTGGCCCCAATTTTGACGGCGGCCACCGCGGTGGCAATCGCGCCGTATCCGGTCAACACCACGACTCGGCAATCGGGGCGCTTTTCACGCAGCACTTCGACCACGTCCAGCCCATTCCCATCCGACAGTCGCAGGTCTATCACAGCATGCGCAGGTGGCCGCCCGGTGGCAATTGCCTTGCCGGCCACGACGGTTTCAGCGGTCTCTACCTCGAAGCCCCGTTTTTCCATCGCTTTTGCCAAGCGGCGCAAAAAGAACTCATCATCATCCACCAACAAAAGGGTCTTATCAGGCCCTATCTCTTGAAGTTTTTTGTCCGCCATCTGACTTCTCTCCAACGCTCTAAGGGGACTTCATGTCCACGCAGTTCAGAGCCAATTTCGGGGATGATAATAGTCTTAATTCAAGCGTTGTCCACAAAACAACTGATACGATCGGCAACGGCCTCTGCGGGCAAGTCGCGGCGAAAAAATTCTACAAAGCCGTGTTCTGGCAATACCAGATAGCTAAAGGTCGAGTGATCAACCAAATAATAATCATCTTCTGCGGCATGCGCCTTGAAATAGGTCTTATAAGTTTTGGAGGCTGCTTTGACCTGTTCAGGGGTCCCGGTCAGGCCAATCATGCGCTCGTGCATATTCTCTGCAAATTCTCCGACAACTTGGGGTGTATCACGGCGTGGATCAATGGAAATAAACACAGGTGTAACCAAGTGACCCCGGCTTTCCAACACATCCACCGCATCGACATTGCGCAGGGCATCCAGTGGACAGATGTCAGGGCAGAATGTATAGCCGAAATAGATCAACGACGGTTTCGTAAAGACCTCTGCGCTGGTCACTGTCTGCCCATTGGAAGCCATTAACGTAAAAGGGCCCCCGATTTGGCTGGTTCCGCCGGCAATCGATGATGTGCGGCAGGATGCAAAGCGGTCGGCGCTGACCGGGCCTAAGCTGGTGTACCAAACCCCTGCAATCAGGGCGACACAGGCCGTGGTCGCGGCGGCAACAGAATAACGGAGCATAACGTGTCTTTCTTTTTCAATGGAACATTGACAGACCAGTAGGTGAGACATAGCAATTGCGCTGCAAGATACAAGCTGCACTGGATCAAATATGAGTGAACAGATACCCAGTCTTTTATCTGATCGAAACCGCAGCAACAGGATAAAATTAAGAACTTTAATCCTGTTGCGCTGGGTGGCCGTGGTTGGTCAGCTCACGGCAATTTTGGTGTCGCTTCGGTTCTATGACCTCAAGCTAGAACTTGGCTTTTGCCTTTTGACGGTCGGCATCTCGGTGATTGCGAACCTGATTGCAATCTTTATTTTTCCGGAAAACAAGCGATTATCTGAGACAGAGAATCGAATGACGGTATTGTTCGATCTTTTGCAGCTGAGTGTTTTGCTTTATTTGACCGGTGGTTTGCACAACCCTTTTGCTATTTTGGTGATTGCGCCGGTGATCGTTTCGGCGACATCGATGAGCCTGCGATCTACGGTATTACTGGGGGCGCTGGCGGTGGTGATTATATCTGCACTGGCAAAGTATCATTTGGTTTTGCAGACTAATAACGGCACAATTTTGCGGTTGCCTGACGTATTTGTGTTTGGAAACTGGGTGGCTTTGATCATCGCGTTGGTATTTGTGTCGGTGTATTCAAGGCGCATTACGGATGAGATTCATGCCATGTCAGACGCTTTGGCTGCCACCCAGATGGCCCTGTCACGTGAACAAAAATTGACCGACCTTGGTGGGGTGGTGGCGGCTGCTGCCCATGAATTGGGCACGCCACTTGCCACGATCAAACTTACCAGTGCAGAACTTATGGACGAGTTGGAAGACCGGCAAGATCTTTTGGAGGACGCTCAATTGATCCACCAACAGGCCGACCGGTGCCGGGATATCCTCCGTTCCATGGGGCGCGCCGGCAAGGATGACTTGCACATGCGTCAGGCCCCCTTGACCACGATGATTAGTGACGCCGCCGACCCGCATCGTGGCCGCGGGAAACAAATATATATTGAAGAACATCCGCAGTTCGAAGAGCAATCTCATCCGCCTTCGATCCTGCGGCTGCCGGAGTTTATTCACGGCATGCGCAACCTTATCCAGAATGCGGTTGATTTTGCCGAAACCACGGTCTGGATAGAAGTCAGTTGGACGGAACAGCAGATTACTGTTTTGATTGTTGATGACGGAGAGGGTTTTCCACCCCAACTTATTGGCCGCATTGGCGATCCTTTTATGCCCCGGCGCCGGTCTGACAAACCTCTTGATAAACGCCCGGCATACGAAGGCATGGGGCTTGGTTTGTTTATTGCAAAAACACTACTTGAACGCACCGGTGCCGAGTTGAATTTTGCAAATGGCTCTAACCCTTTTTTGTCTGTGGCCGATGCCAATCATGGGCATGGTGCAATTGTTGAGGTGACTTGGCCACGCAGTAAGCTTGATGCCACGGTCAGTGGCAATCGCATCCCACAGGGCCAGAATATGCCGATTGAGGTTTAAATTCACGTGTTCTATTAATCTTTTATTAACCGATGTGGCACAGCCTTAGGCACTGGCATTCTGCCTTGGAACCTGACAGGTCGGATAGTGAATATGAGGTGAACATGCTGGCGATATACGCATGGGCTGTGGGTTTTATATGTACGGTCTGGATATTATATTGGACGTTGAAACACGTTGTACCCGTCAGGCTGGTACTCAGGGGTGCCCTTGCAAGTGATGCCTATTTTTTGTTTGATGGGTCCCGTCTGGTAAAGGCCTCTCGTACAGGGCGCCAACTTTTGACAGCAACCGAAAATGGGGTCAAAGACTGGGCTGGTTTCCACGCATGTTTTGGATCTCGGTTCGGCAAGCTACCACAGATTTCTCCCGATATTGCCACGCATAAAGACGCAGTCTTAAAATCTGCTGATGGCGCAATTCTGCGCTTGCAAGCAGTTGGACGCTACCTGCGTATGACGTTGGTTGAGGCTGACGACGACGCAAATTGTTTTGCGGCGCATCGGCTGTTTTTAATAACCAAACAGATGAGCCAGCTACATAATATGTGTCACAATTTGCCCTATGTCATATGGCAGACTACTGCGGAAGGTGGCTTAATCTGGCAAAACCAAGCCTATTTGTCCCTGCGCGACGATGTCGGCGGCCACACAGCTCACAGCCTGTTTGATTTGATCTTATCTAAAGATCAAACGACAGTTAAAAATCGGCAGAGTTTGCATTTGAGTTTTCAAAAAAAGACAAATTGGTATGATATTATCTCGATTTGGTCCCAAAACGTCTGGACCCATTCTGCGGTAAATATAAATGAAATCATCAAAGCCGAAACGGCACAGCGGAATTTCGTTCAAACTCTCGGAAAAACATTCGCTGAAATGTCTATAGGGTTGGCTGTCTTCGATCAAAACCACCGCTTGGTTCTGTTCAACCCAGCCTTGATTGATCTGACGTCACTCGGGGCAGGTTTTTTATCAGAGCGACCAATTTTAACACATTTTTTTAACCAATTACGCGAAAACCGAATCATTCCAGAACCTCGCAACAGTACGGCTTGGTGCCAACAGCTCAAAGAGCTGGTCTCGCGGTCAAATGAGGGTGCGTATTGTGCAACTTGGATGCTGCCAAACGGGTTAACCTATCGGGTTCGTGGACGTCCACATCCAAACGGCGCATTGGCTTTTTTATTTGAAAACATCAGTGCTGAAATATCCCTGACCCGTAAATTCCGGACCAAATTAGACGGGTTGGGCACGATCATCCAAAACCTTGAACCAGCCCTTATTGTATTTGATTCTTTGGGTCAGATAAGACTGTCCAATCAAGCCTATGCGGCGCTTTGGGCGGACACCGAGGCAGCGGCGACAAACGTTCAAGGTCGCTCGATCATCGAGGTGTCTCGATCTTGGCAAGCCACATGCCAGCCAACCCCTGTTTGGGGGGATCTCCGGGACTATGCCATAACGCTGGAAGGGCGCGACCGCTGGACGGCTTTGGTCACGCGAGAGAGCGGTGATACGCTTCATTGCGCCATCAGCCCCCTGCCGGACAACGGTACGATGGTTTGTTTTCAGGTGAGTGGAACAAGCCAGATGTGAAACAGCCTAGAGCCGGTCTTTGCCCTTGCACAAAAGTGTAATCTGCGCCTCTTGCGCTTGAGGTGACATAGGGTATTTACAGTCTATGTTGGCAAAAAATATCACCATACCCCTTGCCTCTGTGGAGGCTACAAACCGCTTGGCAACCGCTTTGGCGCCACAGCTGAGACTGGGCGATATTGTTTTGCTAAGCGGTCCGATTGGATCTGGAAAAACCCATTTTGCCCGTGCTTTGATCCAAACTTTGCTGCGGGTATTTGAGGATGTGCCGTCACCCAGTTTTACCCTGGTTCAAACCTATCAAGGCAAGAACTTTGATCTCTGGCATGCCGACTTATATCGTTTGTCTGTGCCTGACGAGGTGATCGAGCTGGGGCTTCTTGATGCATTTGATCAGGCGGTAACCTTGATTGAATGGCCTGATCGGCTGGGCAGTTTACAGCCCGTAGCTGCCTTGAGCATCACGCTTTGTCAGGGTGATGAGGATCAGAGCCGTCTCGCAGATCTCAGCTGGCAAGATGACAAATGGGATGCTCGCATAAAAGAGTTGGCCAATGACCCCGCGTGAGCAGCGTCGCTTGGCGTTTTTGCGCTTAAGCGGTTGGGAACAAGCACAGATGACGCCGCTTGCGGGGGATGCCTCAACCCGGTGTTATCTGCGTCTGACTGGCGGTCCGGATCATCAGCGTGCAATTCTGATGGATGCCGACCCGCAGACAGGCGATACGCAGCACGCCTTTGTCCAGATTGCTGGCTATCTTACCGCTGCGGGTTTTAGTGCGCCGCGTATTTTTGCGGCAGATATCGCGCAGGGCTTTGTCCTGCTAGAGGACTATGGTGATGGCTTGTTTGCCAAAATTCTGGCATATGTTCCCGCACAAGAGGCAGTGCTGTACCGTGCTGCGGCTGATTGCTTGGCCGCCCTGCACCGACAGCCGGCTGCGCCAGGTCTGTTGCCGGCCTCTGCTGACGTCATGGCCAAACTGATCGACCCGGCATTTGAATGGTATGCGGCCAAGGCAACCTCGGAGAACATGGCGAAAGCTAAAATCGCCACCGTTGCGCTGTTGGGTGCCAGTTTGCGCCGCCATGCCTCGCAGTGTTCGGTGACAGTATTGCGTGACTTTCATGCTGAAAACCTTATCTGGCTGCCAGAGCGCACAGGAATCTGCCGTGTTGGATTGCTGGATTTTCAAGATGCGGTGGTTGGTCACCCCGCTTACGATCTGGTGTCTTTGACCCGTGATGCCCGTCGCGATCTGGGCCCGGGTGTGGCTGCGTTGACAACTCAGCATTATCTGTCCCAGTCCACTGTCGAACCGGCGCCATTCTTAGACGCAGCAGCTGTGCTCTCGGTGCAACGCAATCTACGCATTCTAGGTATTTTTGTCCGGCTGGCATTTGAGGCTGGCAAAACTCGGTATCTTGATCTTTTGCCACGGGTTTGGGATCATATGCTGTATGACCTTGCCCATCCCGACCTGAGTGATATCGCGCGGGTGATCACCGATAATCTGCCTGCTCCTGATTCAAAATTAGTAACAAAATTGAAAGCCGCATGCCCACAGACACCCACGCCTTGATGCTGTTTGCGGCTGGTTTTGGCCAGCGCATGCAGCCCTTAACCCAAGATCGACCCAAACCGTTGATTGAGGTTTCTGGCAAGGCTTTGATCGACCACGCGTTGGATCTGGTGCCGGGGGCCGATATCGGCCGGATTGTGGCCAACACCCACTATAAATCTGAGATGATTGCCGATCATCTGGCGACCAAGCCCGTGTCTCTATCGCATGAGAGCCCTGCCATACTAGAGACGGGTGGCGGTCTGCGCGCTGCTTTGCCACTTTTGGGTCCAGATCCGGTCTTGGCGCTCAATCCAGATGCGGTGTGGCGCGGTGCAAATCCTTTGCGGCTCTTACAGTCACTGTGGAACCCGACTAAAATGGATGCGCTTTTGGTGTGTATCCCCTTCAAACAGGCAAGGGGGCACGACGGCACTGGTGATTTTATGCTCGCGCCTGACGGGCGTTTGACCCGCGGTTGTGGGCTGATTTATGGTGGGGCGCAGCTGTTGAAAACCGATGGTTTGCACGCCATATCGCAGACGGCTTTTTCGCTCAATCTGCTGTGGGATCAGATGGCGGCAAAAGGCCGTTTGTATGGGGTTTCGTATCCGGGATATTGGTGCGATGTGGGGCGCCCCAAGAGTATCGCCTTGGCGCAAGATATGTTAGGCTTGCCTGATGTTTGAGTCCAGTGCAACACCGCGTGTTTTTGGCCTGCCCCCCGGCGCAGATTTCCCCAAAGCATTGGTTGCAGGCCTGGTTGAACGGCACAAAACCCTGCCCCCTGAAGCACTGGCGCGGGTCACATTGGTGGTCAATACTCGCCGGATGGCGCGGCGCATCCGCGCGTTGTTTGACGCAGGACCTGCGCGTTTGTTGCCAAAAATTCAACTTCTTACCGATCTGGGCAAAGGCCCTGATACCGCAGATATTCCCAAAGCGGTTTCGCCTTTGCAGCGCCGGTTGGAATTAACGCAGCTTGTGGCTGGCCTGCTCGACCGCGAACCCGATCTTGCGCCGCGCGCGGCGCTGTACGATCTGGCCGACAGTCTAGCAGGTTTGATGGATGAAATGCAGGGCGAAGGCGTGCCTCCTGACGTGATTGCCAAACTGGACGTTGGCGATCAATCGGGCCATTGGGGCCGGTCTTTGCAGTTTTTGCAGATCGTCCAGACGTTTTTTGGACCGTCTGATCAAACGCTTGACGCCGAGGCCCGACAACGGCGTGTGGTCGAACGGTTGGCGGCAGTATGGGCTGTAACGCCACCAGCAGCCCCGATAATTTTGGCGGGATCTACGGGATCGCGCGGCACGACACTGGCCCTGATGCAGGCGGTGGCACAGCTGCCACAGGGCGCGTTGGTCCTGCCGGGGTTTGATTTTGATATGCCCGCGTCGGGTTGGCATGATTTGTCAAATGCGATGACCGCCGAGGATCATCCGCAGTTCCGGTTTCGCCGGCTGATGGACAGGCTGGGGCTTGAGCGTGGCGATATTGGCCAGTGGCACAAGTTTCCGCCCTCGTCCCAGTCGGAGTTGTTGTCCAATTCTCTGGCGCGCAACAAGATTGTGTCTCTGGCGCTGCGGCCGGCACCGGTGACCGATTGCTGGCTGTCTGAAGGGCCGGAATTGCGCAGTATAATGCAAGCATTTGATGCCGTCACTTTGGTCGAGGCGACGTCGCGGCGCGATGAGGCTGTGGCCATTGCGCTGCGTTTGCGGCAGGCTGCTGAAACTGGTCAAACCGCAGCGCTGGTCACCTCTGATCGGGTGCTAAGCCGGCAGGTGACCGCGGCTTTGGATCGCTGGTCTATTTTGCCGGATGACAGCGCCGGAACGCCATTGCATCTGACGCCTCCGGGGCGGTTTCTGCGCCATGTTGCGGCGCTGTTTCAGGGCGAGACCAGCGCTGCCACCCTTTTGGAATTGCTGAAACACCCGCTTTGTCATTCGGCGCATGGTCGCAACACACATTTGCTGCTGACCCGTGATCTTGAATTGCATCTGCGCCGTCACGGGCCGGCGTTTCCCGGGATGCATGATTTGCAGCGCTGGGCGGACAAACACAGTGATCCGTCTGCCAACGGCTGGGTAGGCTGGATTGACAGCACTCTGTTGGGGCAAAGGCGGACGGAGGAAATTGCGCTGAGCCTTTGGGTGACAACCCATATAGATCTGGCGGGCCGCATCGCCGCTGGCCCCCATAGAGATCCCGCTGAGAGAGATTCTGTGCACAGTGAGCCTGCCCAGTCCGATTCTGCCCAGAACACCGGCGGTCTTTGGGAGCGGAAAGCCGGGCAGAAGGCCCTCGAGATTGTGCTGGAATTGACCGAACACGCCTCTCTGGGGGGCAATCTGTCGGCCGGGGATTATGGCGGGCTTTTTACAGCGGTTTTGGCGCGGGGGGAGGTGCGGGACCGTGATGCCCCCCATCCCAATATCCTGATCTGGGGGACGCTTGAGGCCCGTGTTCAGGGGGCTGATCTTTTGATCCTAGCTGGATTAAATGAGGGGAGCTGGCCCGAGATGCCCACCCCGGACCCATGGCTCAACCGGGCATTGCGGGATCAGGCTGGATTGTTGCTGCCCGAACGCAGAATCGGGCTTTCTGCGCATGATTTTCAGCAAGCCATCGCCGCGCCTGAGGTCTGGCTGACCCGCTCCACGCGATCTGATGATGCCGAAACGGTACCGTCGCGCTGGCTAAACCGCCTGTTAAATTTACTCTCTGGTTTGCCAAACCAGCAAGGTCCTGAGACGATCACGGCCTTACAAAAACGCGGTGCAAATTGGCTCGCTATGGCGGCCCAGCTAGACGCAACCAAACCGGTGCCTGCTGCACCACGTCCCGCGCCGCAGCCCCCAATATCCAGCCGGCCAAAGCAGCTGTCGGTGACCGAAATCAAGCGGCTTATCCGTGACCCGTATGCGATCTATGCCAAGCATGTGCTCAGATTGCGGCCGCTGGACTCGTTAGAAAAAACCCCAGACCCGTTGCTGCGCGGCATTGTGATCCATGATATTTTAGAGACGTTCTGCCGCGTGGTGCAGGCTGATCCCGGCCATCTGAGCACGCGCATTATGCTAGATATTAGCGCTGATAAACTGCAACAGGATGTGCCTTGGGCTGCGACCCGCGCGCTGTGGTATGCGCGCATTGCCCGCACCGCTGATTGGTTCGTATCAGGGGAGGCTGACCGATTGGCGCTGGCCCAACCGGTGGAGTTTGAGGTTAAAGCCCGCGCGACACTTGCGGATCTGGGCTTTAGCCTGACCGCAAAAGCCGACCGTATCGATTTAGCGGCTGACGGGCGTGCTTATATCTATGATTATAAAACTGGCTTGCCGCCTAGCCCGTCAGAACAGCGCTATTTTGACAAGCAGCTATTGCTTGAGGCTGCGATGGCGGAAAATGGGGATTTTGAGGGGCTGGGGCCAGTTTCTGTGGCTGAGGCAATCTATATTGGGCTTGGCAGCAAGCCGGTGACCACTGCAGCCCCATTGGATGATGAACCTCCCATGCAGGTGTGGGAGGCGTTCCACGCATTGATAAAAGCCTATCAAGATCCCGCCCAAGGCTATACCGCGCGTCGCGCCATGCAAAGTGATAAAACACCCAGTGATTATGACCAGCTGGCACGATTTGGCGAATGGGATGTGACAATACCTGCCACTGTACAGATGGTGAAACCATGAAACGTGATGCTGCCAGTGAACGCCAGATGCAGGCCGCAGAACCCGGCGTGTCGACCTGGGTGTCGGCCAATGCCGGTTCGGGCAAGACACGGGTGTTGACCGACAGGGTGGCGCGGTTGTTGCTCGAGGATGTCTCGCCTGAACATATTTTATGTCTGACCTATACCAAGGCTGCGGCCAGTGAGATGCAGAACCGGTTGTTCAAACGCTTGGGTGGTTGGGCCATGAAACCCGATGCGGCGCTGCGGTCTGAACTAAGCACGCTCGGGATCGCGGAACGGATGACAAAGGACAAGCTGCGCCACGCCCGCACGTTGTTTGCCCGCGCAATCGAAGCCCCCGGCGGTTTGAAAATTCAAACGATCCACTCGTTTTGTGCCGCTTTGCTGCGCCGATTCCCGTTGGAAGCTGGGGTCAGCCCGAACTTTAAAGAAATGGACGACCGCGCAAGCTTGCAAATGCGTGGTGACTGCGTTGAACAGATGGCAATGGGGTCCGAAACCGCGTTGGTTGCGCGGCTTGCCAAACAGATTAATGCCGTCGATTTTGACGAGATTTGTGGCGCAATCATACGCAATAAGGCGTTATTTTCCAATACAATTGACAGCGATGAAATCTATGGTGATCTGGGCTTGCCGTTGGGGTTCTGCCAAGCGGATCTGTTGGCGATGGCGTTCATTGGCGGCGAAGAGCAGCTTTTGGATCGGTTGATTGCAGGGTTGAAAACCGGCACCACAAACGATCAGAAAAATGCTGAAAAACTTGCCCAAGCCAAGGGCCAGACGCTGGTGGCTCTGAAGGTTCTGGAAAATGTGTTTCTGACTGGTGCGAAAACCAGTACTCCGTTCGCGGCCAAGCTGGGCAAATTTCCCACCAAAAAGTTGCAAACCGGGGTGCTGTCGGTTGATATGGCACGGATCGATGATTGGATGTGCCGCGTTGAGACCGCGCGTGAACAGCGGCTGTGCCTGAATGCTGCCGAGAAAACGGTGGCTCTTGGCGCATTTGCGCAGCGTTTTGTCCAACGCTATGAGGCGCAGAAACTGCAAAGGGGCTGGCTTGATTTTGACGACCTGATCCTCAAGGCGCGGGATCTTCTGACCGATCCGGCGCTGGCACAATGGGTGCTGTACCGGCTTGACGGTGGCATTGACCATATTTTGGTCGATGAGGCGCAGGATACCAGTCCGGTGCAATGGCAGGTGATTGAAAAGCTGGCACAGGAGTTTACCAGCGGGCAGGGCGCGCGGTCTGATATCACCCGCACAGTCTTTGTCGTCGGCGATAAAAAGCAATCTATCTATTCTTTTCAGGGTGCCGACCCGTCAGAGTTTGACCGTATGAAACAAGAGTTCAGCCTCAAATTAAACGCGCTGTCCCAGCCATTTCAGGATTTGACCCTTGAATATTCGTTTCGCTCGGCCGAGGCAATCCTGCGGCTTGTGGATTGCACATTTCATGACCATATTGCCTCGGGTTTTGGTAAAACATCGCTGCATCGGGCCTTTAAAACTGATATGCCGGGGCGGGTGGATTTATGGCCCGTGGTGCCGCGTGGCGCGCCCGATGCCGAAAGTGTGTGGTATGACCCGGTGGACCGGCTTGGCGCGCAGCATCACAGTGTGGTTTTGGCCCAACGCGTTGCCGCTGAAATTCAGCGGCTGATCGATGAAAAAACGCTGCTGCCTACGGGTGCAAACGCTGGGCCCCCGACAGTGGCGCGTCCTGTGCAACCGGGTGATTTTCTCGTTCTTGTGCAACGGCGTTCTGAGTTGTTTGAAGAATTGATCCGGGCCTGTAAAGCGCGCGGTTTGCCAATCGCTGGTGCGGACCGGCTCAAGGTCGGGGCTGAAATTGCAGTGCGTGATCTCACGGCGATGCTGGCGTTTCTTGCCACCCCTGAAGACAGTCTTTCGCTGGCGGTGGTTTTGAAATCGCCTTTATTTGGCTGGGATGAACAAGCTCTTTTCAGTCTGGCGCACGGCCGCAGTGAACCGTTTTTATGGCAGACGCTGCGGCAGAAACGCGACTGTTATCCTGCGCTGGTATCCATGCTTGAGGCACTGATGGGGCAGACTGATTTTCTGCGTCCCTATGAGTTGATCGAGCGAATTTTAACCCGCTATGACGGGCGGTGTAAATTGTTGGCGCGCCTCGGTGTCGAAGCAGAAGACGGCATCGACGCACTGCTGTCGCAAGCCTTGAACTATGAACAGGGTACAACACCGAGCCTGAGTGGATTTTTGATTTGGATGCAAACTGACAAGTTGCAGATCAAGCGTCAGATCGACAGCAACAGCAATCAGATACGGGTGATGACCGTGCATGGCGCCAAGGGCTTGGAAGCGCCGATTGTTATCCTGCCCGATACGGCGCGGCGTGATATTAAGATTGATGATCAGATCCTTAATACGGGGGATCGGCCGCTTTGGTCTGGTGCCGCTGATGAACGGCCACAGTTCACGCGTGATTTGATTGAAAA